>Ga0207906_1000189_pt1 | contig 36053 bp, 31 predicted proteins | sample LinPmetageLP37_FD_184050 | JGI IMG/M metagenome (GOLD analysis project Ga0207906, IMG submission 184050) | Marine viral communities from the Pacific Ocean - LP-37 (SPAdes) | ecosystem: Environmental > Aquatic > Marine > Oceanic | place: Pacific Ocean | collected 2010-06-16 | reverse complement strand
TGTTTTTCATCATAACATAATAAATCATTGATGAAATAATAAATCCTGTAAACCAAGATAGTGAATATAGGAAATTTAATGCAGGTACCCAATATCCTATTAAGGCAATAAATACTCCGATGAATAAAGCGATGAGTGCTACCTTGTTAAAACCAGTTTTCCCGTAGGAATAAATACCATCAACTTTATACAATTCGGCTAGTTCCAGTCGTTTTTTTCTAATTAGGTAATAATCTGTAATTAAAATCCCCAATACTGGACCCAACAATCCACTAACGAAAATGAGAAAGCCTGAAATTTCATTTAATAGCCACCAAGGCACAATTAGAACTCCTATGATTCCTGTAATCAACCCTCCCATTCTAAAACTTATCTTTTTAGGAAATAAGTTTGAAAATGCATTTGCAGGGGCTATGACATTTGCAGCTATATTGGTACTTAATGTTGCAATGAGCATAAATATTTGTGCAATAATGACAACTATTGGGCTTTTAAATTTTGCTATAAGTGATACCGGATCCCAAGGGGCATCATCTGCAATTAAGACATCTTCAAAATTAATTACAGCTGCACAGGTTACAAAAATACCAACGAATGAATAAAGCATCATGGTTCCTGGCAAACCTATAAACTGACCTGCGACCTGGTCTTTTTGTGTGGAAGCATACCTAGTAATATCAGCAATACTAATTGACATGGTTGCCCAAAAACCTACCATAGCCGTCATCCAAAGAAAATAACTCCAAAATTTTGAATTTTTCTCATTTGAAGTCCCAATTAATGCTGTAACTATACTTGATTTTATAATTGGATTTACTTTTGAATTTCTGAATTGAACATGAACTGTATTTTTTTGATTATTTAATTCATCTAAAGAAACATATTCTGAAATATTTATAGGTTTAGTTGAAAATGATTTCCATTCACTTTTAAAATTATTAGTTGTGAATTGAAATTCATTGCCTTTTTGATTCCCTGCCTTATCATTTAATGAATTTAAAGTTAAGAACAAAGTATTGTCCTTTTCAGATATTACTGCAGCCGTTTTTTCTAATTGCTTACTTTGGTTTAATACAACTGAAAACCCATCTGCTTTAGCATAACCCCACCAAATCAAGGCAACACCCATAATTATTAGTATTGGAGCAGAATAGGTTTCTAGCCATTTAATGCTTTCGGTCCCTTTCCAAATAAAATAAATATTGATGAACCAAAATATTCCGAAGCCAACAAATTTTCCTACTGACAATCCCAATTCGCCAGTAGATCCCGTAACCGCATTAAAAATAGCGTATATAGCTAACCCCCCAATCCAGGTTTGAACACCAAACCAACCACATGCAATAATCCCTCTTGCTACTGAAGCAATATGAATACCTTTTGTACCAAATGAAGAGCGACCAATTACGGGGAATGGAACACCATATTTCACACCAGCGTGACCATTAAGAATCATAGGAACGGTAATAATCAAATTTGCTAACCCAATGATTATTAATGCTTCATACCAATTTAATCCTGTTTTAATCATATATGAAGCGAGCAAATAAGTAGGAATACAAACTGCCATACCTATCCAAATTGCAGCAAGATTCCATTTGTTCCAAGTTCTGTTTATTTTGGATACCGGAGCTAAATCTTCACTGTATAATGGCGATTGTGATACGTCTTCATGTAATTCTACTATGTCTTTATTCATATCATATTTTGCGGCTAGTATTTAAAAACAGTTCATAATTCAAATTTTAACCATCCTGACATTATAGAAAAATTTTTAATAACAATACTTATCTGCAATATCAATAGCTTGAGAGATAATATTTAATCCTTCATCAATTTCTGCTTTGCTAACATTTAAAGGAGGCGCAATAAAAATAAAATTCCATCGTACAAATGTAAACATCCCTAATTCACGGATTTTTGCAGCCATTTTATTGGTCGCTTCCATATCTTCTGGCGCAGCGTTCCAAGGCGTTATTGGTTCTTTAGTATTTCTGTTTTTAACAAGTTCAATACAACCCAATAATCCTGTATTTCTAAAATCACCTATAGAGATATGCTTTTTCATAAGTTTTTCAACTTCTGCTTCCATATATAATCCCATTTCAGCTGCCTTTTCAACCAGTTTTTCATTTTCAATAATTGATATGTTTTCTAATGCTGCAGCACAAGATACTGGATGTGCGGAATAGGTTAAACCTAATGCCATTGGATTATTATCAAAATATTTTGCAATAGTATCTGTAACTGTCATTGCACCTAAAGGAAGGTAGCCAGATGTTAACCCTTTGGCCATAACCATGATATCGGGGGTAACATCATGATGGTCTATCCCAAACATTTTACCCGTTCTTCCGAAGCCACTCATTGTTTCATCATCAATAAGTAAAATGCCATATTTATCACAAATCTTTCTAATTCCCTTAAAATACATTGGGGGATATTTTATACAACCCGAAGAACCAGATTCTCCTTCAAAAAGAATGGCTGCTATACTATCTGGATTTTCAAATTTAATAATACGTTCTAAAGATTCCAATGCTCTTTCTCCACATTGTTCAATAGATGATGAATGCCATGGACAACGATAAGCGTACGGATTCTCAACATGAACTACATTAGGCATAGCCTGACTATCAGCAGCAAAACGTCTTGGATCTCCACTAGCGGTTATTGCTCCATATGTTGCACCATGATATGATCTGTATTGTGTAATAATTTTATGTCGCCCTGTATAGATTCTTGCCAATTTAATTGAATTCTCAATAGCTTCTGCACCAGCAAGTGTAAAAAAAGTTTTAGTTAAATTTCCAGGAGTTATCTCTGCAATTTTTTTTCCTAATTTTCCTCTTACATCAGTTGCCATTCCAGGATAGACGTAACTTACTTCTTTCATTTGTTTCACGACAGCTTCAGTAATTCTTTGATCACCATGTCCAATATTAACATTCATTAATTGTGATGAAAAATCAAGATATTTTTTACCATCTCTATCATAGATGTAAGAACCAATTCCATGAGATGCGTTAATAGGATTTAAATTAGCTTGTTTTGACCAAGAAAACAGCGTGTAATCAAGGTTGTTTTTTATTATATTGTTGTTCATTTTATTTGTACGTAGTATTTAAAAGTAAGTATCTATATTTCAGAATTGAAATAATTACTGATTTTTATTCTTAACTCATCCAATTTGTTTGAGCTTCTGGATTCCATTTGGTTGTAGTCTTCTTATTTTGTGTCCAGAATTCTATAGAACTACGCCCTGTAATGTCACCAACACCAAATTTAGATTCGTTCCATCCTCCAAATGAAAAGGGCTCACGAGGAACCGGAACTCCAATATTTACACCAATCATTCCCGCACTTGCGCGTTCCATAACTTGTTTTGCTAACCCGCCACTTTGGGTAAATACAGCAGCAGCATTCCCATAATTTGAACCATTTTCTATTTCTATAGCTTCGTCTAAATCTTTAGCTCTTATGATTGAAATGACAGGTCCAAAAATTTCTTCACGCGCTACAGACATATCTGTGGTTACGTAATCTATAATTGTTGGACCTACGTAAAATCCACCTTCTTTTCCTGCCACTGTTGTATTTCTACCATCAAGCAATATTTTTGCTCCATTTTTTTCGGCTTCTGAAATATAACCTTCAATTCGTTCTTTTGCAGCTTCACTAATTACAGATCCTAAATTTTCTCCTGGAATTAATTGCTTAGCATCTTCAACCATTCTATCAATTATATGTTGAATTTTATCTACACCAACCATAACCGATGCCGCCATACAACGCTGTCCTGCGCAACCAGACATGGATGCCACAACATTAGAAGCGGTCATTTCTGGATTGGCATCTGGAAATACTAATAAATGATTTTTTGCACCACCAAGAGCCACGCATCTTTTAAGTGTTGAAGTGGCGCGTTTGTATACAATTTTAGCAACTTTTGTTGATCCTACAAATGAAACAGCTTTAATATCAGGATGGTCACAAATGGCTTCAACCACTTCTTTTCCGCCATTTACTAAATTAAAAACGCCATCAGGAAGCCCTGCTTCTTTTAATAATTCGGCCATACGAACCGTACTTAAAGGCACTATTTCAGAAGGCTTCATTACCATGGTGTTACCAAGAACTAAAGCATTTGGCATGGTCCAATGTGGTACCATATTTGGAAAGTTAAAAGGAGCAATTGAAGCTACAACTCCAAGTGGTTTGCGTTCAATCCTGCATTCCACACCGTTACTAACTTCTTGAACTTCGTTAACTATTATTTGTGGAATAGAAACTGCAAATTCACATAGTTCCATACTTTTTTCAACTTCTGCTTTAGCTTCACTATAAATTTTTCCGTTTTCGAGTTGCACTAATTTTGTCAACTCATCCATATTATTTTCAAGAAGGGTTCTGTATCTAAAAAATATTTGAACTCGTTCTTTAAACGTCATCATAGACCAACTTGGAAATGCGTTTTTTGCCGCCTGAACAGCTTTATCAACATCATTGGCCGTTGATAGCGGAAGAGTTGCAATAACACTTCCATCTGATGGATTTATGACATCCATTTCCTTTTGACCATTCCTTTCAAATTTACCATTTATGAAGTTTTTAACTTCGGAAAGTTGACCTGTTAAATTCATATTGTAGTTTAATTAATTATTTAGAAAAAAAGAATACATTAATAATTTTATCCTTATACAGATAATTATTAATCGTGTCTATTCAAATATAAGAAAATAATAATACAATAATTATTTCAGAAACAGCTTTAAACAATTTGAGTTCCTAAAATAATACAACAGAATTCCTTTTAAAATTCTAAAGGTGTAAACTTAAATGTTGCCCCATTAAATAAGCCTTTATCACTTAATTTTAATGATGGAATGACCAATAACGCCATAAATGATAAGGTCATGTAAGGTGCGTGCAAGGTGCTTCCTAATTGCTTTGCCATTTTATCCAATTCAGCATAATTCAATCCAATGGTTTCTCCATCTTGATCACTCATGATACCAGCAACAGGAAGAGGGATAATTTTTTCTTCGGAATTGGAAATTGCACAAATACCACCTTTATTTTCAATGAGTAAGTTCACCGCTTGACAAATAGCTTCATCAGAAACTCCAACGGCAATAATATTATGTGAATCATGACCAACCGATGATGCAATGGCGCCTTCTTTTAATCCGAAGTTTTTTATAAAGGCAATGGCAGGAGCTTGATCCCGATAGCCATCGGGATGATACCTATTGACAACCGTCATTTTTAAAACGTCTTTTTCAATATTTGATACTAAATTTCCGTTACGAATCAAACTATCTAAAATAATCTCATTAGTTACCAATTGCCCTTCCAACGCTTCAATTACCCTGATTTTTTTTGAAGAAGATTCAAAGCTAAAATCTGAAGCCTTCTTTTTATTGGTGTTGAAATTATTCAACACTTTAAATGGAACAGGTTTGATAAGTGATTTTCCGTTATCATAAACCAACTCACCATCAATGTAAGTTTGCAATGTTTTAAAATTGACTAAATCTTCAACCACAATACAATCAGCAAAATCACCTTCTTTAAGTAGGCCCACATCCAGCTTATAATGATTTACAGGATTAACACATGCCGCTTGCAACACTTTGAAAATGTCCATGTTTTTGGCAACGGCTTTGGCACACAATTTATTGATGTGATTGAGCAATAAATCATCCGGATGCTTGTCATCACTACAAAACATGATGTTTTCAAAATGATTCGGCAGCAATCCAATTAACGCTTCAAAATTCTTAGCGGCACTTCCTTCACGAATGAGGACTTTCATTCCCTTTTGAAGTTTTTCCAAGCCTTCTTCAAAAGTAAAACATTCGTGATCTGTTGAAATACCGGCATTTATATATTTTGTAATATCATCCCCTCTTAATCCCGGCGCATGACCATCAACCGGTTTATTATACTGTTTTGCCAGGGCAATTTTTTTCATGACTTCTTCGTCATCAAACAAAACACCCGGGTAATTCATCATTTCAGTCAAATATTTGATGTCTGGATTTTTAAGTAACTCATTAATGGCACCGGAATCAATCACAGCTCCAGCCGATTCAAAACTGGTTGCCGGCACACACGATGGTGCTCCAAAATTAAATTTAAAAGGCACTTTTTTTCCGTTTTCAATCATAAATTCTACCCCTTCCACACCAAGTACATTGGCAATTTCATGAGGATCAGAAACCGTAGCAACCGTGCCATGTTTTACAGCTAAACGCGCAAATTCACTAGGCACCAACATAGAACTTTCTATATGAATATGAGCATCAATAAAACCGGGTAAAATGTAATGATTTACGTCATGTTCCTTTTCTTTAATTTGCGATATCCTGCCATTTAAAATAGTGATTTCCCCTTTAAAAATTCGTTTGTTATGTATATCAACAATATGGCCTTGTAGCTTCATTCCCCTCTGTCTTTCATATATCTCTCCAAAAGAGAGAATTTATTTTAATTCTATTCTTAAAATCTGTTTTGTATGTTCCGTTATTTTAAATCGTTCATCGGGTCTTTTTCCCAGTACCCAAACAATGTCATTGCCTGACATTAATAACCAAACGTGTTCCTTTTCAAATAATGATAATTTCTCGTCTTTCAAGTATTTACTCAACTTCTTTTTCCCTTTCATCCCCAGCGGATAAAAATAATCACCTTCCTCCCATTTTCTTAATTTCAGCGGAAAATTTACTAGGGTTTTATCAACATAAATTAAATGGGATGCCGTTTTAGTAATATCATCAACTGTTTCAAAACACAAAATCCCTAACGGCATTTCTACCTTTTTATCGTCTTCAGAAATTGAAATAACTTGATTTGGTTCTTCAGTTTTTATTTCGGTTAAAATCAAAAAATCCCGATCCTTTAATAATCTATGCGAAGGTGAAAAAAGTTGTTTCCCGGATTGCGCATCCAATAAATTAACAACATCGGTCCATTCCGTAAACCCATAATCTTTCAAAATCTCATGAAGATATGCTTTAGGGTTGTTGAGTTTTTTAAATTCTGAAATTTTAAATTTTATTTCGGTATTGTCAATTGATTCAATCGATCGTTTTAACACGGCATTTACACGTTCCTCAACAATATCAGCCGTATCATTTAAATTATTAAGTGTTGTTTGAAAGTTTTGCAGCAAATTGGGATTGATACTTTTCAATATAGGAATCACATCATGCCTTAATTTGTTGCGCATATATTTAGTGGAAACATTGCTACTGTCTTCTCTCCATTTCAGTTTTTTATCTTTGGCATACACCTCAATATCTTGTCGGGAAAAAGGCAATAACGGCCTCACAATATTACCATTTATTTCAGGAATTCCTGTCAAACCATCTAAACCGGTACCTCTGGATAAATTAATTAAAAAAGTTTCCAAATTATCATCGGCATGATGTGCTGTCAATATATAATCAAAATTTAACTGTTCAGACAATTCTTGAAACCAATTATAACGCAACTCCCTGGCCGCCATTTGAATAGATTGCTTATATTCATCGGCATAAGCCATGGTGTCAAAGCTTTCAATAAAAACTTCTAAATCTAAATTTTCAGCAAGTTGTAAAACAAAATCTTCATCGGCATCACTTTCATCGCCTCTTAAATTAAAATTACAATGTGCTAAAGCGATATTTAAACCTGATTTACAACACAAATGTGTAAGCACAACACTGTCCAACCCGCCAGAAATAGCGACAAGAAGTTTTCCTTTCTTTAAAAAAGAAAGCGAGGTATTCATATGATTTTGAAAAAGCTCAATCATATTTCAAATATACAACATTGAATTAGGCATTTATATCAACTTGTTAATATAAAATGATAGATATCATGATTTCTATTTAAAAAAATAAGTATCTTAAAGGAGTTAATTTTAAATACTTTATTATGTGTTCAATAGAAAAATTAAACGATAAAGCCACAAAAACGGCGTTTGATAAAAGAGTGATTTCAGCAACTCAATATTTATATCCCTTTGTGAATCATAGACTTTATATAGCTGAATCAACAGGTATCATTCCAAAAAATATGTATTCACCAAATGGAATTATTGATGAAAGTATTGCCCAATTATATGAACATGGGTATGACATTGACAGCAGCGTATCATCCATTAAAATACAACTGTTCAAATTTGCCAGTTCATATATAGATTCACTTTTTAAAAAAGAAGCGTTTCATAAAGACACCACCAGTACCAGTTCTATTTTAGAAGAAGAACTTGATGATTTGGAAGAAAAATATACCATTGATGCGGATTGGGATTTTGTTATGAATGAGGAATTAAATGATATTTCATACCAGCAAGACCATAAGCATAAACACTTATTTTTATATGACGACCATAATAATTCAGTTTTAAATGCCTTTGAAATTGAGGATCTGTCATCCAATAAATCTAAACAGCTTATAGGAAGTCTTTACAGTTGGTTGCCTTTTAACGTGTCCAATATCATTGACTTACTGGTTTTTGGAAAATTAAGATTTGAAGAAATTGCAAAAGTAAAATCAATTGAAGTAAAACGTGTTGAACACATTTATGAAGAAGTAAAAAGTAAATTCAAAGATCATATTGACTGATGTTCTAAAACCTCGCGCATGGCTTTTGCTTTTACCAGACACTCTTCATATTCTTTGATGGGGTCGCTTTTAGCAGTAATAGCACCGCCAACAGAATAGGATATGTATTTTTTGGTTTTGTTATATAAAATACTTCTAATGACCACATTAAAATCAAAATCGCCTTCAGGAGAAAAATAACCCACGGCACCAGAGTATAACCCGCGTTTGGTTTCTTCCAAATGTTCAATAATTTTCATGGCTGATATTTTGGGAGCACCTGTCATGCTTCCCATTGGGAATGTGCTTCTTATCACATCAACGGGATGTACGTTTTTATCAATTTTTGATGATACTGTTGAAATCATTTGATGCACCTGATGAAAGGTGTAAACTTTACATAATTCTTCAACACGCACACTGCCTTTAAGAGCCGTTTTTGATAAGTCATTCCGCATCAAATCCAGAATCATGATGTTTTCACTTCGCTCCTTTTCATCCTGAGACAAATCCTTTTTTAGTTGCTCATCTTCAACAGAATTTAAGGATCGTTTAGCAGTTCCTTTTATAGGTTGGGAAATAATGGTTTGACCTTGCTTTTTTAAATAACGTTCAGGAGAGGCTGATATTAAATACAAATCCATAACCTTTAAAAAAGTAGCAAAAGGTGGTTTTGAAATACGATTGAGTTCAAAATAGGTTTCCAAAGGATTTATAATAGTATCTTCAGCATAAAACTCCTGACAGAAATTGGCTTCATATATATCACCTCTGTGAATATGTACCAACATGTTATTTACCTTTTCAAAATAGGCATCTTTATGAATACGTAATTTTATTTTTATTGAATTATTACTATTTTCATTAAGGTTTTGGTTGATATTTTGGATAGCTTTTAAATCTTTTCCCAAAGAATTTTCTACCCTTTTTAAATACTTTATTTCAACTTGATTTCCTTTAAAAAGAAAAAGTTTTTTTGGTTGGAAAAAATATAATTCAGGAAACTGTAATCCATCAAAATTTTGGGATTGTAAATTTTCGACATCATTTTTTAAATCATAGGTTAAATAACCAAAAATCCAGTCCTTACATTTAGTTTGATACTGTTTAAGATTATCAAAAGCTTGATTATAATTTGAATGAATACTACTATTGGCATCAACTGCCAAAACAGCATCATAATTGGAATACGCTTGCTGATAATTATTTGAATCTAACCACACCACTTCACCAAACTGTTGGCTCCAAAACAATATGTTTTGTTTAAATGATTCCGGGTTCTCAATATTATAAATATACTTTGTTCTCAATCATAAAAATTATAGGGTAAAGTTAGTTAGATTCATTAAAAAATTACAAATTTTGCATATTAGTTTTAATAAAGCATATGTACACATTAGAAAATAACAAACTTAAAATAGCTATAAAAAAAATTGGTGCCGAGTTATGCCAAATTTCATCTATAAAGAACATTAATGAATTTATGTGGGATGCAAACCCAGCTATTTGGGCTAACCATGCGCCCATTTTATTTCCCATTATAGGCGCCTTAAAACAGGATAGCTATTATTTTGAAAACAAAAAGTATTCACTTGGTAAACATGGATTTATTCGAAATAATGAAGACATTATTTTACATGAACAAACTCAAAATAGCCTGACGTTTAAACTTTCAGAGAATGAAAATACTTTAAAATCTTACCCTTTTAAGTTTGAATTTTATATAACCTACAAGCTCATAGACAATGTCATTGAAGTAGTACACACGGTTAAAAATTGTGATATTCAAACCATGTATTTTTCACTTGGTGGTCATCCGGCTTTTAAGTGCCCGTTGTATAGCGATGAAAATTATGAAGACTATTTTTTGGAGTTTGAACATATTGAAAATTCAGTTAGACACTTGATTAATATGGAAACCGGATTAATTTCTTCAAGAACCAACCCTGTTTTTAATAATTCAAATATAATTAAGCTAATGCATGATTTATTTACGAAAGATGCCCTTGTTTTTAAAGATTTAAAATCCAGAAAAGTGACTCTAAAAAGCGATACTTATGGGGCAATATTAACGCTTCATTTTAAAGAATTTCCCTATTTTGGAATTTGGGCAAAACCAAATGGAAATTATGTTTGTCTTGAACCTTGGATAGGAATTGCAGACCCTGAAAACACAAATCAAGACTTAAAAACAAAAGAAGGCATATTATCATTGAAACCAAAAGAAACGTTTACAGCAACGTATCGTATTGAAATTCACAACAATCATCTGGTTTAAATAGGAATAATAACCTTAACTTTGCCAGCTAAAATATAGCTGTGACTTTCAACGATTTAAATTTAAATACACCATTATATAATGCCTTAGAAGACTTAGGGTTTACAACGCCAACGCCCATACAGTCAGAGGCTTTTAATGTTGTAAGCTCTGGGAAAGATATGGTTGGGATTGCCCAAACTGGTACAGGAAAAACCTTTGGTTACATGCTTCCTATTCTTAAAAATTTAAAATTTTCAACCCAAGAAGATCCTCGAATTTTAATTTTAGTACCAACTCGCGAATTGGTCGTACAAGTTGTTGATGATATTGAAAAGCTTGCTAAATACATGACTACACGTGTTTTAGGAGTTTATGGGGGCACAAATATCAATACTCAAAAGAAAGCTATCGCTGACGGAATGGATATTTTGGTGGCTACTCCTGGTAGATTTTATGATTTGGCCTTGAGTCGTGTTTTACAACTTAAATCTATTCAGCGGCTAGTGATTGATGAAGTAGATGTGATGTTGGATTTAGGATTCAGGCATCAGCTCATAAATATTTTTGATATCCTTCCAGAACGTCGGCAAAACATTATGTTTTCAGCAACCATGACGCATGATGTTGACGTGATGATTTCTGAATTCTTTAAAAGTCCTGAACGCGTTTCTATAGCTGTTTCGGGGACACCGCTAGAGAATATATCACAACATCGTTATACTGTTCCTAATTTTTATACCAAAGTTAATTTACTGGTTCATTTATTACAAGACGATAATACATTTAATAAAGTATTGATTTTTATTGGCTATAAAAAATTAGCTGATTTACTTTTTGAAAAACTGGAAACGTCTTTTCCCGATTCCTGTTGTGTCATTCATTCCAACAAAACCCAAAATTACAGACTTAGAAGTATTGAGCAATTCAGAAATGGTGAAAACAGGATTTTAGTGGCAACTGATGTCATGGCTCGTGGTTTGGATATTGACAGTATTTCTCATGTCATAAATTTTGATACACCAGATTTTCCAGAAAACTACATGCATAGAATTGGTAGAACAGGACGTGCAGAACGTGAAGGCGAATCTATACTATTTTCAACAGAAGCAGAACTTGAATCTTTAGAGAAGATTGAAGAACTTATGAATATAGCCATTCCTTTTATAGAGCTACCCAAGAAGGTTGAAATCTCTGCTGAATTAATTGAAGAAGAGCGTCCGCAAATAAAAGAGCACAACAATCCTATAAAAAGAAACATGGATGAAGCTGGAGCGGCCTTTCATGAAAAATCTGAAAAAAATTCTAAAGAAAACTTAGGTGGTTCTTATAAATTTAAAATTGCTGCGAAGTATAAAAAGCCAAAAACCAGAGGTGATAAAAATTACAATAAAAGAAATAAGAGGTAGATACCGTCATTCCTGCGAAGGCAGGAATCCATGTAAAATATAAGTTTTGTGTTTAAAACAATTCATCAATACCATCTTACCTCTTAACAAGTAAAAAGTATGGAACTTTATATATAGGTGTAACAAATAATCTTGAACGCCGAATGCTTGAACATAAACGAAAATTGATGAGAGGTTTTACAAAACAATTCGGTTTAAACAAGTTAGTTTATTTTGAAACATTTCAATATATCAACGACGCCATAAAGAGCGAGAAAAACATAAAGAAATGGAAACGTCAATGGAAAATTGATTTAATTGAAGAAGACAACCCAAATTGGGATGATTTATATTCAGACTGGGGCTATTTATTGCAATGATGAATGGATTCCCGCTTTCGCAGGAATGACAAAGCAATGTAAAATTTACAATAAAAGAAATAAGAGATAGTTTTTTAGATTTATACTTTCTTAGTATTAAAAAATCAATCATTCACTCAACATGGCATCAACATCAGATTTTAACTCTTCATACGTTTCATAACTCCCAAATCTAAAATTCCTCTTTTTCCCTTTAATAATGAGTGTTGCTGGCAATGCACCGTACCATGATTCATCAATTTTATCAGTCCATTTTGAATAGTTTTGATCTTTAAGAATCATGACCTCTTGTACAATTCCGTGTTTCTTTACAAATGGATAAATTCGAGTTTCAAGTTGTGTCACATCATCTAAGCTAATAAGTAAAATTCTTATTTTCTTGTTTTGATATTCAGTTTCTAATTTGTTAAAATGTGGCATCTCCTTAATGCAAGGCGGACAATAAGTTGACCAAAAATTTAAAACTAATAATTCATCACCTTCAGCATCAATTATTGATTGAAGTTCTGAAAACTGATCCAGAATTTCTATGGTCGCATTCTTATCTGTTGCTTTTGAATTGCAAGACGTAATTAAAAGAGTTGCCATCCATATTTGTAAAAAATGTTTCATGTTATTTTTTAAACTCAAATATACCTTATTGACCACACACTATTAAACATAATAATGAACACTTATAAACAAAAAAAATCCCTTTCCAAATGAATAGAAAGGGATATGTAGAGAGTTAGTTTAAAAATCAGATTTGAAACCAACCAAAACCCTAATTATAAAAATTAGTCCTGAATTCTTATTTGGCTCCCTACAATGTCTTTATTTGACGCGCCAATTTAATATAAGTCACACATAAAAACGTAATTTATATCAAATTTTACAAAAAAAATTAATATTAGTGTTTTTTATACGAACCAATTTATATACAAAATGCAACTATTAAAATCTTATCTTATTAAAAATAGAATAATAAGAATTAATGACATTTTTCTCAAAGAAAAGTACAAAAAATTATTGATAAATACCTTAGGTTAATACCTTAATAATGAATGAAAATCTTAAATTTGCTCTGATTTATATCAGTCTTATGAATTATGGATGCTTCTGAAAAAATTATAAATACCACCAATTTACTTTTAGAGATTTCATCTCTTTTAATGGTTTCTGGTGCAAATACAAACAGAACTAATTTGAGTATAGACCGATTTGCTTCCGTTTTAAATTTTAAAGCTTCTAGTATGATAAGTCATAAAACCATCATTATGACATTAGAAGATGAAAATACAAATTTAAGTTGTACCAGATTACAAAACCTACCTCCCTACGCTATTAATTTTGCCATTATTTCTGAAATAAGCAAAGCAAGTTGGAATGCAATTAGTGACAATTGGACGTTAGAACAAATAGCTAATGAAATTGAACGTATTAAACATTTAAATCGCTATCCAAGAATCGTTATTCTTATTGCCGTAAGCTTAGCAGGAGCAGGATTTTGTAATATTTTTAAAGGAGATTATTTAAACATGCTGGTAGCTTTTGTTAGTACTTTTATGGGTTTATTTATTTTTCAGGAAACACATAAAATTAAATACAATTTATACTTAAGAATATTCTTTGGTGCCTTTGTTGCTTCATCTGTTGCATCACTTGGCATAATTTATCATGTTGGTGAACAACCACAAAGCGCCTTAGCTACGGCCATTTTATTTTTGGTTCCTGGTGTTGCATTAATAAATTCGTTTACTGATTTACTTGAAAATAATATGTTAAATGGAATAGTGCGGTTTACAAATGGCTTAATGACTGTTTTAGCAATGGCCATTGGATTATTTTTAGCCATGTATCTTTTTCAATTAAAATAAGATGATAGAAATTGTATTAAAATTATTAGAACTATCCTTTTGGTCTGGTATTGCCGGCGTTGGTTTTGGACTGTTATTTAACGTTCCAAAAAGTTCAGTTGCTACTATTTTTATTTTAGGTTTTGGAGCCGGTTTTATAAAATTTTTATTAATCCATTTTAATGTTCATGTTGTACTTGGTAGTTTTTTAGCAGCTTTATTTGTTGGCTTTATTAGTATTCCACTGGCGCATAAAATCCATCACCCTCCAGTTATTTTTTCAATACCACCAGTCATACCAATGATTCCGGGCTATTTTGCTTATGAAACCATACTTTCTATTATGAATTTTATTTTTATAGAAGATGATATCTCAAAAAGAATCACATTAATAGATGCTATTTTTACCAATGGTTTTAATATGATTTTTGTTTTAATTGCACTTACAGTTGGTGTATCTTTACCTATGTTATTGTTAACAAAAAATACAGTGAAAAAATTAGATACTTAGCTGTTTTTATTATAATCTATAATACATAAGACCTTATTTAAATGAAAAAACTAATTACTTTTATTTTAACGCTATCTCTTTTTTGCTCTTTTAATTTAAGAGCGTCTGATGACTGGAGTGCCACAGGACACCGTGTAGTTGGCCAAATTGCCGACCAATATTTAAAATGCAGAACCAAAAGAAAAATAAAGAAATTACTCAACATGGAGTCACTAGCTTTGGTTTCTACTTATGCAGATGATATTAAATCAGATAAGCGTTTTAATGACTTTTATACATGGCATTATATTAACATGCCTTTAGAATCAAATTATGAAGATTCAGAAAAAAGCTCCAGCGGTGATTTGGTTACTGGTATTAACTATTGCATTAAAATTATTAAGGACGAAACATCTTCAGTCGAAGACAAAGTCTTTTATTTGAAATTATTAATTCATTTTATTGGTGATTTACATCAACCCTTGCATGTTGGGCTTGTTGAAGATAAAGGAGGTAATGATTTTAAATTACAATGGTTTTACAAAGACTCTAATTTACATAGTGTTTGGGATAGAGAAATGATTGATGGCTTTGGAATGAGTTATAGTGAACTAGCCGATAATGCCGATGTTTTAAATAAAACCCAAGTTAAAGCCATACAAGCAGGTAGTGTTATTGATTGGGTAAATGATACGCATAAAATCACAAGAGAAGTTTATGCACATGTAAAACCTAATGAAAACTTACGTTCCAGATATTCTTATGACAATTTTGAAACTGTAAGATCACAGTTGCAAAAAGGTGGTATTAGACTTGCCAAAATACTTAACGACTTATTTTAATAAAAAAGGTTTACCAAAAAGTCGTCATTGCTTCTCCCGATAGCTATCGGGAGAAGCAATCTGAAAATTATAAGTTGTTGAATGACAGATTACTTCGAAATAAAAATTTCTCGTAATGACGGTTAATGTATACTTTTTAGATAGCTTTTTTAATTTGTAGTTTTATCCAAATTAAATATGCAAAGCTCTATCTTCAGTTGCTGCCAACGCCGCTTCTTTAATGGCTTCAGTATACGTTGGATGCGCATGAGACATTCTTGCAATATCTTCAGCACTGGCTCTAAATTCCATAGCTACAACAGCTTCGGCAATCATGTCAGCAGCACGGGCACCAATCATGTGAACGCCTAAAACCTCATCGGTTTTTTTATCCGCAAGAATTTTTACAAATCCATCAATATCCATACTGGCCCTGCTTCTTCCCAATGCACGCATTGGGAATTGACCTACCTTATAATCTGCTTTCGCTTCTTGTAATTGTTCTTCCGTTTTTCCAACACTAGCTACTTCAGGCCATGTATAAACCACACCAGGAATCAAATTATAATCAATATGTGGTTTTTGTCCAGCAATCGTTTCTGCAACAAAAACTCCCTCTTCTTCTGCTTTATGCGCTAACATAGCCCCTTTTACCACATCACCAATGGCATAAATATTATTAACAGAAGTTTGTAAGTGATTATTCACTTCAACTTGTCCTCTTTCTGTCAACTTAACACCTGCAGCTTCAATATTTAAGCCATCTGTATAAGGACGGCGACCAACGGACACTAAACAATAATCTCCTTTAAAAGTAACTTCTTCACCTTTTTTATTATCAGCTTTTACTATGACTTCATTACCTTTTCTTTCAACTGACTTGACTTTATGAGATACTTCAACAGAAAATTTTGCCTTTTTGAAAACTTTGTTTAACTCTTTAGATAAGCCTGCATCCATCGTTGGAATAATCCTGTCCATATATTCTATAACAGTTACTTCAGCCCCAAGACGTCTGTACACCTGTCCTAATTCCAAACCAATAACTCCCCCACCAATAACAATTAAATGTTTCGGGATTTCTTTTAACTTTAATGCTTCTGTAGATGTGATGATACGTTCTTTATCTACTTTAATAAATGGCAAACTTGATGGTTTACTTCCAGTAGCTATAATGATATTTTTAGCTTCAATTTCAATCGTTTTTTTTCCTTTAATTGAAATATGGGTAGCATCTTTAAAACTTCCTAACCCTTCATACACATCAATCTTATTTTTCTTCATTAAGAAATCAATACCACCAGTTGTTTGGTCAACCACAGCTTGCTTACGTGTAATCATTTGCTTTAGGTTTACCTTAATTTCTCCAGGTATATCAATACCATGTTCTTCAAAATGCTTCAAGGCCTCTTCATAATGATGAGATGAATCTAAAAGCGCTTTGCTGGGTATGCAACCTACATTTAAACACGTGCCACCAAGTGTGGAATATTTCTCGATTATGGCAGTTTTCATTCCTAATTGTGCACAGCGAATGGCTGCTACATATCCTCCAGGGCCAGACCCAATTATGGCTACATCGTATGAATTCATAAGATAATTGTGATATTTAATTAATAAAAATTGAAAACAAAAATACAAATGTTTTGCGGGTAGGCAATAAAAAAAGTGAGCATAATATAATGCAATTCTTGTTTCTTTTGAAGTTAAAAGACCTAAAATGACTAGTTAACCATTTACAATTTTTCCTTTTCTATTATATCATTTAATATCCATTCCAATTCGGTGTCCTTTTGTGATTTTCGGTCTTTAATCGTTGGAACTATTTCAATTTCCGGGATAATTCCGTAACCATCGGGCAATTGTTTCTGAGGTGCGTCAATTTGCATTAAACCCATTCTGATTTTAAGTTTTGAAGCAGGTAATTGATACACTTTATAAATACCTGCTACGGTTCCATTATAGGCGCCTCCAGTTTCTTCACCCACAAATGTGGCCCTTTTATTGGCTTGCAGATGTGTTGATAATATGGAAGAAGCCGAAAACGAATTACCGTTTATTAGTACATACAAGTTCCCTTTATAATTCAAAGGTTTTGGCTTCCTTAAATTGGCATATTTAAACTTATAATAGAGTTTACCATCGTGCTTTTTTGTATGAATTAAATTGTGAACGATTATTAGTGGTGAAAGCACAATACTTGCCACTTTAAGTCCGTTTGGCGTCGTATTACTCATTAAATATTTTAAAAATGGGATTCGGCTATTGACTTCACTTTCATTTATAAACCGATAATCTTTATCCGTTAAAAAGGAATACAGGTAATCAATTTCCGAAATGCGCCCGCCGCCATTATCCCTTAAATCTAAGATTAGATATTTTGTTTTTGCAGAATCTATTTTTGCGAAACTTTCCTTATAAAACTTTTTATATGGTCCATTAACAAAATCCCTGATTTTCATAAACCCAACGGTGCTATCCTGACCTATAAACCTAAAATTCCTTGAATACGTTTTTTGACGCAATAAAAAACCGTGTTTCCTGTTATACTTGCGCTTCTGTTTACTGGCCAATCTGTTTAATTGCTTTTCTTCTTTCGATATTTTTTTTGGCTTTATGGTTTTTGCAGAATCTTTATCAATATTTTTTTTCTCTTTTTCTATGCGCCTTAGCGTTTTTGTAAATAATGAATCCCTGTTTTTAAAAGTAATGCTTAAACTATCTAAAAACCCTTTGTCTTTATAATAAAAAGTTGAAAAGTTATGTGCTACAAATCTATTATAAAGCGTTTTGTTATAGCCATCTGATGAAAAAAGTGTTTTGTATGCATCCATCAAATTGGAAACTGGTTCATTTTCTATTTTTACAACTTCGCTTTCAACCATAGAGGAATCTTTTCCCAGCGTGTTTTTTACCCAAAGTTTATTTTGTAAATATTCAAAGTTCAGGTCATAAAATTCAAATGGGCGTTTTTTTAATTGCTTCGTCTCCTTTTTAGTAAACCTTTTATTTGCTGAACTTACTGAAATATGTCCTTGTTTAACATTGGATACAACTGGTGCTAATTTTTTATAAAACCGACGGGAATCCAAAGGCTCTGTAATAGAAGCTTTTAAACTATCAAATTTATAATCTAAAACTTCTTTTGGAGTATATTGATAAAGCTTGGGGTGATTTCTTTTCAACTGAATATAAACTTTATCTACATCATTTTGCAACTCTTTTACTGAATGCAATTTGGTAATCTGTTTATTATATTCTTTAACACTTCGGCAGGATGTTAATGTTACTAAAACCAAAGAAAACAAATACAGTTTTTTCATAAAATAAATATCGCTTTCTATTAAATCATTCAAACACGTATGCTAATGTACTCATATCAATAAGAAATAAAAGTGCTTTAAATATTCTTTAACTTTTAAATTTAGTTTGTTATTTACAAAGAAACTAATAATGCGTCAACGTAAAATTATGTAGATTTGTGCTCATGCAAAAAAACATTAATATACAAAATAAAAAAGCACGCTTTCTATATGAAATATTAGATAAGTACACGGCTGGTATTGTATTAACAGGGACAGAAATTAAATCTTTACGCAATAGTAAAGCGTCTATTACTGAAAGTTTTTGTGAGTTTAATGAGCAAGGTGAACTGTTTGTAATTAACATGACGATTGAAGAATATATTTATGGGACCTATTACAATCATAGACCCAAAGCTGAAAGAAAACTACTTTTAAATAAAAAAGAACTTAAAAAACTATATAAAGAAGTCCAAAATACGGGATTAACCATTATTCCTTTAAAATTATTTATTAATGACAAGGGCTATGCCAAATTAAATATTGCGTTAGCAAAAGGAAAAAAATTATTTGATAAACGTGAAACTATAAAAGACCGGGATAACAAGCGGAATCTAGATAGAATCAAGAAAATATATAAATAATAAATCTCATATTTATTCTTCAATTTAAGACGTCAAAAATGAAAAAACTCATTATAATAATAATCCTCTTTTCTTTTTCAATACAAGTAAAAGCGCAAGATAAACCTGTAACATCTGAAATTGATTCTACAGACATTCATGTTATTGACAGTTCAAAAGTTAAAACGCTTGATAGTACCATTAAAACATTATACAGTGTCATTTCAGGTGAAAAAGGTGTAAAAAGAAACTGGAAACAATTTAGATTTTTATTTAAGCCCGATGCTAAATTAATTCCTTCTGGAAAAGATCATGATGGCGTTTTTAAAACACGGTATTTGTCTCCTGAAGAATATATATTGAGCTCCAGGGAATGGCTTGTTGAAAACGGTTTTTTTGAAAAGGAAATCCATAGAACAGTAAATACCTTTGGAAATATATCTCAGGTTTTTAGCACCTATGAATCTTTTAAAAGTGAGTCTGATGAAAGACCTTTTATGAGAGGGATCAATAGCATACAATTATTATTTGATGGTTCACGCTGGTGGATTATAAATGTTTACTGGACTCAGGAAACTAAAGAAAATCCTATTCCAAAAAAGTATTTACCTTAATAAATTCATTATGACCACATACAATAGAGTAAAACAGGTCGCTTTTATCTTTTTTTTAATGGCCAATATATTTCCAACTTTTGCTCAAATTAAAGGCACTGTTTCCGATAGTAAAAACCAGCCATTAGCATTTGTAAACATTTATATTGAAAATACTTTTACTGGCACTACTAGTAATGAAGATGGTATTTATGAATTAAGTACAACAAAAACCGGAACATATACTATTGTGTTTCAATATTTAGGCTATAAAACAGTAAAAGAAGAAATTCAAGTAGAAAAATTCCCTTTTACATTTGATGCAATACTTTATGAAGAAAAAATATCTTTAGATGAAGTTATTATAAATGCTAACGAAAATCCGGCAGACAAAATTATAAGAAGTACCATTGCTAAACGTGAAGAGTACTTAAAAAAAATGGAATCTTATAAAGCCGATTTTTACTCCCGTGGGTTAATACGCATTAAAGACGCACCAGAAAAAATACTGGGTCAAGACATTGGAGATCTTGGTGGTGGCTTAGATTCTACCCGAAGTGGAATTATTTATCTATCCGAAACCATTTCAAAAATTCAATTTTTAAGACCCGATAAACTCAAAGAAACCATTACCGCCTCAAAAGTGAGTGGCAAAGATAACGGCTTCAGTTTTAACAATGCCATTGATGTTGATTATAATTTTTATAACAACACTATTGAATTAGGCAACAATATCATATCACCGATTGCCAATAACGCTTTTAGTTATTACCACTATAAACTTGAAGGTGTATTTTATGACGATAAGGGAAACCTTATTAATAAAGTTGCGGTTATCCCGAAGAGAAAAAATGACCCTATTTTTTCTGGTTTTATTTATATAATTGAAAACCAATGGGCTATTTATGCTCTAGAACTTGACATCACAGGTACTCAGGCTCGCATTCCTGCCATTGATATTATTACACTAAAACAAAATTTTTCTTATTCTCAAAATGAGTCAATTTGGGCTATTATTTCTCAGAATATCGATTTTGAATATAGCCTTTTCGGAATTAAAGGCAATGGAAGGTTTATTGCCAATTATAGTGATTATGAGTTTAATGCAGGTCTCTCAAAAAAGAGTTTTAGTAGAGAGATTGTTTCTTTTGCCAATGAGGCCAATAAGAAAGATTCCATATTTTGGAAAACCGCTCGACCTGTTCCTTTAACAATTGAAGAATCGACAGATTATATCAATAAAGACAGTATCCAAGTTATTAGAAAATCGAAAATCTATCTGGATTCTACAGATACAAAAAGAAATAAATTTAAATTTGGTAATCTGCTGTCCGGTTACAATTATAAAAATACTTATAAAGGTTGGAGTACTGGAATTTCATCTCCAGTTTCCACGCTAACTTTCAACACTATTCAAGGTTGGAATGTTAATATTGCTGGGTATTACCGTAAAAATTATGACGAGTTTAAACGCTATTTATCAATTAATGGAACCATCAATTATGGTTTTAGCGAGGACCGTTTAAGAGGCACACTAACCACAACCTATAAATTTAATGATACTAGTAAACCATTTTTAACGCTTTCTGGAGGGGTTACCACACAACAATTTAATGCTAACAATCCCATTTCAACTTTATTAAATACTTATTTTTCATTGTATTCTGAACGCAATTACCTTAAAATTTATGATAAAAGTTTTGCGCAAATTTCTTATTCAGACGAAATTTTTAATGGTTTAAGAATGGGGTTGTCTGTAAGTTACGAACGAAGAAAACCATTATTCAATACCACAGACCAAGTTTGGTATCCAAAAGATGATAAGGTTTATACCAGTAATAACCCGCTAGATGAAACAGCATATGGAGTAGCTCCTTTTATAACGCACAACATTTTGAAATTTTCATTAGATGCTCGAATTAATTTCGAACAAAATTATTTAAGTTATCCCGATAGTAAATTTAATATCCCAAATGCAAAATATCCAACACTTTATTTAGGATTTGAAAAAGGAATTGCATCAAATATTACCGATTATAATTTTGACCAAATTAAATTAAGGGTAACACAAAGCTTAGATGTTAAGGATAAAGGGCAATTAGCATACAATATTAAATCTGGTAAATTTTTTAATGCGGAAAACATCGCTTTTGTAGATTATCAACACTTTAATGGAAACCAAACCAATATTGGCGGAGGCTCATATCTTAATGTATTTAATAATTTGCCTTATTATACCGCCAGTTCTAATGATGCTTATTTAGAAATGCATGCAGAACATGATTTTAACGGATTTATTTTAGGAAAAATACCATTATTAAATAAATTAAACTTCAACTTAGTTATTGGAGCTCACACCTTAGCAGTACCAGAAAATAAACCTTATCAAGAATATACTATTGGACTAGATAATATAGGTTGGGGTAAATTCAGATTTCTAAGAATTGACTATCTACGTTCCTACCAAAGCGGTTTTCAAAGCGATGCTATTATATTTGGGTTAAAGCTATTTTAAAAATGCTTAGTTCTTATCCTCTAACAAAGGCACAAACCTAAATTCACCAAACTCATGCTGCTCAAATTCTTTGATATCATTTCTTATAAAAAGGGTCATGATTTGCACATCTTCACCAACAGGAATCACTAACCTACCTCCAATTTTTAGTTGACTTAATAACGGTTTAGGAACAAATGGCGCTCCCGCTGTTACTACAATACTATCAAAAGGTGCTTCTTCTTCAAGCCCTATATAACCATCACCAAAAATGAGTTTTTTAGGTCGGTAACCTAATTTAGGTAGAAATATTTTGGTTTTTTTGAATAATTCCAGCTGCCTCTCAATACTATAAACTTTAGCGCCTAACTCACATAAAACAGCTGTTTGATAACCACTGCCCGTACCTATTTCAAGAATTTTATCACCTCGCTTAACATCTAATAATTCAGTTTGAAAAGCAACTGTATAAGGTTGTGAAATAGTTTGATCTGCCCCAATGGGAAATGCTTTATCCTGATAGGCATGATCTAAAAACCCGGAGTCCATGAACAAATGCCTGGGTACATTACTTATTGCCTTTAAAACCTTTTCTTCTTTTATCCCTTTGGTTTTTATTATATGAACCAATTTCTGCCTTAATCCTTTATGCTTAAATGTGTCTTTCAATGGTAGTTATCTTTTCAAGTCTAAAATTAGTTAAACATTTTAGCTAAATGCAATTAAATCTGACTAAATTTTTGATGATTTTAAAGGAAAAATTAGTGTGATATTATGAATTTCATCCTTTAAATATGCTATTTTTGTTGAAAACCTAAATAAAAATGCTAAAAGCTGGTGTTCTTGGTGCTGGTCACCTTGGAAAAATTCATTTAAGACTCCTCAACCAATCTGAAAAATATAACCTCATAGGATTTTATGATGCCGATTCTGAAAATGCCAAAAAAGTTGTGGCTGAATTTGGATATAAATACTTTCCAACTGTTGAAGAATTAATTGATGCCGTAGATGTTGTTGATATTGTTACCCCAACACTTTCACATTACGAATGTGCTATACAATCCATTGCAAAAGGGAAACATATTTTTATTGAAAAGCCCATCACAAACACTGTTGAGGAAGCTGAAAAAATTAGAGCGTTATTAGCTAAAAATCAAGTAAAAGGTCAGGTTGGTCATGTAGAGCGATTTAATCCGGCATTTTTAGCTGTGAAAAATGACATTCATAATCCTATGTTTATTGAAACTCATAGATTGGCTGAATTTAATCCACGAGGTACAGATGTTCCTGTAGTTTTAGATTTAATGATTCATGATATTGATATTATTTTAAGTGTCGTTAAATCAAAAGTAAAACATATTTCTGCAAGTGGCGTATCGGTTATTAGTGATACACCAGATATTGCTAATGCACGTATTGAATTTGAAAATGGTTGTGTAGCCAATTTAACAGCAAGCAGAATTTCATTAAAAAGCATGCGAAAGTCACGTTTCTTTCAAAAAGACGCCTACATTTCGGTTGATTTTCTGGAGAAAAAATGTGAGGTTGTTAAAATGAAAGATGCCCCTGAAATTCCAGGGGATTTTGATATGATTCTTCAAAATGCTGAAGGCGCTAAAAAACAAATCTATTTTGATAACCCTGCTATCACTGGCAATAATGCCATTCTTGATGAATTGGAATCGTTCGCAGATGCCATAAATAACAACACAAAACCGGTAGTAACCCTTCATGATGGCACAGAAGCCTTACGGATTGCTACTCAAATAATAAATTGTTTTTAAATAAAATTTTATAATGAAAAATGTCGCAGTTATTGGTGCTGGAACCATGGGAAACGGTATTGCGCATGCCTTTGCTCAAAGCGGATTTAGAGTTCAGCTTATTGATGTTAGTGAAAATGCCTTAAAAAAAGGTATAGATACCATAATCAAAAATTTGGATAGAATGGTGAGTAAAACAACCATTACGGAAGCTCAAAAGCAAGAAACCTTATCAAATATCACAACGTTTACCAATATTACGGAAGGTGTTGAGTATGCAAGTTTAGTTATTGAAGCGGCTACTGAAAACATCGACTTAAAACTAAAAATATTTAACCAATTAGATGAAGCCTGCCCAGAAGGGACCATTCTTGCAACCAATACATCATCTATTTCAATCACTCAAATTGCCTCGGTAACTTCAAGACCAGATCATATTATTGGTATGCATTTTATGAATCCGGTGCCAATTATGAAATTGGTGGAAATCATAAGAGGTTATAATACCAGCGATGAAGTTACTAAGATTGTTATGGATCTTTCAAAAACATTAGGTAAAATACCTGTAGAAGTGAATGACTATCCTGGTTTTGTTGCTAATAGAATTTTAATGCCAATGCTTAATGAATCTATTGAAACCCTTTATAATGGGGTTGCAGGTGTTTATGAAATTGATACGGTAATGAAACTTGGTATGGCACACCCCATGGGGCCATTGCAATTGGCAGATTTTATAGGGTTAGACGTCTGTTTATCCATATTAAATGTGATGTATGATGGTTTTAAAAACCCTAAATACGCGCCATGCCCACTATTGGTAAATATGGTTCGGGCCGGAAAATTAGGCATCAAGTCTGGTGAAGGGTTTTATGATTATTCTGAAAGTAAAAAAGCTGAGAAAATTGCTTCGCAATTTCTGAAGTAATATATTAATGTCATTGCGAAACTTTTGAAAAAAGTTGTGGCAATCTCTTTGCTTTAAAAAGATTACCACGTCGTTTTACTCTTCGTAATGCCTAGAAAAAAAACATGGCAAAAGTAATCCCATTTAAAGCAGTTCGTCCTAGTCGTGATAAAGTCAGTTTGGTAGCTTCACGTTCTTACCAAAGTTATACACAGTCAGAACTTGAAGGAAGACTTAATTACAATCCGTTTTCGTTTTTACACATAGTCAATCCAGGCTATAGATATAATAAAAATATTTCTGGCCAAGAACGTTATAATTTGGTTAGAAACAGATATTTGGAATTTAAGGAGGAAGCCGTATTTGTTCAGGATAAAAATCCGAGTTACTATATCTATAAAATTGTAAACAGAGATGGTATTGCGTTTTCAGGCATCATTGCCGCAACAAGTGCCGAAGATTATGAAAATGATATTATTAAAAAACATGAAGATACCATTGTGTATCGTGAAAACATATTTAAAGACTATTTAAAAACCGTTGGCTTTAACGCAGAACCTGTTTTACTTACCTATCCTGACAATGCGATAATTGAATCCATTATATCAGAAACTCAAAACAAGCGAGCCGAATTTGAATTTACCACAACGTATAGAGATACCCATTATTTATGGATACTTGATAATGAGCAATCCATAAGCATTATAAAAAAAGAATTTGAAAAAATTAATCCCATTTATATTGCTGACGGCCATCATCGTTCCGCGTCATCATATCTGTTGTCAAAAGATTTAAAGGCGGAAAATAAAAACCATACAGGTCACGAGCCTTATAATTATTTTATGAGTTATTTAATACCAGAATCGCATCTTAAAATTCATGAATTTAACAGACTTATTAAGGATTTAAACGGTTTATCAAAAGAAGCGTTTTTAATTGAGCTTGATACTATGTTTCGAATAGAAAACAGAGGACAAGAATTATATAAACCAACGCAAAAACATCATTTTAGCATGTATCTTGATGGTGAATTTTACTCGCTTTTTTTGAGAAAAAGCAATTATTTATTTCATAATTCCTTAGATGCCTTAGATACACAAATTTTGTATAAAACCATATTAGAACCCCTACTTGGCATCACTGATTTGCGCAATGACCATAGAATTGAATATTCCTTCGGAAAAAATGACTTAGTAAACATAAAAAGTAAAGTTGATAAAGGTGATTTTGCCGTAGGGTTTGGGCTGGTCCCAATTACGGTAGATGAAATGAAAGCCATTGCAGATGATGGATTAACCATGCCACCAAAAAGTACCTATATTGAACCAAAATTACGCAGTGGCGTTACTATTTATGAATTTTAATTCCTGAGAAAGCAGGAATCTTATAAAAATATTTAATTATAACTTATGAAAAAATATCATATTGCAATTATCTTCATTTTGTTATTTAGTTTAGATTGTTTTTGCTTCACAAATTCTAATTCAGAAATTAAAAGTACCATTTTAAGAAATGGCGTTGGATTGGGAAGTGTTATTGCTGTTGTTCTTTCATGGGATAGGAATAGGTCAGTTCTTTTTGCTACGTTACATGGGGTTTTTGGTTGGTTCTATGTTGTTTTTTACTTATTTACTAGAGAATCCTAATAAAAGGATAAACACATAAACTATAAACTTATTTATGTCAATAAAAGAAAATCTTAATAAAATTAAATCTTCATTACCTCAACATGTTACTTTAGTAGCCGTTTCAAAAACAAAACCTATAAGTGATTTAATGGAAGCCTATCATGCAGGGCAACGTATTTTTGGTGAAAACAAAATACAGGAAATGGTTGAGAAACATGAAAAAATGCCAAAAGATATTAAGTGGCATATGATTGGTCATGTACAAAAAAACAAAGTTAAATATATGGCTTCATTTGTCTCATTAATTCATGGAGTTGATAATTTTGGCCTCATAGCAGAGATCAACAAACAAGCTATAAAACACAATAGGATTATTGAATGTTTGCTTCAAATTAAAATCGCTTCAGAAGAATCTAAATTTGGAATGACCCCAAACGAAGCATCAAATTTATTGCAATCCAAAACCTTTTCAGAATTAAAAAATGTAAAGATTACAGGACTCATGGGAATGGCGACATTTACTGAAGATGAGCATCAGATAAAAAATGAATTTGATTTTCTAAAACAATCATTTGAAGATTTGAAATCTTTAGAATCTTTTAACTTTAAACCAGAAATTATTTCCATGGGAATGAGCGGAGATTACCACCTTGCAATTGCATGTGGTAGTACCATGATTCGGGTGGGAAGTAGTATCTTTGGCGAACGAAATTATAATTAACTTTTGCAATAGGTAGGCACTTTTAACTTTTAACTTTTAAGAAATTTACGCAATACTTGACATAGAAACCACCGGGGGCAAATATAATGAAGAAGGCATTACCGAAATTGCTATCTACAAATATGATGGGCATCAGGTAATTGATCAATTTATAAGCCTAATTAATCCGGAACGTGAGATACAGCCGTTTGTGGTAAATCTCACCGGAATTAATAGTGGCATGTTGCGCAATGCTCCTAAATTTTATGAAGTTGCCAAACGTATTGTAGAAATTACAGATGGTTGCATTTTGGTTGCCCATAATGCCCAGTTTGATTACCGCATTTTGGTCACTGAATTTAAGCGTCTGGGATTTGATTTTATTTCTGAATCTCTTTGTACGGTTGAATTGGCAAAACAATTAATTCCAAACCAACCTTCATATAGCTTAGGAAAATTAGTGCGTTCATTAGGCATTCCTGTTACTGACAGACATCGTGCTTCGGGTGATGCTTTAGCAACTGTTAAGTTGTTCAAAATGCTTATAGACAAAGATTCTTCAAAAAAAATCATTCAAGAATCCATCAGATTAAATCCGAAATTACAATTAGAACCCAGACATATTGATATTATTGAACAATTGCCGTCAATAACCGGTGTTTATTATATTCACAAATCAAACGGTGAAATTATTTATATAGGCAAAAGTAACAACATCAAAAAACGTATTAATCAGCATTTTACCAATACAAATCATAAATCAAAGAAAATTCAACTTCAAGCCGCTGCAGTAACCTATGAAGCAACTGGGAGTGAACTTGTTGCATTATTAAAAGAAAGTGAAGAAATAAAGCGTAATAAGCCTATTTATAACAGAGCTTTACGACGAACGGTTTTCACCCATGCGTTATATAGTTTTACGGATGACCAAAATTATATTAATTTAAAAATTGATAAAGTGGATGGCAGAAAAAAGCCCATAACCACGTTTAGCAACAGAGAAAGCGCTAAAAGTTTTCTGTTAAAGGCCATTGAAGACTATAATTTATGCCAAAAGCTAACAGGGATTTTCAAAACAAAAACCTCCTGCTTTAAATATGACATAAAAGAATGTTACGGCGCTTGCATTGGTAAAGAAAATTCAGAAGACTATAACACGCGTGCCGAAGCATTCATCAATAAAAACAGTTATAAAAATAAAAATATGGTCATCATTGACCGAGGTCGTGATATTGACGAACGAAGTGCTATTTACATCGAAAATGGCGTATTTAAAGGCATTGGTTTTTTTAATTTGAATTATCAAATAAACACTAAAGAAGTTTTGGAATCCATCATTACACCCATGGAAAACAACAGGGATACCCAACATATCATTCAAAGTTATATGAGACGGAATAAACGCTTGAAAGTGATACAGCTGAACGGATAAAATAAAATTATTAATCTTTTAGTACTTTTGAAACTATGCAAAAACAACAAACCTCTAACTGGAAATCAAGACTTCATGAAATGATTTATGAAGCAGATACACCTGCAGGTAAGTTATTTGATGTGGTTTTATTGCTTACCATTATTGCCAGTATTGTGCTTGTAATGCTTGAAAGTGTTAATAGTATTGATGCTAAGTACCATGATTTTCTTAATATATCAGAATGGGTAATTACCATATTATTTAGTTTAGAATACATCGCAAGAATTATCACAGTAAAAAAGCCACTTCATTATATTTTTAGCTTCTATGGAATTATTGATTTATTGTCGACCATTCCTAAATACATTTCATTAATTTTTGGTGGTGTACATGCTTTGGCTGCTTTACGCGCATTACGTTTATTACGGGTTTTTAGAATTTTAAAATTAGCAAGGTTTTTAGGTGCTTCAAACAATTTGGTATCTGCCTTAAAAGCCAGTAGAGCAAAAATTTCAGTGTTTTTGTTTGCCGTTATTATTATTGCCCTTATTTTAGGCACTATTATGTATTTGGTTGAAGGCGAGGAAAATGGCTTTATAAACATTCCAAAAAGTGTGTATTGGTGCATTGTAACACTTACTACGGTTGGGTTTGGTGATATTGCACCACAAACACCTTTGGGACAATTTATAGCATCTTTGATAATGATTTTAGGATATGGTATTATTGCTGTACCAACAGGAATTGTATCAGCTGAATATACTGCTCAAAACAAATTACAAACTCCAAAAAAGGACGATGTCCATTTAAACACCCAGGCTTGCCCTAATTGTTCAGCGGAAAAACATAAAGATAATGCCGAGTTTTGTTATAATTGTGGCTATAAGTTACACAATGAATAAAATTCTCATATCTATTGTTGGCCCAACGGCCATTGGCAAAACTGCTTTAAGCATTCAACTCGCCAAACATTTTAAAACCGAAATTATTTCGGCAGATTCCAGGCAGTTTTATAAAGAAATGCACATTGGAACTGCGGCACCTTCTTCTGAAGAATTACAAGCCGCTAAACATCATTTTATTCGCCATAAATCTATAAAAGACAATTATAATGTTGGAGACTTTGAAAAAGATGCTTTACAAACTTTAGATGCCCTTTTTAAAATTCATGATATTGTTATTATGGTTGGCGGTTCGGGTTTATATATAGATGCTGTTACAAAAGGTTTAGACGATTTCCCTGAAGTAGATCAAAGTATTAGAGAAACTTTAAACAAAGAACTGGAGACTCATGGATTAATAACTTTGCAAAACAAACTTAAAACTCTTGACATTCAAAGTTATAATACCATTACTATTGATAACCCACATCGTGTCATTCGTGCTTTAGAAATTTGCATTGGCACGGGTAAACCTTACTCCTCTTTTTTAAAAAAAGTTAAAATAAAAAGACCTTTTAAAACCATATCTATAGGATTGACAGCTGATAGAGAGGTTATTTACCATCGTATTAATCAACGTGTTGATATGATGATGAATGAAGGCCTTTTAGAAGAAGCAAAAAACTTATATAATTACAAGTCTTTAAACGCATTAAACACCGTGGGTTACAAGGAATTATTTAATTATTTTGATGGTATCTGGACTCTTGATTTTGCTGTCTCTGAAATAAAAAAGAATACGCGCAGGTTTGCAAAACGACAATTAACCTGGTTTAAAAAAAATGAAAGTACTATTTGGTTTCAGTTTGAAACCCAACAAAAAGTTATTATTGACACTTTGGAAAAATTGATTCTATAAGAATAAACATTCTTATATTTAAATAAAACAAAATATAAGAATGTTTAAGTTTTATTATTTTTTAGATCTTCCTAAAGGTATAATCATAGATGTTCTTCTTTTGTAAGATTCATAAACATCTCCATGTATTTTAAGCAAATCTCTTTCCTCTAAATATTTTACAGCAACTAATATATAAATTGTTGTAACAACAGCAAATAATAAGTGACCCTGAGTCATCACTGGTGTTGCCCAAAAGGCAATTATGAATCCAAGCATAATTGGATGTCTAACAATTTTATAAAAAAGATTTTCCTTGAATTCTGGATCGCTTAAACTTTGACTTTTAAAATTCTCAAAAACTTGTAAAAGCCCGAACAAATGAAAATGATTAATTAAAAAGGTAGATATCAATACAATTCCCCAGCCAGCCCAAAATAAAGCATTCAGGATAAATATCGCGGCGTTATTTTGTAAACTCCAAACAGTACCGTTCATTGGTATCCATTGCCAATACATTAATATTAATGCAGCACTTGAAAGCAGTACATAAATACTTCGCTCAACGGCAGGATTAAATATTTTCGTCCACCATACTTTAAATTTTGGTCTGGCCATAATACTGTGCTGTAAGGCAAAAATACTGAGTAAGACAAGATTAGTAATGATAGCTGTAGAAATATTAATATCAGCAGAATCAATAGAATCTATTGATTTTGAAACGTAAATATTACCCACAAAACCAATTGCGTACAAAAAGGTGATTAAAAAAATAAAATAAGAGCAAATCCCGAAAATTAAAATTAATAGTTTTTTCATGATATTTAGTGGTTGGTTTAAATTACAAATTCAAATAAAGCAGGCCAATTATCATGGGAACTTAATCAAATGTACTGAATATAAACAATTTAACAAATAAAATAATACTATTTTCATGACCGTATCGACAGACGCATATATTGTATGTCCTAAGCTATTAACATGAATGTATTTTTATTAATTTTGTACTATAAATTTAATTAAACCCATGTTAGATTTTTTGTTTTCCAGTGAAGCTATAATGGCTTTACTTACACTTACTTTCTTAGAAATTATTCTTGGTATTGACAACATTGTTTTTATATCTATAGCCGCCAATAAATTGCCATTAAACCAACGTAGTAAAGCCACAAATATAGGGTTGTTACTAGCTATGGTACAACGTATTATTTTATTGCTTTTTGTTTCGTTTTTAGTTCGCCTTAAAGAATCTTTTTATACCATTGATTTATCTTGGCTACATATTGCGGTAAGTTGGCAAGCTGTTATATTATTTGGAGGTGGATTATTTTTGATTTATAAAAGTACGTCAGAAATTCATGAAAAATCAGAGACACCAAAACATGATGAAAAGGAGTTGCAAGGAAAAAACATAAAATCATTATCTCAAGCCATTATTCAAATTATGATTATTGATTTTATTTTTTCAATCGATTCTATTTTAACAGCAGTTGGTATGACCAATGGCTTGCATCCAAATCACAATTATAATTTGGTTTTAATGATCATTGCCGTTATGATTTCTATTGGGATTATGATTGGGTTTGCAAATCCAATTCGAAAGTTTATTGATGAGCATCCTAGTATGCAATTATTAGGCTTAGCTTTTTTAATTTTAATTGGATTTATGCTAATTACGGAGGCAGCTCATTTATCACATACTCAATTATTTGGAAATACCGTTGGCACAATACCTAAAGGATATTTATATTTTGCCATTGCATTCTCCCTATTTGTAGAATTTTTGAATTTTAGAATCCAGAAAAAACAAAAACAAAATTAGAAGTTGAAATGAATTAGGATTTTCTAAAACAAATTAATTTGACCTTTATCATCTATTTCAGAATTATCTAATTTCTCATCTTTTGGTTTTGATTTCACCTCTGTCTCTATAGTTTCTTCATCAATTACCTCTATCTCATCAGCATGAATTTCTTCTGGTGCTTCATAAGCTAAAGATTCCATTAAGTTAATTTGTTTTACTTTATCTGCCGTTAACTGATTTCCAAGCGCTTTAATCCCCTTAATTGCAATAAATTCTTCAAGATTTACTTCTTGATTGTCCTTTTGATCTTTTCCTCGTTCCTTACCAAAAACAACTTCAACCATAGGTATCCAATCTGTTGATATTATTTCCAATTGTGATTTCGGGTGTTCAGAAATAAAAATCTCTTCTTTGTTTTCATTTTCAATTAAAAAACGTTTCACCATATAACGTTCTTTATCTCCATCATAATAAATAGCCGAAATAGGTTTTTTTGGAATCCATTTTTCAAGAATAATCATATTGTCATCAAAATGTGTAGTAAGTTCTGGTAAAATAGTTTTTACGTTACCAGATTGAGTAATAATCAACAATCGGTCTTCACCTCTAAATTCGCCAAGCAACTCACCTCTTCCATCTACATTTAAGCGCTGAACAGTATCATCAAACCAAATTTTACGTGGTTTTAACGTTGAAATACCTTTCTCTTTAAGTTCTACTTTTTTAATGGTGTGTTTTGTAACTAAGTTCCCTTTAGAATTTCTTCCTTTTATTAAAATATCTGCAAAATCAACATCCCATTTAAGTTTTTTGATGCTACCAGCTTGTCTTAAAATAATAGTAATGACTTCTGCTTCACCATTAGGATTCGCAGAAAAATAAAGAATGTTTGACCCTTTACTTCCATTGGTTAAATCGTACTCCTTGTCTCTGGTAATACTTGTTACAGCAAATCTCTTAATATAAGATGGTCCTTTGTTTCCATCTCGATAAATCATATTATAAATGGTTCGATTGTCTTTTTTATCAAAAACTTCAACATGAATAATATCTTTACCAATAAAAGTTTTTGAATCTACTTTGGTAATAATCATTTTACCTTCTTTAGTAAAAACAATAATATCGTCAATATCACTGCAATCACAAACATATTCATCCTTTCGTAATGATGTACCAATAAATCCTTCTTCTTTATTGACATACAATTTGGTATTACGCATAACCACTTTAGTCGCGTCCACATCATTAAAAGCTCTTATTTCAGTTTTACGCTCTCTTCCTTTACCATAATCCTTTTTAAGTCTTGTAAAATACGCAATAGCATAATCTATTAAATTTTCCAAATGATGTTTGACCTCAGCAATTTGATCCTCTAAAGCATCAATTTTTTGTTGTGCTTTATCAATATCAAATTTTGAAATACGCTTGATTCGTATTTCGGTTAAACGTTCAATATCCTCTTTAGTAATGGCTCGTTTTAAATGTTTTATATGAGGTTTGAGTCCTTTATCAATAGCTTCAATAACGCCTTCCCATGTTTCTTCTTCTTCTATATCCCGATAAATCCGTTTCTCAATAAAAATACGCTCTAATGACGCAAAATGCCATTGTTCTTCAAACTCATCTAATCTTATTTCTAAGTCGCTTTTTAAAAGTTGAACCGTATTATCCGTTGATCTTTTCAACATATCAGTCACTCCAATAAAAAGAGGCTTATTATCTTCAATAACACAGCCTAATGGAGAAATTGAACTTTCGCAATTGGTAAATGCATAAAGTGCATCAATAGTTTTATCAGGAGAAATTCCTGAAGGTAAATGCACCAATATCTCTACATCTGCCGCCGTATTATCTTCTATTTTTTTAATCTTGATTTTACCTTTATCATTGGCCTTTAAAATAGAATCAATAAGTGTTGTAGTATTAGTTCCAAAAGGAATTTCTGTAATAACTAATGTGCTTTTATCTAATTGTGAAACTTTAGCCCGAACGCGTAATTTTCCACCACGCAATCCATCTTTATAATCACTCACATCAATAATTCCTGAAGTAGGAAAATCTGGAAATATCGTAAAACTTTTCCCTTTTAAATTTTTTATTGAGGCATCAATTAATTCAATAAAATTATGAGGCATAATTTTCGTCGACAATCCAACAGCAATACCTTCACCTCCTTGGGCTAAAAGTAACGGAAACATTACTGGAAGGTTTACCGGTTCCTTTCGACGACCATCATATGATGCTTGCCATTCTGTAATTTTAGGGTTATAAACAACATCCAGTGCAAATTTTGATAGGCGTGCTTCAATGTATCTGGAAGCTGCAGCACTATCTCCGGTTAATACATTTCCCCAGTTACCTTGTGTATCAATGAGTAAATCTTTCTGGCCAATTTGTACCATAGCGTCACCTATACTTGCATCACCATGAGGATGATATTGCATAGTATGGCCAACAATATTGGCTACTTTGTTATAACGGCCATCATCCAAATCTTTCATAGAATGCATGATTCTGCGTTGAACCGGTTTAAAACCATCTTCAATTGCAGGTACAGCGCGTTCTAAAATAACATATGAAGCATAATCTAAAAACCAATCTTTGTACATGCCAGAAATTCTGGTGATGGTTTCTTGATTTTCTCCTTGAGGATTTATCAAATCGTTATTTTCTTCAATCATTCACTACGTTATTTATTCTTTTATTGTAAAGGCTGTTTTTTGGCACCTCTTTTTTCAGTTTACGTCTTAAATGAAAATCTGACAACGCATTTGAATTCATGTTTTGTTTTATAATCTGTTTTTTATATAACATGACTGTAATAATTATAATTCTTTTACAATATCTAGTTCAACTTTAAGGTTATTTATAATAAACTCTTGTCTATCTGGTGTATTTTTACCCATATAAAATTCCAATAAACCTTCTATAGATAAATCCTTATCTAACATAATTGGGTCCAAACGAATACTGTCACCTATAAAGTTTTTAAATTCATCAGGAGAAATCTCACCCAATCCTTTAAACCTTGTTATTTCTGGTTTGGGTGTTAATTTTTCAATGGCATCTCTTCGCTCCTGCTCTGAATAACAATAAATAGTCTCTTTTTTATTACGCACTCTAAACAATGGTGTTTGCAATATATAAAGATGCCCTTCTTTTATAATTTCAGGAAAAAATTGCAGAAAGAATGTAATTAGCAACAACCTGATATGCATACCGTCAACATCTGCATCTGTTGCTATCACTATATTATTGTAACGCAAATCTTCAATAGATTCTT
>Ga0207906_1000181_pt1 | contig 37190 bp, 28 predicted proteins | sample LinPmetageLP37_FD_184050 | JGI IMG/M metagenome (GOLD analysis project Ga0207906, IMG submission 184050) | Marine viral communities from the Pacific Ocean - LP-37 (SPAdes) | ecosystem: Environmental > Aquatic > Marine > Oceanic | place: Pacific Ocean | collected 2010-06-16 | reverse complement strand
AAGTATTTATATATACCTATAAGGTATATATAAATACTTACATCAATTCAAGATAAAAGACGAACATTAGTCAATCATTCTAAAGTCAAGTCTCTATGAAATCGATACAGCCTATATCATGAAAAAGTTTAGTTAGATTATTTTCCATCCATCCTTGGCGTAGAAACTGTGCTTGTGCTCATTTCTTTTCAATGGGATTTAAATCAGGGCTTCTGAGTGAAATTAAACGTATCTGGCAGGATAGCAAATGCCGTTATGGTGTGCGTAAAGTTTGGCAGCAGATGAAAGCGGATGGTATAAAGATTGCTCGATGTACTGTAGAGCGATTAATGAAGCAGCATGGACTTCAAGGCGTTTGGCGTAGTAAAAGTAAGCTTACTACCAACAGCCGTAATGACCAAAAAAGGGCTGATAACTTAATTAATCTTAACTTTACAGCTCATCGTGCTAATCAGCTATGGGTTGCAGATTTTAATTACATTAAGACAGTGAGCGGCTGGGTTTATACCGCTTTTATTATGATGTGTTTGCCCGTCATATTGTCGGCTGGACAGCATCTAATCGTATGAATACCGATATGATGATGGCAGCGTTAAATCAAGTGATAACGGATAGAAACAACCCCAAAGATGTAATTCATCATAGCGGTGGATGCGTTCAGTACTTATCTATTCGCTACACTTCTAGTATTACTGACTCTGGTGTTATTGCCTCTGTGGGCACGACTGGTGACTCATACGGTAATGCGGTGACTGAAACGGTCAACGGGCTTTATAAATCTTAGGTGATTAAATATTTGAAGCAGCACTGGTCTGGTGTTAATGATGTTGAATTAGCCACGCTTGAATGGGTGGATTGGTTTAACAAACCACGGCCGTATAGCACGATTGGTTATGTGTCACCTTTTGAGTTTGAAAAGCGGTATTATGATAGTTTAATCCTGTCAGGTATTGCTGCCTGACTCAAGTAAATCAACCTCCGATAAATTCGAGGCAGTTCAATTTATATAATAGCTTTAATATAAACCACATAAAAAAGAAAGCTAGCTAGCAGCTGGCTTTCTTAATACTTTGAACTAAATACTTATCCCTTACTGTTAATTATTAATAAACAGTAAGGGATAAGGGATAAGCACTTAAACTTTTAAAGAGTATCAATACCATTACTTTTGATACTATTTTGATACTCTGAATTTATTGATAGATATATCTACTTATTGACAGGTATGTTTAAATCACACTCTAAACCCCTATATCAATTGACTTACAGCCGTAAATTACAGCTACTTATCGCTATCTGTTGTGTATTGTTGTTGTAAAAACAAGGACTCATAATCCTTTGGTCGTAGGTTCAAGTCCTACTGGGCCCACCACATTTAAGTATTAATAAAAAAGACCTTCAAGAGATTGGAGGTCTTTTTTATTGTCTGCTGTTTTTCTAGTAAATAACAACCATGTGTATAAGCATAGACATAGGCACTTTATTCAAGCCTCTCCGCTGATAACGGATAATTATTAATAGTTTTATAGTGCTGATTTTTTTCAGACCTCTTGCGAGCCGCTACAGCGTAATGTGCTAGTTTTAGACTCAAAAAGCCTAACTATTAATATAGATAGGCTTTTCTTAGGTAAACAGGTTTTCTACATCTGAAAGTCAGTAATAAATTTATACACGTAATGACCATCTGTTCGTAGTAGACAGTTTTTATATAATCACTGAAGATGGCTTAATAAAATCCATGCACCGATGGCAATTAGCATCACACCACCAAATATTTCAGCTCTATGACCGATTAATGAACCTAACACCTTTCCTAACATCACCCCTAGCGTGACCATTACTGTAGTGGCCAAGCCAATAAGACCTGCCGCCAGTAAAATATTGACCTTTACAAATGCTAGGCTCACACCGACAGCCATGGCATCAATGCTGGTACCAAATGCAGTCAAAGCAAGTTTAAGGAAAGAATGTCTCGACGGTGCTGCTTCCGTTTCATCACTTGGCTTCATTCCCTCATACAGCATGTGCAGACCGAGCGCAAAAAGTATGACAAACGCGACCCAATGATCCCATGCCTCAATAAAAGACGCATCTATAAAGGATGTGGCATAGTGACCAATTAACCAACCAATAATAGGCGTGATCGCTTCAATGGTGCCAAAAATAACACCCATTCTGAAAGCTTCGGTAAAACGAGGGTTTTTAAGACTTGCGCCTTTACTGATTGCTACAGAAAAGGCATCAGTAGACATAGAAAGCGCAAGTAATAGAAGTGCGATAGGATTCATGTGATTTTCTCTGGTCGAGTATAGGGTCCACGACATAGCCACACCCCCGACCTGCAGTGTAGATATATCGATGGTCTCGCCAACCGAGAGGTGTTCGCACCATGGCATGTGGCCAAGTATGTTGATACGAACGCTTTCGCAGTACGAAAGCAGGCTACTCCCCAAAGAGAGGTTAGATTAGCATTGATAAACTATAAGTCAATCATAAAGTGCCGAAAAATAATTTTTGAACCTGATAAAGCATAAAGTTGGAAGCATTAACAAATACTCTTGGAGCAGATGAATGATTTAGAGAGTTATGAACATTAAAAAACCCTTCAGGCTATGAAAAGTTAGCGTGAAGGGTTTTTTAATGCGTGGCGCTTTTTAGTAATCGACGGTATAGCTTAAGCCATAAGTCGTGCCTGAGGCAGGTAAGCGGTTTAAATCACCAAATGTGGTTTGATGATAGACCGTTAGATAATCTTTATTAAGCAAGTTATAAACGCCATAGTCTACTCGGCCGACTGGCATGTTCACTTGGCCCAATACATCAAGGGTCATATAACCAGTGACAGGTAAGGCACTAGAGTCAGGGTCTTTTTGTTGGTCTTTAAAAGCCTTGTCATCACCGCCGATTGCCAATGCTTGTAGACGAATATTGCTGCCTTCATCGAAGTTATACTGAGCAAACGCCGTACCTTTTAACGGTGTTAGACGTACTGCATCCAGCTCTAGCCAATCGCCATCTTTGTCATACTGACCACGAGTGTACGCCACACTACCGCCTACTTGCCATTTATCACTGATATCATGACTAAGCGACCCTTCTACCCCATAGACACGCTCATCGGTATCGACAACTTCTACGGTATAGCTGTCAGTAAAGCGCACGACTTTATCTGATTCGTTATAAAAACTGCTCAGTCGCGCAGCAGTATCGCCATGTTTGCCTTGCCAACCAAACTCGTAGTTGTTGATCGCGATCGGTTGTACGTTGTCTGAATTAACTACAAAACCTGCACGAACATCACGCAGCGCTCGCTGGATATCCGCTGTGGTAAACCCTTGTGAAAAATTAGCAAATATTTGATCATTTGGGGTTAAGTGATAGCTAGTACCGAGATTGAACAAGGTTTTGTCGTGGTCTGTGCTGCCTTTTTCTACGTTGCCTGCCTGATAGTCAATGCCATAAGCTGCGCTTGTTCCGCTAATAGCAGAACTATCAAAATACTCTTCAAGCAGTTGCTCATAAATGGGCGTAAAGGTATCAGTCTCCGACTTTAACTTTTGGTAACGCACACCAGCACTGGTATGCCACTTGTCGGTTATATCTACATCTGCATTGACAAAAGCGCCCCATTTATCAATGGTAGTATCTGGTCCACCGTTATAAGTAAGCCCATTGGTTTGGGCGCTTAAGCCATTACTAGCAAGAAACGTATTTAGGTCTTGACCATAATATGTCTGCTCGCTGTTTTCGCGCTCGACATCAGCGCCGTAGCTAAACAGCGTCTTTTTACCTGCGATTTCAGTTTCGGTTTGCATGGCTGCTCGCAAACCCATTACTTCGATATCAGCTTCTGACTGAGTGACAAACGTTGCAGCACCTGCCAGTTTCTTCAATGTGTCTTCATCAGTTAGGCCATTGGCTTGCCATACTTCAGTCGCTTGGTCTCCTGCGGTTTTACCAGAAGGATAAAAACGGCCTTTTTCATCTCTGTAATAGCCCGTCACACTGAGGCTTGACCCTGCAATATCGTCATTATTATAGTTCAAGTTCATTGAGGTCTTAGTGGTATAAGGCTCGTTCTCTACGTTGGCACCATCGATAGCTTTTAAGGAAGGTTTTGCGCCAAATAACACTGCCAAACCATCACCATAATCTGGGCCGTAGTCGGTGTCTTGCTCATCTTTATAGTAAGTCACTGCAAGATCAAGACGTTGGCTGTCAGTGAGCTCTACACCCAAGCTACCATTTACGCTTAACGATTCGGTATCTTGCTGGTCAGTTTGGTTAACATCTGGGCTGATTCGGTTGCCTTCGCTATCAAACTTACCGCCTTTATTATCGTAATCAACATCTAAGCGACCATACACTCGCTCGCCGCCATATCCTAAGGTTTGCCCTACATGATAACCCAATGAGTCTGACTCAAAATTACGACTGCTACTGACACCAACTCTAGTCTGTCTGATAGGGCCATAACCTACCAAAGATTTGGTTACAAGGTTAATTAGGCCACCTGCTGCACCTGCACCGTAGATACTGGTGGCACCTGAGAGTACCTCTACTCGGTCAAGCTGCACAGGATCGATACTATTGAGCTCGCGTGAAAGACTACGTGAACTGCTTAAAGGCACACCATTCAACAAGAACTGTACAGGGCGACCGTGCATGGTCGTACCATAATTACTGGTAGAACCACTACTGGCACCCAGACTTGGAATTAACTGTGCCAAGATATCACCAGTAGTACGGTCACCCGTTGCCTGCATCTGAATCTCATTTTCAGTAATTACTTGGGTGACTGCTGGCATCTCACTAATTTTCTGTGCCAGTGCCGTGCCCGTTCTGGCTTTGGCCGTGACATTTATAGTGTCTAAAGTCACGTTGGGAGTCTTATCAGATACTGTACTTGAAGCCAGTTCCGCTGAGGTCTGTGCATCTAATACGGCATCCGCTTCATTTACATTGTTTTGTGCATATAATTGCTGACTAATACAAAGGGTAAGAACAGATAGAGCAACTTGATGATGGCTTTTCATAATTTTTTCACTTAGGTTATTTCACTTAGTTGAATAAATAAACAATGATATGAGTAATATTTAGCTAATAATACTGTGTGTACTAACTTTGTGAATCGTATTGTAAATGATAATCGTTTTTATTTCTATATGTATTTACACCTTGCTAGTAAACGCCTATTTGTACTGTTTTCAGATATCGTTGACTATTTAACCTCTGATATTTTCATTAGTCATTGAATAACTTATCTAGCTCATTGTTACGATAAGCCTCAAAAAACACCTGAAACTTTACCTCATCTTCTTTATGCTTTTTTTGGCAATCTGATAATAACTGCTGTGCTATATCAACAGACAATATAAATACGCCGTCATTATCCATAATGGCGATGTCGCCTGAACGAATCGTCGTCGTCTGCTTACCGAAGCGATAGCAAATATCGGGGGCTAGCGTGCCTTGTGCTTCGTTGCTCTTGAACGTAGTCACAGCACTAATACCCTGCGCAAATACGGGAAAACCTAACTGCTGAATCTGTAGCGAATCAGTCGCCTGTCCAATGACAATAACGGCTGATAGTTTCTCGTAGATAGCGGCGCAGGTGCGCAATGCTCCCCAACAGGCTTTGACGCCTAATACCCGAGCATCAATACATAACACATCATTGGGCGCTGCTTGAATCAATGCTTGGTTGATTACATCCGTGTTGTCAGAGGTGAGTTGCACCGTAAAAACTCGGCCGACTATAGTAGCCGTGCAGGGATTCAGCGATTTAATATCTGGTAAATACCCCTCTTCCGTCAGATGACCAATGGTTGAGGTACCTATCTCTTTATAACTGTCTATAAGTTCGCGAATATCAATATCATTCATTATGTTCTCAGTATCATATTTTTAGCTTTTACTTGTTTCTCGATAACTTTTATCGCATTACTAAGTAGCTATTAGTTAGTTAAAAGGTTCAATTGTCTAGCTGTTTTTCTTTATACGCTTGAACGGATTGATCGTTTTACTTTCTCCAGCGGGCATACTGCCATGAGGATCAGAGCCACGGGCAATCACAGGCAATAGCAATGTCTTATGCGGATAATGTGAACCGTTCAATAGCTCATCACGAAGTACCTGACGTTGATTATCATCAAAATTGATAGTTACTAAGGATTCCTCGATACTTATCATTGCCTCGTGCCACAGCGCATCTTCATTGATATGATAGTGCTCAACCAATGACTCGATAATCGCTCGAATATTAACTAATAACCCTAGCGACTGTAGATAAAATATCAACGCTTGCGGCGTCTCGCGATATAGACGGTTTTTAAAATCTGGTGGGCTTAGATACTCAGGATCTGATATTTTGTGGCGTGCCAGCCATGGTAGATGAATACGTACGGAGTCGTGGTCACGTAGTAACAGACTGGTAAAACGATTGTCTTTTAATACGATAACAATATTTTGCCCGTGCATCTCAGGTGCAAACCCTAAGCGTAAGCAGCGCAGCATCGCCCCCAAAAACACATCACAAAGATTTTTAAAACACGCTATGACAGCGGCTTTTTTATTCTGTGACGCGCTTTCTTGGATGCTGTCTTGAGCACTGTTTTGGTTACTATTCTGGGTAGTACTATGAATACCCTCCTGAACAATGCCGTCAAAAATGTGATGGCTAACACCTTGCTTGTAGACCAACATGCCTAAGCTTGCCATTGGCAACAGTCGAATCGTATCGTCACATAGATTTGCTGGTAATTGACGTAGCATCGCACCTAAATGCGTGGGCTTTTCTTGATAAAAGTAAGGATTGCTAGCGCTTTTATCATGCAAATGAGACGGAGACATGTAACCCCACCATAGACGTTCATCCCATAACCGTAGCTGCGAGGATAGTACAGGGTCTATTGTTCTTGCCTGCATCAATATGGCTTGGTTTTTTTCACCATTGATCAGCTTGAGGGCTGGCAAGTAGCGTTTTGAGTTTAGTGCGTACACACCTATAGGCAGCTTAATGCTATTTGGCGTATCAGCATCAATTAACATACTGCGCATGGATGAGCTGGCATAAGTGATGAGTGCATCAAAAGTCAGGGCGACAACTGTGCCATTGGCAAGATCGTCGGCATACATGTCATCAACCACATGAGTCATTTGCCAAGGGTGTACGGGCATCGCAATGTGCGTGTCTGCAATACCTTTGTCATCTAGCTCTCGCATCAACTTCTGCTGCTGCGTAGTATCCAAAAGATATTTCGCTGGATTTTGCGTTGTTGTGTCTTGAACACGCTCTGCCACCATGACATGGCTTTTGGCAATGGCGACCCATGCCAGCGTAATGGGCTGGTTAAACTCTGCCATATAGCGTTTATATTCTTGTGCAGTAAAGCCCAATTTACCTTTAGCCAGCGGATGAAAAGGACGATCCATCAGTGAGGCCCACTGCTCCGCTGCAATCAAGGTTTGATGCCAATATGGATACTGACACACTGTAGTTGTGATATTTGCCAGTGACGACTGTTGCTGCGCTATAAAGGAGGCTTCTAAGCTCTCTTTTAGCTTTAAGACACCGATATCAGATAAGCTGGCACTATCCATCATTAATAAAAAGATATCTAACAATTGCTGTGCTGAACTTACTGGCTCTAGCGAAGCGCTGTCCACATGATAGCTATCAAGACTGTCATTCAAGTTGTTGTTCAGTCTGGCATTGACGTTGCGTATGACAGGCAGACACGATTTAGACAATCGCCACGGTGACGCATAAGCAGGCTCTACCAATAGTAATAACTGCCTCTCTTGGTCAACTTGCATCACTATTAACGAGTTATCCTGGTCAAAAAAATCTTGATACTGCTGTGGCAGTGACTCTAAAAGTAAAGACGCTAAAAATTGATGTGCATCTTGAGCTTGAGTCGTCTGATAATTTGCCAAGTACTCAGTGGTAGTTGTCACTTGAATAAAATGCTCATCTACCCATTTCTCTAATAGAAAGCACTCTACCAAATGGCTAATCAGCGACCATTGAATGGCCTCGATATCTGGCTCAGGATTTACATCAAGGTGATTGTTTTGTACAGAAGTTTGCACAGGGAATAATGTATGCATCGTTTTACCCCCGACTTTTAAACAGTGGGTTATTGATGTATTTAATCGGGAAGGCTTTATCTCCGAATAATCGGCGCTTAGCCAATGACTCAATGCGCGTTTGTTCAGCGAATATATCAAACAAGTCGAAACGTACTTGATGCTCTGGATGAGAGGTTTGATAGTCGGTCACGCAGTCAGCGACCTGTTGCCAAAACGCCACTTCAGAATAGTGATAATGCGTCTGCATAAAAATCGCAATGTCTGACAACGCCACAAAGAATAAGCAAGCAACCGTCATATCACGAATGCCATCTGTATCTTCGGTCTCGATGAACGAGCCTCTATTTAAGGCTGCATGGGCAGGTGGCAAGCTATAAAAATCTGGACGCAAGTGTTGTTGGGTTAAGTGCTCAGGTGAATAGCGAACCCCGTCATGCAAGTCTTTTAACAAGACTTTTATGGGATAGCCGTTTTCATGTACCAAGACGATGTTTTGCGCATGGCACTCTAATGCCACACCATAACCAAATAAGATATGTAGTAAAGGGGTGACAGTAACCTTAATCAACTGCGCAATCCATGTCTCTACGCCATATTTATCAAGCCAGGGGTCTATCAGATGCGAGTCATCAGCATTGATATAACTGACACCATTGAGCGGAAATGCTGTTTGCCCTGTTGATAGATGCTGACTGACGTTTTCTCGCCAAATCGCAGCCAGCCCGCCATACATATTTGGATGCTGGTAGCCGCGCGCGCGTAACGCCTCATGGTTTAAACTAACGCCAACGGTCTCACCTAAAAATGCAATAGGTAATGCTTGAGCTGTCTTGTCGTCTACAATAAGTTGATTTAGCCAAGTGGTGACGACAGCGGCATTCATCACGGTATGCTTTGCCAATATTCGTGTGCTTGAGGTATTAATCAGATGCATACTTAGCTTTAGGTAGGCTTTTTCATTAATAGTGTCATTGTTACCATTTTCATCGCTATTACCAAGCATCGTCAATGAGCGAATAGACTGCTGAGCGCGGTACTGATGACCTGCATCACCCAAATAGATAACCTCTTGCGTGGCAAGCAGTGGCTGTAATGCTTGAACTAAGGTGTTTTGCCATTGCCAAGGATGTGCAGGTATTAGGCAATAGTCATTAGCTGTCTCATTTGCGATTGTAAGTACTTCTATGAGTTTGGCATTGAGTGCATCAAATTCATCAGCACCCACATAATCTTTCACCCATTCATTTATATCGATACCAGTAGTGGTATTGCTCACCAGTAGCTCTTTTTTGACTGCCAACCACACTACGTCGATGTTTTGATCAAATTCCGGCCCATAGTCATAGTTATCTTGCAAATCAAAACCAATACGAGACTTAAAACACGGATGATAAGGATGCCCTGCCGTCAAATAACCTTCGAGTTGCTCATAAGTGAGCGTATCAATAGGCACAGGTATATTAGAAGCCAGTATCTGAGACTGTGTTTCGTTAACTAAGGTATGGCGCAGCTCTTTGATAAAGCTGTCTTTGAGTTCTGCACCTTCAATGTTGAGCAAGATATCACTGATTACATGCTCAAGAATGGCGTCTTCGGCAACACCGTTAACCACTCGCTGCACATTCAAGTCATTTAAACGGATGATGTCAAAACTGTAATGAATATAACCTTGCGCGGTATAACGGACATCATCACTTGCTTGTATGACAAAATTTAGCAGCGACTTGTTACCAGTACTTTCATGAGCGTTGTTCGCACTTTCAGATTCAAAATCAATAATATTTTCATATAGTAATGCTTGTAGCAATTGCTTGATTACCCGTTGCTCAGCACGTGCCATAATTTGAGAATTAACAGATGCTTGCCATGGTTTAGTCGCATAAGTGACGTCAGTACTATGATGGCTATTATTGTTTTTGGTAGAGTTTGCTAGATTATTGGACATAAATATAAGCTTCCTGTCTGAAAATTGAATCAAATAAAAGTATGGATTTAGATGTATTTAAAGCGAATGATAATTATTTACGTTAATAAGTTAAAGTAAACCCCAATACAGGGTATTCGTTTATGGGGATCGTGGTAATTTGCATGCTGAAGGAATCGTGAATAATAAAATCACCGCGATGACCACCAGTATTTCTTGGATCGCGCTTGCCATGCCGTCACTACTACCTGCTGCTAATAACTGCGCACTTCGACTGCCTATATAAAGGGTGGACAGCGTGATAAATATGGTAGAGATGATGCGGCGACTGATGTTATTAAGTGCAGCACCCTCAGTGACTGCGTCTTTGGGTAAGCTACTAAACCCAACGGTAGTAGTTGGTAGGTACGCCAGACCCACTCCGACACCTCGCATACTCATAATTAGCATTAATAGCCAAAGCGTTGGCTGATACAAGCACCATGCCAGCATCAAAGTAGACAGCGCACTAATCGCAATTCCTACGATGCCAATCCCTCTGGCACCTTGCTTATCTACCATCTTGCCAGCGTAATGCGTAGTGATACTGGCTATGAGCGTCGCGACCATTAGGACAACGCCTGTCCATAAGGCACTCTCGCCCATCACGTCTTGTATCAATACGGGCAATAGTAAGAGACACAGCATCAAACCAACTGTTTGGCTAATACTAATGATATTACTGTGCAAATAGGTCTTATTGTTAAACAAGCGCACGTTCAATAACGGATGACGCTGACGCCGCTCATATGCCCACCAAACCATCGCAGACAGTAGAAATCCAATAGATAATAAACCCAACGTGGCTATCTTTAATAATCCGTCACTGCTGAGTAGCCCGCCAGTAAAATCTATTTTCAGCGTGCTCAGCCAAACCATAATAGCCAATAGCCAAATAAGCAAACTGATAAACCCGATGATATCGAAAGGGGTTTCTTGATCATGTGAGCGCATGTCAGGTATTAGCCGCCATACCATCGCCATGACCGCCACACTAAGTGGCAACGTAATGGCAAACAGTGTCCACCACGCAAACTGCTCAACCAAATAAGCCCCGACCAAAGGGCCAAACGCCAACGACATCATAATAACAATGCCCCATAGCGCCATTACTCTGCCGTGCTGCTGCTGCGGATAAATCTGATACAGCATACCAATAGATAGCGGAATGATCAGACCGCCGCTCAATCCCTGTATGGCTCTGGCAATGATGACAAAGCTCATACTAGACGCTAGCATGCCAATGACTGAGCCCAGCATAAATCCGAAAATCGCCGCCAAATAAACAGTATTAAAAGGAAATTTTTTGTTTAAGTAGCCGCTTAGCATAAGCCCTACACTCATGGCCAAGACATAAGCATTTAACACCCAGCCGCCCATCACAATGTCGACATCAAACACCGACATAAAGACAGGAATCGCTGGATTAAGTGCACTATTACTAAAGCTGACCACCGTACCGCCGAGTAATAGTGTCAGTAATACCTGCTGTACTTGTTTGTTGCTCAAACCATTACTACTACTTTGAGAGGCTTCGTTTATAGGCGACTCATTTGTAGATGCCTTATCTATAGGTGCTTCATTTATAGGCGCGTTGCTCATTAAGAAGTGGCACCATAAAAGCTGAGATACCCTCTAGATTCAAAAAACTCATCGCGATTGCAAAAATATAATGAGGCGGTTTTTTCTGGCATCTCAATCAGACGTTGCACTCTATAAGCGAAGCTATCAGCAATCCATTGATACACCTCAACCTTACTATCCGGCTCGACTACGATTTTTTTGGCCTCAGTATGCTCAAATATAAACTTGCTGATCATCATGCCTGTTGGCTTGAGATAGCCTTTGCCAACCACCGCTGGATCGCCAAGCAAAATATGCCAGCCCATGTCCGTCTCTTTGGCTTTGTAATACTGAGACAACCGGTCACGAGCCGTCTCGTAAATCTCTGTATAGCCAATCGGCTTATCATCACAAAGTATGAGGTAGAGACGCTGATGATCGTCGGCCAGCATTTTTTCAAAATGGGTTTTTAATTGCGGCATTGGGAGATGAAGCTGCCACTGATCAACCACATGTTCAGCATGCATCCATTTATACAGCAATGGCATATCATCTGGGTATTTGACAGGTCTCAACGCAAACGTCTTTTGATAAGCTTCAATACTAAAGGTATCGGGCAGGTTTTGGGTGATGGTCGGCATGACTGACTCCTGATTGTTATACAGTTATATTGTTATGTGATTAATAGGATTTTTATGAAATACGAGTCTTATAAAACATTACGCGCCAAAATTTTGAAATACTTTTAAGGCATCGGTGTCGTAAGTCTGCTCACCTGTTAACTGATTGATGATACACCCTGCACGATAAGCACCCAGCCCCAAGTCTGGTGCGCCAACGCCATGAGTATGCACCTCTTGGTTTTGTACAAAAATCTTGCCATCGGTCGCGATGTCTTTTTTATCCGTCAGCACATATTTCAGTGCATAGTCTCGATCAATGACTGGCTGCTCAAACGCATCATGCGCAATGCTAGGCAGTAGCGTATTTAAGCACTCAGGCAGACCGTAACGATAGCCTGTACCAGCAATCACACAGTCATAATCAGCAGTAAAATCTTGATTCTGTTCACGCTGTCTACCCACCAGTTTTATGGTGTCTGCCGGCTCTGGCACTTCTAGCATTGTTGTCAGAGCTGCCTCAACCACTTCACAGTTAGACAGCAACGTCGAATGCAGATCTTGATTGGTAATACTACGCTCATAGAGACGATGATAAATATCGCGTATGGTCTCAAAGCCCATGCCTTTATAGAGCAGGTCTTGCTTGGCAGTGACTTGGGGTTTGGTTGCTGAATCTAAACTATAAAAGTAATCTGTATACGCAGGGCTAAAATGCTCCAAACCTAATGGGGAGTATTCCATGGGGAAAAATCCTGCCGAGCGCGTCATCCAATCTAACTGAAACTTAGGGTCGTCATTAGTACTATCATCGCCATCAAACTGCTGATCAAACAGCGTTCGATACACCTCTGCTGAGGACTGCCCAGACCCCAACACCAGTATTTTGGTCAGCTTGTTGTCTGTCTGGGTACTATTCAGATCAAGGCTACTAGCATTGAGGCTGTCCAAGTCAAAATTGTCTGCAAAATGAGCGGTGTGCATACAGCGGTTAGGCGCTTGTTTGGCAATATCTTGCAGCGATGGTGGTAGTGTGGCCTGTGTTCCTGTTCCTATGACCAGATTTTTAGCATGATAGGTGTTTTGTGTGCCTTGTTCACAGACTCTTACCACAAATCCATCATTATTGTCGTCAAACGCCACGTCTATCACTGCCGCATCAAAATTCAGACTATCCAGTTGCCCTGCTACCCATTGGCAATAGTGGTTATACTCTTTACGATAAATTTTAAACTCTTCTAAAAAGTAAAACTTAAGCAATCGGTGCTGAGTATGCAAATAATTCAAAAAAGAATACGGACTGGTTGGGTCTATCATCGTCACCAAGTCTGCCATAAAAGGCACTTGTAGTGTGGTGTTTGGCAATATCATGCCTTTATGCCAATTAAACTCAGCTTTTTGCTCAAAAAACTTGGCGGTTACGTCGGTCTTTGTCAGTAATGCCGCCAAACTTAGATTAAACGGCCCTACGCCAATACCAATAATGTCTAACACGGTCGCCCCTTAGTGATTTGGTGGTCACATTAATTCTGATGCTAGGGCGTGTCCTCATTTTAAAAATGGTAATAAAAATGAGATAAATCGCAGTCAAACAAGGAAAATAGCGCAGATAATATCGAGATATTAGTCAGCTATTTGACGCCGTTTGACAAGATTTAGCCATTTTTAACCCATTTAGATAACTATCGATTGAATTGAGGACACGCCCTAACTCTTGTTGAACCCTAACTTCTATCGTGTGCTTATCTTTGCTGCCTCAATATGACGTGCTACGTCACCATAGGATTTGGGATATCGACATAAATAGACTGGGTTTCAACAGGTGCGGTTAGCTCATCGAGCGCATAGAGTCTGGTGAGTAGATTGCCCTTGAACGGCAATGTAGGACTACGCAACAACAAGTCAAATAACGAACGATGCGGGTATTGCTGCTCTAATGCCATTAGACATGCTTTAAACGTCGTGATTAATGTATCCTCACTCACAAGCTGAGTGCGGGCAATGGCAGTGATAAGACCAAATATACTGTTGCCAACTAAATAATAGGCAAAGCGTGAGTCGGCAAAGTCTTCTGGAATGACGCACTCTCCTTCGCTAATAAGCTCGGGATAAGCGTCAATGAGCGGCGTGGCATACTCTGCAATATAGCCAAACCCTTGATTGTCTCTGGCCCAAAACTTAGTAGGATAGCCGTCTGTTAGCTCGATCAGACTGTTTTGCTGATGTACCTCAAACCCAATACCATGCTGATAATACATATGAATAAGCGGTATAAAACCAACTTGTAAATAAGTGTCAAACCACCGGATAGCCACCTGTTCTAAAGGTTCATCTGTCCGTTTATGGATAGACTTAAACAAGGTATCTAAACGGTTGGTGAGACGAGTTGGATGGTCTTGGCTTAAGCTGGCAAGATTGGTGACTTGCGTATCCTCTGTAAAAGGGTTGTCACGCAAGATACAAATAGTCTCATCAATGATTTTTCCATTCACACGTAAGGCAATCCAAGCAGGATCATTCAATACCGCAATCGTAGGGTACTCGGTTTTGAGCTGGGTACCATAGTCGCTACGCCAGATTCGGCAGGCATGCATACCGCGTTTGCATTCTTTGGGCAGGTTAATCCGCACAGAATTGGTAATCGCTACAGACAACGACAGTTTAAACATCCAAGGTGCATCAAAGGCCGCCAGCGTGCGTACTGATGTCGTTGGATGCAGATACCAACCGAGCTCACCCAAGTCAAACAATTGGCCTTTTTCTAGCAGCTTTTGATACCACGGCTGCTGCTGCAAAAACCTTGCTTGCCAAGGATGCAATGGCAACAGCTTATAGTCTGGATGCTCATCGACAAGTTGCTGCTGATAGCCACTCATATCAGCTTGTAGCTTGGATTTGAGCGCTGTGGTAATACTGTCGCCATCTACAAATTCTTCTGTAATACAGCTGGGATGCACTAGCCAATAGTGCAGCTGGGTTTTGCTACTGGTCTCGGGTGCATACTTTGCCCATTCGGCACCATAAAAACCAGCACGGCCTTTAGGTGTAGGGTGCATAGCATGACCGTAAATAAGGTTTTGTTCGGTCTGAACGAAATCTTGCTGATAGTCAATGATGTCATCAATCTCATCATTGCGATGCTCTAAAATAATCTGTAGCCCCTCATAACTCTCAATCCAACGTTTTAATACACCATTGGCATCTAGCGTCGCTTTGTCTTTATAACGATGTACGATGTCTTCAATAATCAAAGACGCTAGGCTCATAGCAGAGGATTTTATCCATCGGCTGTTTTGCAAAGGGTCGTCCAGTTGCGTGTCTAATTTCGATTCTGATCGTATGCTTACCTGCTTATTCAATATAAGCGGCGTGCCCGCCAAACGGTGCTGACCCAATTGACTTACTCTGTCGACAGGTACGACCATTACCGTGTTCGAAGGCAATAGCATTAGCACTAATAGAGGCTTGTTTTGTGAGGCCTGCTTCTGTATATCATCCTGCTGCTCTACGGCAATAATATCGCCGTGCCCAGTTTCAAAACAATAAGCATTGATTAGATTTTGTAGTGTAAGTCGATCAAGCGTTTTGTGCTGCATCATGTTATTTTTTCCCATCAACGTTCAGGTTGTCAGAATTGAGTCGGTTAAAACCAGCAATAGCCATCTGCTCAATGATGTCTGCAATATCATTGATTTGGGTATTGGGATTTAGAATGGTGAATTTAAGGCAAACGCGCTGCTCAAACTGGGTGGTGGCCACATTGGCGATATTATTGATCAATAACGCTTGCGCAATGTGACGATTGAGCTGAGCGAGTTGCTCATCAGTTAACGCGGTATCTTTGGGTGTAAAGTAAAACAAAACACTGCTGATAATAGGCTCATGTACCAGTACAAAATTTTCATTTGCATCAATCAGCTTTGCCGCTTGCTTAGTAGTATCCAGACAGCTATCAATCAAGGCTGCATAGCCATCCGTTCCCAGTAAGTCCAGCGCCATCCACAGCTTTAAGGCATCGAAACGACGTGTGGTCTGCAAAGAGTAAGTCACCAAGTTTGGGATATTGTCCTGTTCGTCATCAGCAGAGTTTAGATATTCGCTATGATGGCGAATACTCTCGAAATTTTGATTGTTTCGTAAGAGAAAAGCACCGCAGCTAATCGGCAAGAAGAAATGTTTGTGAAAATCCAAGGTGATAGAATCAGCCTGATTCAGACCCTCAATCAAGTGTCGATAGCGCTGTGATAGTAGCAATGCCCCGCCCCATGCTGCATCGACATGTAGCCATATCTGTTCATCACGGCAAATTTTGCCAATAGACATTAGAGGATCAATAGCACCTAAGTCGGTGGTGCCAGCCGTTGCAATGATAGCCATCACATTATCAGCGCCTAGACGATCTATCTGATGTTGTAAGTCAGACATCAGCATGGCACCTGATGCATCAGTCGCTACTTTGATGACGGAACGTTGGCCTAAACCTAGTAGCGCGGCGTTTTTTTCAATAGAAAAGTGCGCTTGGTCTGAGCATAGGATGTGGCCGCTCGACTGACCCATCAGGCCGTCCTTTTGCACATCAACACCCTTAGCCTTATAGAATTGATTGCGTGCCAGTAGTAGACCCATCAGATTACTTTGCGTACCACCACTGGTAAAGACGCCACCAGCGTTACTGCCTGTCTGTTCATCAAAGAAGGCATCAGAGATATCACCAAACTGACAACGTTGACATAACCAATGGATTAAGTCTTTTTCGATATAGGTCGCTGCTGGGCTTTGGTTCCACGAGTCCATACTTTGGTTAGTGGCTGCGATAATCATCTCAGCAATCTGACCGATGACCAGTGTGGGTGGATGTAAATGGGCTAAACAATTCGCATTGGCCGTCGACACACAACTGGGTAAAAACTTGTTTTGAATATCAGCAAGTATCGTGTCGATGTCTCGGCCTTGTTCACGGATGCTAAAGGCATTGGTCGCTTGCACTTGTTGCGGCGTGCCGCCCAAATACACGTTATTGTCGTCTAGCCACTGTTTGATGACAGCGCTGGTTTTTTGCATATGCGTGACATATTGCTCACTGGTTTGCTGATTTAATAAATGCAAAATGTCCTCACTTGTTTATTCTACGATGGTATAAATCGCAAATAAGTGACTTGTTATTAAAGTTGTTATTAGAGTCGTTATCAGAGTTTTTTATAAACGTGTGAATCATATTAAGGTGTTGGCAAGACTATTGATTGTCTTCTAGCGCCATATCAAGCCTTTGCAAGACTTGCTGCAGTTCATCTTTGGTTATATTGAGGGGCGGTAATAATCGCAATACGGTGCCACCGCGCCCGCCCTTTTCAATCACCAATCCATGCTTAAAACACGCTTGTTGGATTTTGGCAGCCATATCACTATCTGCTGGATAGCTACCGTCATTTTGCTTAGGTAGGCTGGGGTTGATAATTTCTATACCAATCATAAGACCACGCCCTCTGACTTGGCCAATTTGTGGATAGCTCTGTTGGCGCAGCTTTAACTGCGCCATAAACCACTTGCCTATTTCTAAAACATAATCAGCAACGTTGTTATCTTTTAAGTAATTAAGGGTGGCAAGGCCAGTCGCCATGGCTAATTGATTACCTCTAAACGTGCCAGAATGATTGCCCGCTTGCCATACATCGTATTGTTTTTTGATACCCAATACCGCAAGTGGGAGCCCACCACCGATTGCCTTTGACATCACAATCATATCGGGATCGATATCCGCATATTGATAGGCGAACCAACGCCCTGTGCGGCAAAACCCTGTTTGTACTTCATCGATAATCAGCATAATGCCAAGCTCTTTTGTCACTCGGCGCACATGCTTCAACCACTCTATTGGCGCAGGGTTGACGCCGCCTTCCCCTTGTATGACTTCTAAAATGACCGCTGCTGGTTTCACCACACCGCTCTCTACATCTTTTAAGAAGTTTTCAAAGTAACTCATATGGGCGTGGATACTTTGCTCAAAAGGCAAGCCAAACGCGCAGCGATACATATTCGGATAAGGCAAGAACTGCACCGAGCCCATCAGACCTTCGATACCTTGTTTAGGTGCCAAGTTCCCTGTCACAGCCAACGCGCCATGAGTCATACCATGATAGCCACCGCTAAAGCTGACAACACCTGAAAGACCAGTGACTTGTTTGGCCAATTTAATAGCCGCTTCTACCGCATCAGCACCCGTCGGTCCGCAAAACTGCAAGCAATACTCATCGCTATTGGTGGCGAGTAGTTTGTACATGAACTCGCTGAATTTGTCCTTTAACGGTGTGGTGATGTCCAATGTATGCAAAGGTATATCGCTGTCTAACAGCGCTTTGATGCTTTCTATGACCACAGGATGATTGTGCCCAAGCGCCAGCGTGCCAGCACCTGATAGGCAGTCGATATACTCGTTACCTTCAACATCGGTAATCCAAGCGCCTTTTGCAGACTGAATCGCAAAGGGCAGCTTACGTGGATAACTACGAACCTTCGATTCAAATTGTTCTTGACGGTTTAAGTAGCATTCGTTATCACGTGATTCGTCTAATAAGATCGTGTCCATAGCTTCAGCCTTGTTATTGTCAGTAGTCTCGGATAAACATTCGAAAGTAAGGTTTGACGCTTACTTCTTAAAATATCGCTCATTTATATTGAATGATAATGTAAATGATAATCATTATTATTAATGAGGCGTAGTATCTACTACCAATGATTAGCTGTCAACCCAGTTTGCGAATTTTCTGTTGATAAAAATGACAAAGATAGCAGCTAGCTTGAATCTAAGAACGACGAATCAAGAGCGATTGATTAGGAACAATGCAGGCTACTACAAACTGTCGACTAATTAATGACACACAGCTACCCAGTACAGATAGTTCTAAACTATCTGTGTTCACTTTTATCGTTAGTTAAGAACTATCTAAAAACAGCGGCTATCTATTTGCTGAAGCTGGCACCTTACGAATGAGCCATAAGAAATACCCACCACCGATAATGGCAGCAATCGTACCAGCTGGCAGCTCATAAGGGAAAATAACATAACGGCCAATCCAATCCGCTATCACCATTACCCCTGCCCCTAAAAGTGCAGCTAGTGGCAATTGTCGTTCAAGCTTCACAGCTCCCAGTGAAGTAGCCAAATGCGGCACCATCAAACCAATAAAACTCAACGGGCCAACGGCAAGCGTGCTGGCCGTACTAAGTGCTGCTACTAATGCCAATAACGACAAAGTCACTGGCGTAACCGCCACACCCAAATTACGCGCCACACCTGTACCTAAACCAAGGACACGCAAGGGTTTTATCAGCAATAGACTGAGTACAAATAAGATAGCGGCAATGCCAATGAGATACCATACCGTACTGGGCTGCGCGCTATAAGTTGTCCCTGACAGCCAGCTGAGCATCGCTTCTAGACGCGGGTCTCCCGAGAGCTTGACCATATGCATCACCCCATCCATCATGGCGGCAATACCTATACCTACTAACAATAAATAACCTGAGCTGACCCTACGTGCCAGCCAAATAATCAATAGCAGCACGGCCATCGCCCCTGACAACCCTGAAACCAGCAACGTTCCTGCTCCCGCGGACAGCCCTAAACTTGGTAATAATAAAAACCCTAAAATCACCCCCAGTGCGGCACCTGAACTGACACCCAATACCTCAGGACTGGCCATAGGGTTACGCGTTAAAGTTTGCAGTAGCACACCGGCAACTGCCAACATCAAGCCTGTGGCTGCAGCGCTCAAACTGCGAGGTAAGCGGTACTGCTGAGTGAGTGCCCAGTCCGTACTGAGCCCCCAACCATTGATGTCTTGTACAAAAAGACAAGCCAGCATAATGATAGCGAGTACACCAACGCCCCATCGCCAAAAGGCAATAGATGTATGCTTACCCGCAAGCATCGGAGTCACTGTCTCTATCCGCTCGCGACGCTGACGCAAAATTAGCCAAATAATCAGCGGTGCACCCAAGATACCTGTCATGGCACCAGCTGGAATCTGCATATCAAGTATTGGCTCAAGCAATAACGCGACATTGCTAGTCAATAATAACAGCAGTGCTCCTAAACCAAAGGCAATGGCCAAACGCTTACCAATAGCAGAGATGCCCAGCGCATTGACTAAACTTGCCGCACCAAGACCAATAAAACCAATTAAGCCAACTTCACTAATCACTAAAGCGGTCACAACGGCTACCACCAATACAACAAGTGCGCGAATCCCATTAATAGGTACACCCAGACGTTTTGCCTGCGTGTCATCTAGACTCATCAGCGTTAATGGTTTTAGTAATGGTAGACATACGACCGCCATCAAAATAGCAGTGATAACTAACGCGATACTGGTATGCCAGCTGTTTTGTGCCAAAAACCCAGCCGCCCACGACAGCATGCCATTACTACGCTCAGCAAAAAACAGCACCAGTACATTGGCCACTGCAGCCAGCAGAATATTGACCACCAAACCGGCCAATATCAAAATCAATGGATTAAATCGACTGGGTGCTGACAATGCAAAGACCAGACCCATACTGATGATAGCCCCCACAAAGGCCACATAAAGTCCGCCATAAATAGCCAAGCTTGGCAAAAATAACGTGACGATGAGCATGGCCAACTGTGCACCCACGCCCACCCCTAGCGTCGTATCTGATGCTAGTGGATTTTTTACCAATTGCTGCAGTAAAATACTGACCACGCCTAATAGCCCGCCAGCCAACAACGCCACCACGCTGGTCGCCACGATATGTAGCTGTATCGCCATACTGGCAATATCTAATTGTGAGCTTGGTATAAGCAAGTCACGAAGTGGGCGCGTCCATTCTTGATCTATCAGCGCCCAACTACTCCATAACGACAAAGCCGCTAGCCCAATGAGCATGGCCCATAGTCGCCCAGACAAATTGGCAAATAAAGAAGTCTGTGGTTTGTGTTGGTTCGGTGGCGGAGACGATTGTTTCAATGATGATTTTGACACTGTTGTTTCAGAAGCTGCTGTCATCGTATGAGCACTGTCGGTATGGTTATTGATAGAGTTTTTGTTAGTATCTGCATTGGCGCTCATAGTACTTCCCCGCCTTTTAATGAAACTTCTGACAAGTTATTTGCTAAGCTAACCAATGATGACATCCCGCCATAAATCCATACTGGTGGTAGCTCGCCCACACAGCGAGTATTGCCGTAACCTAGGCGCTGCCAAATCAAGCTGTCATCAATTTCAGCTCTAGTGATTGGGCTCAGCGGGTCGATAATTAATAAACAAGTCTCATCATCTAATTGCGCCAAATCTCCCATTCGTATCGGCACAAACCCCCACTGATTGCCCTTGCCCAATACCACAAGCTCTCTATTCATCTGCTCTAACGCAGGCTGAAATAAGCTATTCGCCACATACATACGCATGTTATTGGCATCTGCAAACTGTACCACTGCGAATTTCTTGGCTTTTGGATAGCGCTGCTTGAATTGCTGACTGGCCAGCTGTATGTCTTTCTGACTTTGTACAATATAGTCCTCAGCCATCTTCGGGTTATCGATCAGCATGCCAAGCTCCTGCGTCGGCTCGGTATAGTCAGCCCAAGTTGCTGTCTCTCCTTTTGCCGCAGACATTACAGATTCTGCAGGGACATCGCCGTATAAGTTGCGTGCATGCTCATAAAAATAATTATCTATGACCATATCGACAGGCAGTTGAGCGATTAGCTCAGCGTTGGGCTGATAGCGGATGCCTAAGTCTGTGATCGACGCTGGCAGTTTGGGGCTACCCACCCATCTGTCCCAAACCCTGACATCACCTGTTGCAATTGGCGCATGCCCCATCGCCGTCAAAGTCGCTGCATTACCCCAGTCAGGAGAAACGATATTCATTCTATCGCTATGACTGTTTTCTGCTTCTGAGGTAGTTGATGTTTGACTATTACAGGCGGTCAATACCAAGCACAATGCAAGGGCGAACCATTTCAGTGTTGTCATTACTGATACTGGCGTAACTATTGGTAGTTTCGATAATTTATCTATATAAAAAACGGGAGGCATAGAAGCGTATCTTTGTAGGCAAATTAGAAAGAAGGAGCAGAAACCAGACGTTAAGCGACTGCGACAGGCTGTCCAGTAATAGGATGACTGAGTAGCTGCATATCGACATTAAAGATATCGTGTAGCACGGTAGGTTGCATGGTACTGGCGATATCGCCGTTGTGACATATTTGACCATTTTTCAGCGCGATGACTCGATCGGCATATTGCGCTGCCAAATTAATATCATGGATAATAATTACCACGCTTAAGCCTTGCTCATCCACCAAACGACGAATGAGCTGAATGACCTCGATTTGATAATGCATATCAAGCGCAGCAAGTGGTTCATCGAGTAATAAGTAACGGGTATCCTGTGCCAAACACATCGCGAGCCACGCACGAGCGCGCTCACCACCAGATAGCGTGGCAGTAATTCGATCAGCAAACGCTTCGGTTTGAGTCACTTTTAATGCTTGCGCGACTTTTTCTTTATCTATTTGAGTTGGCTTTTGCAGCCATTTTTGATGAGGATAGCGCCCTAGCATAACCAGTTCACGCACAGTAAATCCAGCAGCTTCTGGCAATTGCTGCGGCAGGTATGCCATTTGCCGCGCTAACTCCTTACTGCCATAGTCATTGATACTGTGTTCATCTAAAGTGACATTGCCACTACTACTTGCCATCTCACCTGCTAGTGCTTTGATCAAGGTCGACTTGCCAGACCCATTATGCCCAACCAAAGCCACCAGTTGATTGGTATTAATCTCACAAGTCACGTTGTCTAATAGAGTATTTCCTTGACGGCTGATAGTCAGCTGGTTTGCACGTAGCATATAAGCACTCATTGTTGATAAAAATAATATGTCATAAAAATGATGGTTTACCGGCCATCGGTTATAGACCGATTTTGATGATCAAACCACAATAAAAATTGATTTTACTCGTAAATGATAACAAAAACAATTATCATTAACTATAAACTCATTCACTTTAATTTCAACGCTCTGTTGATTGCGAGTATTTATATGACTAATCTTCTTTTAGCTCCTACAGAAAACACCGATAACCAAAACAGCCAATACACTTCCCTAAACGATCCTGAAATAGCAAGTGTGGTCACTCATATTAATGAAGAACACCTTGACGAACTGCTTGGATTCTTGAGCGCATTTACCTCATTATCTACCGCCGAATTGGATCTGGTCGATGCCCAAATAACTGATATTTATGCTGAAGGTCTTGCTATACAGACTTGTCCAAAAAGCTCAGAGATTCAACTGTTTGGCGCTCAAAATAGCTCGCTTCATGACCAAATATTCTTTATCGCTTTTGCTACCCCCATCTCCCAGCTTGATGATTTGCAAGCCCAATATATCTTGCTAAAACAAAGAGCAGATAAAAAGCTAGGCAAAAAAACAATCAAACTGACCAAGCAAGTATTTGAGGTACAAAATAGCTATAGAATCAGCAAAAATATGCTGCGCCTTGAATTGAGCATGCCGTCATTAAATAGTGATACGCCATTAAATAATACCGCTCAGTTAAGTAATGCTAAGGGCGTCACAAGCTCGACGTCAGTACCTACCAACGAAGCGGGTTACGCTTACTTGTTTGATTTAGAGCACAATGCAATGACCGATGCATTGATGACTGACAGCACTGATGGCAATAAAGCTAGTGACTATAAAACTAATGGTAGCAATAAGGAAAACGTACGCCCTGCTCGTCCTCACTGCTATTACACTTTGAGAAAAGCATGGCAAGCTGATAATGGAATACGAGCATGGGTCGATGTTTTTTTGCATGGAGATACACCAGGTGGCAACTGGGCAGCAGCACTACAAGCGGGCGAGACCGTCGTTACAAAACGAGAGTTTCCAGAAAAGGTAGAGCACTTACGAAACGGTCAAGCGGTACTGATTGTCGATGAGACCTCGATGCCAACGGCAGCACGACTGCTGGAGCTATGGAACAACCCTACGCCACCATTGGTCGTTTGTGTGACGCAAGATGCAGGCGATCAAAGCTATTTTGATACTGTAAAAATGCGCAGTGGCATTGATTGCGATACTGAAAACAATGGTAACGACCACTTTACCATATTGCCTATAGTGACCAATCAGGTTAACTCAGGGGCAGATTTAGCCACGCTAATCGACAGAGAGTTAGGCGACTATTTGACTAATAACCCTCTACAAATTGATAAAATTTGGGGAGCACTAGAAGCAAATACTGCCAAAGCATTGCGCCCATTACTGAAAGACCGACTTGGACTAAGTCGTACCGATGTCGTGGTAAAGGTCTACTGGCGTCACGATTAGTTTAGCCTTATAAAATGAAACTCAAAACCTATCCTATATATAGTGGATGCTACTGACGCATCCACTATTAATGTTTGCAGCAACGAATGCATGTAGGGTATAGTTTTCATTTTGAACGTTTAATCAATATAAACTATAGGCAGATAGCCTTATCGCTAGGATTACCAGTGATAGTCGAGTAGCACTAAGAGACCCACCTTTAATAGATTGTCTAACACCAGTGCCAGAATGCACTGTTATTTTTCTAAACCAAGGATGATATATGAAAAAACTCAGGACGCCTGATTCGTATTTTGCTAACTTGCAAGATTACGATTTTGAACCGAATTATTTGATGGTCGATGATACAGAGGGTGGCGAGCTGCGCGTACACTACCTTGATGAAGGCCCAAGCGATGCCGACCCTATCTTGTTATTACATGGCGAACCTTCTTGGGCGTATCTGTATCGTAAAGTCATTCCAATACTAACAGCAGCAGGACACCGCGTTATCGCGCCAGACCTTCCTGGTTTTGGACGTTCAGACAAACCTGCATCGCGTACTGATTACACTTATCAGCGCCATGTCGATTGGATGCAATCGGTACTTGATCAATTAGATTTAAAAAATATCACACTGTTTTGTCAAGATTGGGGCGGTTTAATCGGCCTACGCTTAGTAGCAGCGCATTCTGATAAATTCGATCGCGTCGCAGCAGGCAACACGATGCTACCGACTGGAGATCATGATCCTGGCGAAGGTTTTCGCAAGTGGCAGAAGTTCTCTCAGGAGACGCCGCAGTTCAATGTAGCAGGCACCATCAAAAGCGGCACCACAACGACATTGTCTCAAGCCGTACTGGATGCTTACGATGCACCCTTCCCTGATGAGTCCTATAAAGAAGGTGCTAGACAGTTTCCTATCCTAGTGCCCACGACACCAGATGATCCTGCTTCAGAAAACAACCGTGCAGCTTGGGTCGTGCTAAGCAAATGGAGCAAGCCATTTATTACACTGTTTAGTGATTCCGACCCTGTAACTGGGGGCGGCGATCGCATCATGCAAAAGCTAATTCCTGGTACCAAAGGCCAAAATCATACGACTATCACTAACGGTGGTCATTTCCTACAAGAAGACCAAGGTGAAACGTTGGCTGAGCTTCTACTGAAATTCATCAATGACAATCCGAAAGCACAGTAATAGATAACAAAAACCCTGATTGCTAATGTACTAGCAATCAGGGTTTTTAGTAATACTATGATGATTGGTCAACGACAAAATATACGAGCTGTCATAATCAGATTATACAACTTTGCTATACGATATTTTTAAAAATATCATCGATATATTTTTCTACTGCATCATTGTCGTTAGTGACTTGCGCATAAGTCCTGAGACCTATAATTTGAATTTGGAAATAACGCGCCAGCTCAACGGGATCTTTTTCTGCGCTAATCTCACCGCTATCAATGGCTTGTCCAAAGAGCACAGCAAACGATGCCTCTATACCTTCTAAGATATTCGTTGCATGTGCGAGCAAATCTGGACTATCATTTTGAGTAAGCTCAGCGACTGTCTTTACGATCATGCACATACCGCTAGGCGCAGTAGCACTATTACAGACAATCACCGTATGGATAAAATGTTTTAAGCCATCCAGCACTGTGTCTTTTTGTTCAATACAGTCGGCCAATCTCTTGGCACCATCTGCAGCATAGCGATTCAGCGATTCTGTAAACAGTTTGTCTTTACTACCAAAAGCTGCATAAATACTACCTGGGTGCATATTCACCACATCTTGCAAATTGCGCATTGATGTCGCGTGATAACCTTTTTCCCAATAGAGATTTTTTGCTTTTTCGATCACATCCTCACGATTGAACTTTATCGGAGCACTCATAATTTTCACCTTAATATCTTTGCCTTAAAATCTATTTTAAGGCAAAGTTTGTAGAATCAACCTTAGTTACTGGTTTTAATCACTTTTTATATTATAAAACTTATTAAGTCTCTTTGCTTCGATTAACTATTTTTATCAAAGTTTTGCGGATAAAGCGCGCGTGCAGCAACGTCATCAAACTCAGTTTTGAAATCAATACCTTTAGGAATGTCACGAGCTTTTTGTACCGCTGGACGAGCATTAATGCTATCAAACCAGCGCTTTAGATTCGGATAATTATCCAAACCGCCTTCGCCTAGCACGACAGTCGCTTTATCAATCCAGCCCCAAGTAGAAATATCAGCGATTGAGTAGCTCTCACCAACCATATATTCACGGCCTTCTAGATGTGTATCTAGCACTTCATAATGACGCTCGGCCTCACGAAGGTAGCGATTAATCGCATACGGGATTTTTTCTGGCGCTTTATGTCTAAAGTGAACAGATTGACCAGAAAAAGGGCCCAATCCAGATGCTACAAACATTAGCCACGACAGCATCTCGCTACGATCTTCTGGTTGTCCTGCCAGCTTGCCTGTTTTTTCAGAAAGATACATCAAGATAGCCGTAGAATCAAACACGCGTTTGCCATCATCTTCTAGCGCAGGCGTTTTGCCGTTTGGGTTAATAGCGCGGTACTCAGGTGTATGCTGCTCACCTTTTAATGTATCTACTGCCACAAGTTCATAAGGTAGCCCAGTTTCTTCAAGAAACAATGCTACTTTCATTGGGTTTGGCGTTTGATGAAAATAAAATTTAAGCATAACTTTATCCTATTATATGAAGACAGTCGTCTGATGACTATCAAATCTAGTGACTATACTAATGACTATAAAAACTGTAATGAGATAACAAAAATAGACGTCGAAGTTTGAAGCATATTTTTATTGTCTGATATACACTATAACCACAAATGAACGGTCGTTCAAGTAATGTTATATATTGATATAATAAACACAGTGTCGATATAACTCTGTTCGCATATAGACTCTTTTACCAACAGTCATCCTCAAAACCCATCTAACCATCACACCAATTCAAAGGATTAGAAATGACTACATTAACCGTCATCGCCCATATAACAGCAAAGGACGATAGCATTACTCTCGTAAAGGCTGAACTCGAAAAACTCATACCAGCTACTCGCAGCGAAGAAGGCTGTATTCGTTATGATTTGTTTCAAGATAATGAAAAACCCACTCACTTTATGTTTCATGAAAGCTGGGCCACGCGCGAGCTATGGCAAATCCATATGGAAAACCAACACTTAAAAGACTTCTCTGCCGCAACAGAAGGCGCGGTTGAATCATTCGTTTTACATGAGATGACAGAAGTTAATTAATCTCGATTCACTCAATCATTTCAATAAGCTTTGTCCGTAATACTAGGGAAAATAATGTTATTCAAACTAACAATCACTTTTTTACCGTTATTTTCTCTTATTACTTACACAGTGTTACCTTCTTAAGCTACTGATATTAATAGAATAATATGAATTACGCAGAGGAATGTAATTGATCCATTACAATTTACTTGAACGATTACTCAAATAATTATTGAGCGATTGCTCAATATCATTTATAGTAGTCTCTATTGACTCGCTTACTAAGCAAAGTTGCTAATTTTGAGTAAATACTCAAGCCAATAATTAAATGTAAATCAGCGATTGCTTTGAAGCGAGCATGAAAACTCTAAAAAACACCAAATCTCAAACCTATTATTAGGAAGTATATTATGACCGAATTTACTCTACACGATAAAGACACAGCCCCAGCAGAAAGCAAAGATTTACTTGATTCTTCTATCAAAGCATTTGGCATGGTACCTAACCTACACGCCGTGATGGCTGAAGCGCCTGGCTTGCTAGAAGGCTACCAAAAGCTACATCAACTGTTTTTAGACAGCAGCTTTGATGACGAAGAAACCACTGTTGTATGGCAAACTATCAACGTTGAGCATGCTTGCCATTACTGTGTGCCTGCGCATACTGGTATTGCTAAGAGCATGAAAGTAGATGACGCTATCACGGATGCATTACGTGATGAAACGCCACTACCAACTGCACGTCTAGAAGCATTGCGTACCTTCACACTATCTGTAGTCCGTAATCGTGGTAACGTTGATGACAGCGCGGTTCAAGCATTTTTAGATGCTGGCTACACTAAACGTCAGATTCTTGAAGTTATTCTTGGTGCTGCTCAAAAAGTCATGAGCAACTACACGAACCACCTAGCTAACACACCAGTCGACAAGCCATTCCAGAAATTTGAATGGCATAAAGCTGACTAATACGTTTTTCGGCTAACGCTGACACAGTCCATTTGATGTTTTCATACTGTTGTTCGAAACATCTTCGGGCAGCAGTTTTTCATTTTAATTTATCGCTAATGAGAGATCCTATGGAACAGGCAAAAAAACCCTTACGAATAGACATCGTGTCAGACGTTGTATGCCCTTGGTGCGCTATCGGTTATAGCCAATTGGCCGAGGCACTAAAACAAACCAACACGCCTCATGAAATTCACTGGCACCCATTTGAGTTAAATCCTAATACGCCGCACGAAGGACGAAACTATCGTGAGCATATTATGGAGAAGTACGATACGACTGCTGAGGACGTTAAAGAGAACCGAGCTAGAATGACAGCAGCAGGTGCAGAAGCTGGATTTAATTTTCAGTTTACCGATGGCTTCCATACTTACAATACTTTTAATGCGCATCAGTTGCTGCATTGGGCTGATCAGCAAGGACGTATGCACGACCTAAAACAAGCATTGTTCGTTGCACACTTCGTTGATAATAAAAACGTGGCTGACAGTACCGTACTGGCAGATGTCGCAGCAAATATTGGGCTAGATCGTTTTGAGGCGCTTGCCGTTATCGCAGATCAACGCTTTGCCAATGTGATACGTGAAGCCGTACAGCATTCAAAGCAGCAAGGTATTCAAAGCGTACCATCCGTTATCTTTAATGGTCGGCATCTGGTGAGCGGCGCACAAGGTGTAGAAAACTACAAAAACATCTTAAAGCAACTAGCAGACATGCCAGAATAAAAACAATAAACTGGATCTGATTTACCAATTACACCCTACTGAGCACAGTATATAAAAAGGTATCATCATTATGTCAAACTCTAATCATTACGAGCCACCTAGCGTCTGGACATGGGATGCAGAAAGCGGCGGTAAGTGGGCAAGTGTCAACCGCCCTATCGCTGGTCCAACGCATGAAGCAGAACTACCTCGCGGCAAACATCCGTTGCAAATCTACTCAATGGGCACCCCTAACGGTCAAAAAGTCACCATTATGGTCGAAGAGTTATTGGCATTAGGTGTGACAGAAGCTGAGTACGACGCGCACCTTATTCAGATTGGTGAAGGCGGACAGTTCTCATCAGGTTTCGTTGAGCTAAATCCAAATTCAAAAATTCCTGTGCTTTTGGATACAGAGACTGGTAGCCGTGTGTTTGAGAGTGGCGCTATTTTGTTTTATCTTGCCGAAAAATTCGGAAAATTACTGCCTAAAGATGCAGCAGCACGCACTGAAGTCATGAATTGGCTCTTCTGGTTACAAGGTTCTGCTCCTTACTTAGGTGGCGGTTTTGGACATTTCTACTTTTATGCACCAGAAAAATTTGAGTACCCTATCAATCGATTCACGATGGAAGTGAAACGCCAGTTAGATGTACTAGAACGTGAGCTTGCAGACAATCGCTATCTAGGTGGCGATGAGTATACGATTGCAGATATCGCCACTTGGCCTTGGTATGGCAATCTAATACTAGGTGAAGCATACAATGCAGGAGAGTTCCTACAAGTTGAGAGCTATACAAATTTGCGTCGCTGGGCAACTGAGATTTTAGAGCGTCCTGCTGTGCAACGTGGTCGCAAGGTAAACCGCACTTGGGGTGAACCTGCTGAGCAATTACACGAACGTCATGACGCCTCTGATTTTGAGCTAAAAACTCAAGATAAATTAGATGCTCAGACAACTGAAGAAGCGAAAAAATAGACACTTTGTCTATGACTTACTAGCTTACTTAAGTTGTCTTATTGAGCAACCTTAAAGGTAATGTTAACTTTTCCTGTTACTACTTGGGACGACTGTAAGCATCCAACACTTTTGCACTTAAGATTGCTAATGTAAGGCTGTTAAATACCAACTAACCATAAAATACTATCAAAAAGGATAATAACTATGTCAACAGATTATGCTCAAAAAATTCAAGCCGGTACTACGTTTCCTGAAATGGAAGTACAGGTATTAAACGGTGAAATAACTTCATTAGGCAAACCTGAAAACGGTCATGACTGGAAACTCGTTGTTGTATACCGTGGTAAGCATTGCCCAATCTGCACAAAATATTTAAATACCTTAGAGACAGTAAAACAGTCTTTCTATAACGTCGGTGTCGATATCATTGCAGTATCTGCAGACAGCAAAGAGCAGTTAGAAGCTCATCTAGAGCAGATAGATGTTAGTTTCCCTATGGCTTATGGTCTGACTATCGAACAGATGAATACGCTAGGTCTGTATATCTCTGACCCACGTTCAGAAAAAGAAACCGATCATCCTTTCGCTGAGCCTGCTGTCTTCGTTATCAATGCTGAAGGAAAAGTGCATATCGTTGATATCTCGAACGCACCATTCTCTAGACCAGATCTTGAAGCCTTGGCAAACGGTCTGGCTTTTGTTAGAAATCCAGAAAACAACTACCCTATCCGTGGTATGCACGGCTAATTGATATATTAAATATAGAGTGTTGATTCACTCGATTATTTAACCGATCAATATCTAACGGGTTAAATTGCAGGGGGCGTATTGAGATAATTCTTGATACGCCCTTTTTCGTTTATTGATAACTTAACTGCTGTCAAACGTAGTCGCTTCACTTATAATTTCATCAATATTTGCTCAATACTAATGTTTGAGTAGTACTGTTAATCTATAAAAAGAGGTTCTGTACAAAATTCATAGACTAGCCAGCATATAAGGGCTATATTTGAACTCAAAATATCATCTACAAACATTTTACCTTTGAGCAAGCTATATTTCTTTTTTCATCGGTTAGTTTTTATAAATAAAACAGGCTGTCTTTATGGTCTGGTTCGTATTTCGCTTTGGCAAAATCTTGATATAATTGTACGTTCTAATTCACCAATGCTGTTTATTATTTGTTGTTAACACTCGTACACTGAGATTAATTTCTGCTAAAATTATATAGCGACATTATCAATATCTCATCATAAATATGAGTAAAAGGATTCAATATGCGATTGAAATCAATCGTTCAAAAACTACATGAACGCGCTCCAAAACTGGGCAAAGCTGCCTCACTGACGACGGCAACCAGCGTTATCACTTTTAATAGCATGTTAGCTGGTCTACCTGTCTGGGTAATGGGTGCTACCAAGGCTATCACTGGTGCTGCCATCGCTGACAAAGCCGTTATCGATGTAACGAACTATTGGATCAATAGCAACAATGCATTGATCGATAACGTATTACCGCGTAAAGATTGGCGCATTAATCTGCCTGATGATGTGCATACCAACGGTAAGTATCTACTGGTAAGCAATCATCAGTCATGGGTTGATACCAGTATCGTGCAATATATCAGCGAAAAACGTTTGCCATTGACGCGCTTTTTTACCAAGTTTGAGCTCATATACATCCCCGTCATTGGTCAGGCTTTCTACTTTCTCGACTTTCCTATGATGCGTCGACACTCTAAAGAAGCCATCGCTAAAAACCCTGCTCTAAAGGGTAAGGATATCGAAGAAGCGAAACGAGCATGTGCATTGCTTAAAGACAAGCCCTTTACGCTATTGAACTATCTAGAAGGGACTCGCTTCACTCCTAGTAAACATGACAAGCAAAAATCCCCTTATACGCATTTACTTAAGCCACGCGCTGGCGGGTTATCACTGGCTATGAGTGCCTTAGGGGAAGATATCGATGGGATTTTGGACATGACGATTGTCTACCCTGACGGTGTACCCACTTATAGTGATCTATGGAAAGGCAACATCAAGCGTTTAGGCGTCGATGTGCGACATATTGAGATACCCAAAGACCTGTTTACGGCGATCAAAAACGGTGGCTATGAAACAGATGAAGCGATAAAAGCACAGATGTTTGAATGGGTAGAGCAAATATGGCATCAAAAGGATCAGCTGATCACGGATATGCTGGCTGACTTTGAGAGCAATGACTCTGGAAATAAAGAATCTGAAGTTAAAGATAATATTAAACAGGCTTAGCCTATTCTCTTTACCAACAATCCTAATGATTTGATAACCTCAAGGTGTGTCGCACGTGTACTAATATGATAAAGGTAAAGCCATATAATGATGAAGTTCCGCGAAAAATGGTTTTGGGCGTTGTGCCTTGCAGTATTAGTACATGTTGGGGTTTTCTTTATTTTCTATCTCAACACTCATCAGACGGATTCAGTAGAAGTAGCTGATAGCCAAATGAAAACGACTGAACCTACTGCTATCAACAATGTAGATATCCCTGAAAAGGTCTATACCACTACTGTCACCAGTACCAAGACATCCGATGACACTAACAACAATGTAGAAGACACGGTCAATAAAAAATCTGAGATTGGTAACGAGCCTAAAACATCTCAGCTAACAAGTAGTGATGAGCAAACAGACAACGTAGAGAGTAAAAAAGCATCCCCTTCTTCAGCTGCCAAAAACGTCGATGGTAAACCCAAAAAACCAGCTTCTACATCGATAGAATCAGCCCAAGAAAACAAAACTCCTCCGCAAAAGGAGAAGGCGCTAAATGCCCAAACCGATAGCAATACCCAGTCTATAGTTGCGAACACTGATGATAAATTAGAAGAGATTAAAAACAATGCAAGCTTGTTGGATATAGACGTCCCTGCTCAAAAAAGTAACGTCAAAATAGATAAAGACTATCTTTCAGCAAAATCTGAAGTGGAAGCAATAAATGATCAATTGAGTGCGGCTATCAACGAAGTTAAAAAGCGTAATCAGCAGAAAATTGATGAGCAACAACAGTTAAGAAATGAGGCGAATAGCCAAAGACTTCCTGAAAACTCTAACTAAGAATATAAGAGTTATGAGTAGTAGCACAATTAGACTCAATACCTCTACATAAAAAAACCCCAGCGATTAACTGGGGTTTTTATTATCTTATCAATAAATACTCAATATTAAGCTGTTAGCGCTCACCCAAACCTTCTGATAAGGTTTTGGTAATTGGCTTAGTCAAATAAGACAATACCGTACGCTCCATTGCTTTAATATCAACAGAAGCTGTCATACCAGGTTTGATGACAATCTCATCACCGCGCCCCTTAAACTCAGCACCATTAATCACAATTAATACACGGTAGTAAGGCTCTTCGCCTTTAGGTGTTTGCTCCATTAGCGTGTCTGGACTGATATAGTTGACTGTACCTTTCATGGCTCCAAAGATAGAGTAATCATAAGCATCAAGCTTAACCGTCGCTTCTTGACCTTCTTTGACATAAGCAATATCAGCAGGACTGACCTTGGCATCTATAACCAAGTCACTACTGGTCGGTAAAATCTGCATGATGACCTCGCCTGGCTTAACAACACCGCCAATAGTGGTCACATTGATGTTTTTAATTTTACCTTCTGTGGGCGCCATCAAGCGCTTCTCTTCAAGTACTTGCGCCCGATCTCGCAATTGCTCAAGCTCGGTATCTAGCTCTTCTTGAGCCTTGGTCATTTCAGCCTGTGCTTCTTCGAAGTACTTATTACGCTTGTTATTAATCTGCGCTTCGATATCAGCAACTTGGCGGCTGAGTTTGATGACATCAGCTTGACTGACATCGCCATACTTTAATAAAGGCTCATTCATACGCAATTCTTGACGCGCCAACACTAGCATTTTCTCAAGGGAAGAGACTTCTTCATTGATAGCTTGACGACGTCTATTGTATAGCGCCCTTTGGTTTTGCACGTACTCAGGATAGTCCTGTACCCCTTTAGGAAATACCAACGGTTTTTCAAAAATCTCAGCATTTAGTCTGGCTAGCTTAGCAGTCAATGCAGCTGTTTTAGAAGCAGAGTTATCAACAGCCGCTTTAGCACGCTCCTCTTCCAGAACTACCAATAATTGACCTGCTTTGACCTCTTCACCTTCTGTGACAGCGAGCTGAGTCAAAATTCCACCTTCTGATGCTTGGATTTCCTGCGTTCGAGCGCTGGCGATTACCGTTGCTTGCGCACGAGTCACTTGGTCAATCTTGGCAAATGACGCCCAGACAATCAAAATGACAATTCCGATTAATGCTATCCAAATACTCAACCTTGAACGATTAACTTGGGGTTTAGTGGGTGTGTACTTATACTCTGACATGCCTACTTCCCTTGATCGTCTGTTGAATGTTTAGCACTGATGGGTTTTACGCTGATGTTTCTAACTCTAGAGGTAGCAGGCTTATTTTCGTCGGCACCTTCTTTTGACGGTTGGTTGGCTTTGTTAACGATTTTACCTTTTTGCTGCATGGTGGTTTTATTTTTTGCTTGATCGTTTTTTCTGAGCTCATCAAGTACAGCTTGTTTTGGACCGTCGATAATAATACGCTGGTTATCCATAATGATCAGACGATCTACCAAGTCTAGCAATGCTGTCTTGTGGGTCGACACAATAAACGTTTGCCCTTTCGTCAACTCCTGACGTAGCACTTGTAGACAGCGCTGCTCTTGTCGGTTATCCATAGAAGCTGTCGGCTCATCCAGCAAAAACACATCAGGTTTGGTCAATAATAAACGGGTAAATGCCACTAGTTGCTTTTGTCCCCCCGATAGGCCTTTACCGCCTTCACTGATCGGTAGGTCAAGACCACTTGAATGACTGGATACTAAGTTGATTAGCCCTGTCCTATTTAAAGTCTCTTGAAGGACATCATCATTGGGCGCTGCCATACCGATTAATAAGTTCTCACGCAGGGTTCCTTGAAACAGTCGATGGTCTTGCTGCAGATAACCCAAGCGCTCACTAAGTGTCTCACGACTGATCTGATGTATATCAAGTCCATCTAACAACACGCGTCCTTCCGTTGGTGCATACAGACCTGCCAGCACCTTAAGCAAGGTAGATTTACCTGAACCAATAGGCCCAAGTATCGCTATACGCTCTCCTGGTTTAATCGACAGTTGCGGAACTGTAATGGCTGGTCGATCGTTGCCTTGGTAATTGAACGTCAATCCATCGCACTGATATGCGCCTTTTATATGCGTAGGCGATAATGGATACGCAACGCCTTGGTTGTCTTGCTCCAGTGCAAACAGACTCTCAATATTCATTTTGGCGGCTTTGGCATGAGCGTACTGTACTAGCAGGTTGGGTATCGCCATAACAGGCGCTAACACTCTACCACCAAGTATCGAGCAGGCAATCAGTCCGCCCATTGTCATGTCACCTTGCATGACGACAAACGACCCGACTATTACGATACCAACGTAGCTTACTTGCTGTAGCATCTGCGTAAAATACGTTAAGTTATCATTGGCATGCTTCATATCCAAATCGTTTTTGATGGTGACATCCATCACATCTAGCCAACGCGAGAGAAACTTCCAACTGCCTGCTCCTGCTTTTATTGTCTCGACGCCTTCCACAGCTTCTACCAACAGACCCGTCTTATAATAAGAGGCAGTCGCGCCCTCTGATGCGATGGCATCGATGCGTTTGCGTGCAATCAGTCCCATCGTAATTGCGATGACCGCCGCTATCACTGGTACAACAGCGACTAATGGCGAGCCAATAAAAGCTATTAAGCTGATAAAAATAATGGTCATGGGCAAATCGACTAAGCCAAAAAGCGTGCTCGCCGTAAAAAAGCTACGTACTTGCTCATAACCACGTAGCTGTGCTGCCATAGAGCCAACTGACCCCGGCATTTGGTCGATACGTACTTTGAGTAGACGTTGGAACACTTCTCGAGATAGGTACTGGTCTAGACCGACGACGACCTTATCCATGATTTTTGAGCGAGAAAACTTCATAAACGCTTCAAACATGATGACTAAGAAGACGCCACTGGCTAAAATGATCAGCGTGTATTCGCTACGAGTCGGTATGACCCGGTCATACACCTGCATCGAAAATAAAGAGACGGCTAGTGCCAACATATTAATCAAAAAGGTTGCAATAACGGCTTCAGCTAAAATACCTTTATAATTACCCAAATCAGACTTTAATAGATCAGAAAATGTGGCCTTTCGCTGCTTAATATGATCTTCTTTTAGACGAATACGCATGACCAAAGTCAATTCTTCGGCACGCGTATGTACCTGCTGGTTCGCTTGTCTAAAGTTCCAACTTTTTTGCGGCGTTTGGCTATCAATCACGCCCCAACCTAAATCTGTTCGATACGCTAGTAAGGGCAAAAAAGCGGCATCAGGCTGCTCTAATATTTCTGGTGTATCTGTTATACCAATGCCTTGTAATACTGCAATGACACCGCCTAACTCATGAATGCTTTGACCTTGCCTGTCCGATTGCTCACTATGACGTTTGACAATATCATGGAGCCGTATGTTATCTACTGGATAGCCTTGCTGTCCGAGTAAATGCTTAATCGCATCAGTCAACGTTTCGGTCAGATCAACCTGCTCTGAGTGTTGCAGCTCATGGTGGTCAACAGACTGA
>Ga0207906_1000180_pt1 | contig 37238 bp, 39 predicted proteins | sample LinPmetageLP37_FD_184050 | JGI IMG/M metagenome (GOLD analysis project Ga0207906, IMG submission 184050) | Marine viral communities from the Pacific Ocean - LP-37 (SPAdes) | ecosystem: Environmental > Aquatic > Marine > Oceanic | place: Pacific Ocean | collected 2010-06-16 | reverse complement strand
CCGCGTGACGCTGATGCCCGATGGCCGCCTGCGGGTCGAGACGGATATGACCGATATCGGCACCGGCACCTATGCGATCTTGGGGCAAATCGCGGGCGATATGATGGGTCTGCCGCGCGATGCCGTGGATGTGGTCTTGGGCGATACCACCCTGCCTCCGGCCTCTGGCTCTGGCGGGTCGTGGGGCGCGTCGTCGAGCGGCACCTCCGTCTATCTGGCCTGTGAGGCGATCCGCAAACAATTGGCCGAGCGGCTGGAGGTGGACGAAAATGACCTGACGCTGAAAGATGGCATGGCCACTTTCGACAATCAGACCCAGAGCTTGAGCGAAATCCTGAACGGCGATGAGATTGCCAAGCTTGGCCATGTGCTGCCCGGCGACACTTCCGAGGCGGTACGGCAGGCCACCTTCGGGGCCTATTTCGCCGAGGTCGCGGTACATGCCGCCTCGGGCGAGACCCGGGTGCGGCGGATGCATGGCACCTTTGCCGCCGGGCGGATCCTGAATGCCAAGACGGCGCGCTCGCAATGTCTGGGGGGCATGACCTTTGGCATCGGCATCGCGCTGACCGAGGAGTTGGCCTTTGACCCGCGCGACGGCCATGTGGCCAACCATAACCTCGCGGAATACCACATCCCGGTGAACGCGGATGTGCCGCAGCTGACCGTCGATCTGCTGGAAGAGCGGGACGATTGGGCCAACCCGCTACAGGCCAAAGGGATCGGCGAATTGGGCATCTGCGGCGCGGCGGCGGCAATCGTTAATGCCATCTACAACGCCACAGGCGTGCGGGTGCGCGACTATCCCGCCACCTTGGACAAGGTGATTGCAGGGATGTGATGAGAGGGGGGGCGGCGTGGTGGCCGCCCCTTTTCTTGCCCGTCTTGCGCTTGATGCCTACTGCGTCAGCCGCTGCTCCCAAGCAGCCCGGAAGTCGGCATAGCGCTCCGCATAGGCTGAGGTGAGCGTGGGGTGTTATCATATTAAAGGTTCGGACGTTGCTGGTTCATCAATCTCGGCGTAGTCGATGTCGATGCAGACACAAAAGATCAGCTACAATCGCCATCGCTTTCCGTCCCAGATCATCGTTCATGTCGTCTGGCTCTACGCCCAGTTCAACTTGAGCCTGCGCGAGGTTTGAAGAGCTGATGCTGGAACGTGGCGTTGACGTTTCGTACGAGACGATCCGGCGCTGGACGGGGAAGTTTGGTCCACTGATTGCTCACACCTTACGGCGTCGGCAGCCGCGTCCCGGCGATGTCTGGCATCTGGACGAAGTCGTAGTGAAGATCGCGGGCCGGTCATTCTGGCTGTGGCAGGCTGTCGATCAACACGGCGTCGTTCTTGAAGAAATTCTGCAGTCCAAGCGAGACGAGCGCGCGGCAAAACGACTTTTGGTCAAGGTGATGAAACGCTGGGGCTTCGTGGCAAAAAGGATCATTACAGATAAGTCGCGCTCCTACGGGGCAGTTAAACGCAAGGTCGCGCCCGGTCTTGAACATTGGTGCCACAAGGGCCTCAACAACCGCGCTGAAAATAGCCATCTGCCCTTTCGAAAACGAGAGCGGGTGATGCAGGGTTTCCGATCGCCGGATGGATTGCAGCGCTTCGTCTCCATCCATTCCGCAACACGCAATTCCTTCTCTGTCCCAGCCCGCCGCCGCGCCGCCCTCACAATCCGCTACCATCGGCTCGAAGCATTCGAGGCAGGGAAAGATGCGGCAAACGTTGCTTGATGTACGAACGCTGCACTAAATTGCAGACAAAGCGCGTTAATGTAACATTACCGTTTTCCAAAGCCCGTCGCGTCAGCTTTCGCTTGGTGTGCTCAGGATCGTGCCGACCTTGAGAGCACGCATTGGACTCCCTTCGACCTTGAGTTTGCGAAGCATGAACGCCTTTGCTGGGTCCAGCACGCCATTAGCGATGTCGCTGAACACCGAAGCCGCAGCGCGCAGCGTGAGATCCGCCTCCTGCATTCTCTCTGTCGCGCCGGTCTCGTCGACATAGATTGAGCCGAGATCGGGCATTTCAATGCGCACGCTACCTCGGATACGACCGCGGGCGCGCGCCGTGATCAGTTCGGCCATTTCATTCAGCGTGGTCAAAAGTCTCGTTCCATTCGAGTTGCATTACCGTCCTGTCGAAGGCGGCTGTGTGTGAAGTTAGGATAGTTCTCAATCGCTCATTTGCGGACAAAGCCTTGCGCGCGGTTGCGAGACGAAAGACCTCAGGGTTAGTCCTAACACTCAGGATCGACGGATTGCCGCGGCGGAAGCAGCCGACAAGTCGTTCCTGTATCCGCAAGCGAGGTAGCATATCAATCATTGGTTCGAAGCTCCTTGGAGCTCATAAAGCATCCTTCCCTCTTTCCCGGCAAGCTGAACCTTGCGGCAAGGAAAGGAATTCCCTATTATCCACAAAAAGAAGCCGGGGCCGGCCCCTTACTCGTATGGCGGCTCAGCGGACGTTGTTGCCAATCGTCGAAATCGGAAGTGCCATCCTCAGTGTTTTGTGATAGGTGTTACCCGCTACTTCAGTTGTTGCCGCCTGTGCAATGCAAAGTAAGCGACAGCTCTTCATAAAAGGATTCCCCATGAAAAAGATCAATGTCGATGCCGACCTAAAGCGTTCTAAATTCCTAATCCGTGCAATGGTATTGCAGGTCATTTTGGTGCTTGTGGCAATGTTCTGCTACTGGATTTATTTGAAATCGTGATTAGCCATGATCCAGCACAATGTGCTGGCCGGCAGGGGCTTATGGGTCTTTGGCGCACTAAGCAGTGACAGCCCAAATGGGCCCGTTGCTGCCGTTAAGGCATCAGCCTATTTCATGGCCAGATCAATCCCCATTCAGGCGTGCGGCGCATTTGCCGCCCAATCGCGTAGCAGAGAAGCCCGCGCATCTGTTCGACGACAGGTATCGGCTTCCAGGTCGTGGCCGTGACGGTCCTGGTGCCTGATTTCGTTGATTTCTGCCGGACCTTCACAACTGGCTGACGATGGTTCCAGCGCCAGAGGATCTCGTCGAGATATCGCTGAAGGTGCTTTCGTCCAAGGCGATGATAGACCCCGACAAGGGCGCGCTCGACTTGAGAATTGACGGCTTCCACCGTATTGATGTGCGCCCCGAGGCTGGGGCGGGAATACTGTCGGGCACCGTGATTGACCCTATGATGTGCAGCAAATGTTTTGCCGATTTTGCGATAAGCCCTATTGCCATCAGTTATCAGAATAGACTGTGGGTCCATCCATTCTGTCATGATCGGGCCGAGCGTTGCGCCTTGGGCATTCGGAACCAAGGTCGCCTTGGCTTGACCGTTGCGGTCAGCGGCAACAAGCACGATAGGTTTCTTGGTGCCACGCCCTCTCTTGTTTTTGACCCCTTTCTTGAACTTGGGGGCCCCTCCGACAAAGGCTTCATCGACCTCAACTGTTCCGCTCAACGGACTGGCGAGATAGTGTCCCAAGGAATGGTGTAACTTTGTTCTTCGGCCTTGGCTTGGCCGCAGTTACAGGGCAGCGATTGTCGCCGGGTCCATTGGGGTAGTGTCGCAAATGGCGGCGACGGTTTCCAGTGTCATGTAGCGCCGCGTGATCGCCCATTCATCATTTTGCTCCAGCATCAGTGCTCCGACCAATCGTGTGACTGCGGCTTCGTTGGGAAAGATCCCGACGACGTTGGTCCGCCGCTTGATCTCTTTGTTGAGGCGTTCAAGCGGATTGGTGCTGTGAATCTTGACCCAGTGCTCGCGGGGGAAACTCTTGTAGGCCAACACGTCATCCTCCGCACGGCGCATCAGCTCCGCAAGCTTGGCATGCCGCGGTTCGAAGGCGTCGATCAGCTTGGCCCAGTGCTCTTTCGAAGCTGTAAGCGTGTCCTGGTCGAAGGCCGTCCGAAGCGCCGCGGTGACGATGGGCTTGTCCTTCTTGCCGACGCAGGCAAGTGCGTTGCGCATAAAGTGGACGCGGCAGCGCTGGACGGTCGCACCGAGCACCTTTGCTGCAGCGGCTTTCAGTCCTTTGTGGTCGTCGGCGATGATTAGACGGGTGCCGCGCAGTCCGCGATCGGCCAGAGAACGCAAAAACTCGTCCCAGAAGACCTCGGCCTCACTGGGCTGGACAGCGATGCCCAGAACCTCGCGGCGTCCATCCAGGTTAACCGCCACGGCCACTATGGCAGCGACGCTGACGATCCGACCGCCGCGGCGGACCTTGATGTAAGTCGCGTCAAGCCAGAGATAGGGCCATTCGCCTTCCAGTGGGCGGTTCAGGAATGCATCGACGCGTTCATCAATTTCGCCGCAGAGCCGCGAGACCTGGCTCTTCGATACGCCAGTCATTCCCATCGCCTTGACCAGATCATCCACGGAGCGCGTCGATAGGCCCTGAACATAGGCCTCTTGAATGACGGCCGTCATGGCTTTCTCAGCCGCCCGGCGGGGCTCAAGGAACTCGGGCAGGTAGCTGCCCTTACGCAGCTTCGGGATCTTCACGTCGACCCTTCCTGCACGCGTCTCCCAAGCTCGGGACCGGTATCCGTTGCGATGGTTCATGCGGTCGCTGCTTCGCTCGTGCGCGCTGGCACCGCAGAGCTGATCGACATCCAGCGCCATGAGGCGGTCGGCGACAAACCCGAGCATCTCGGCAAGCAGGTTGCTGTCAGATGACTCCGACAAAAGCGCACGCAGCGCGGCGGTATCTGATAGACTGTTCTTGGTCATGGTCGTTCTCCTCGGTCAAAGTTAGGTCCGCAAACCAAACCTTAGCCGAAGAACAACCATGGCCGCCAAGCGACCCGCACGGGCCTCGCTTCGCTATGCGAAGGCTCCGCTCAGCCCGCGCTACCGGCGGGAGTTACACCAACTGTTGGGACACTGCTATCATATCCGTGGGAAAATCGCACTAATCCGGCACATCGCCGCCTTTCGACCTGGTGATATCGACAATCCATTGGCCTCTGCTAAAGCCGCCATGTGTGCATTGGCGCGTCGTTGGCTGTGGCTGCACGAAGAGATTATTGCGCACGATAAGGAACTGGAACGGCTTGTCACAGAACGCGCACCAGAGTTAATGGCATCTCACGGCATTGCCACATTGACGGTCGCAGAGATGCTGATCCTCGTTGGCGATGATCCAACACGCATTCGATCAGAGGCTGCCTTCGCTAAGCTTTGCGGGGTTTGTCCCATTCCGGCATCGAGTGGGAAAACACATCGGTTCCGACTGAACCGGGGCGGCAATCGCCAGGCCAATGCTGCCCTCTATCGTGTTGCCATTGTCAGGATGCGAAGCAACGAACCGACACTGGCTTATGTTAAGAAACGCACAAAAGACGGGAAGAGCAAGAGCGAGATTATTCGCTGCCTAAAACGCTACATCGTGCGCGAAATTTATAGCCAGCTTTGCGTCGCAAAATCGTCCCAGATCAAGGCTTGACGAATATAGGAGCTTCAATGCCGCCGTCGAGACCTTCTTCAAAACCATAAAAGCCGAGCTGATATGGCGGCAGTCATGGGAAACGCGCAGGCAAGCTGAGATAGCGATCTTTGAGTACATCAACGGCTTCTACAATCCGCGACGCCGACACTCAGCATTGGGTTGGAAAAGCCCTGTCGCTTTCGAACGCAAGGTGGCCTAAACGAGCACCTGGGGCGGCACGAAAGCGCGACAGGTCCAGATCGTCCCAAAGCCGAAGCGCCGACGTTATAGCTCATATCTGGGTGAGACTAGTCCTGCGCCGGAGAATATCATCAACCGAAAATTCCAGGCGGCAGCGCCAAACGAGAAGTGGCTGACCGATATCACCGAGTTCCACATCCGAGCGGGAAAAGTCTATCTTTCCCCAATCATCGATTGCTTCAACGGCCTCGTCTTAAGTTGGACCATAGGGACCAGACCGGATGCCGATCTCGTAAACACAATGCTTGATGCAGCGGTAGAGACCATCGCTGACAGCGAAGTGCGGCCTATAGTCCACAGCGATCGCGGAGGCCTCTATCGCTGGCCTGGCTGGCTGGAACGTATCGATGCAGCAAAGCTCGTTCGTTCGATGTCACGAAAGGCGAGTTCGCAGGACAATGCCGCATGTGAAGGCTTCTTCGGACGCCTGAAGACTGAGTTCTTCTATCCTCAAGATTGGCGAGTCTTCACCGTGGCCCAGTTTATTCACGAGGTTGACGCCTACATCCGTTGGTATAACGAAAAACGCATCAAGATGTCCCTTGGTGGCAGAAGCCCAATCGAGTACCGTAAAAGCCTCGGCCTTATGCCTTAAAAACAGTCCAAGTTTTTGTCCGCACCCCCACCGGGTCACTTTTAAACGCTCATTGACAGACCAAGTAGATCTCTCTGGGATTAGCCTTACCGGCTATGATATCCAAAGCGTCGATCTTTCAGGCACGGGAGGAGACGACGACGAAGAGGCCGACTTGTCCTTACGGCCAGTTGGCCCAGGCGGGTCCCCTGCCCCCAATGCTCTCCCTATCTACCTGCAAGAGCTTATCGAGCGCCTCAATGGCATCTTTGGTGAAGCTGCCCCTTTGAAAGATCAGGCGAGTTTCGTGAACCAGATTGCCGCCATCACGCGCGAGAACGAGATCGTCATGGCTCAAGTAGACAAGAACCCCAAAGAGCAGGCACTGAAGGGCAATCTTCCAGGAGCGACCCAGATGGCGGTCGCTCGAGCAATGGCCTCCAACAATACGCTGGCTTCAGCCTTGCTGAAAGAAGACCGACAGAGCCTCGGGATCATGACCAATCTGATCTACGATCTCCTCAAGAGCGGCGGCGATATCAACCTGTCTGACCTGAATGTAACATAAGCCTCACAGGCTCCGAATAACGGGCGTCGCCGCGCTCTGCATCGAACACTGATTCGGATTGGCTGCCACCTCAAGTCGTTGCTTTGGGTGGCAGCCGCGATACCTTCTCTGCTCTCGCCCCAAAATAACATTATTCCCGACCCAAGCGTCAAAAGTGGCCTGGAAAGGAAGAAGCAGCACCCTCCATGACACCTTCAGGATTCCTCACAGACACGCCAAAACGGCGGTCTGGAAATTTCAGGGACCATGTTCACCGCCATATATGCCCCAAAACGAGTGATGGCCAGTTCCTGTTCGGCCTCGTACCAGAACTTGTCCGGGTCGGTGTCGGGGCGACCGGCTTTTTCCCACATCTCGTAGGCGAGTGCGGAAATTTTCTCCGCGTCTTTCGTGTCATGTTTTCGCATCGCAGACATGTCGTTCCTCCTCATACATATCCGTTAAGTGGTATTTGAAAAACCGCGTTCGCGCGGTTTCGTTCCCGCGATCAATGTGCAGATCAAGCGGCACGCGTACGACAAAGGCGATGGTATGCTAGTGGACGAGCGGACAGGCACGTCGCCTAATTCGGATCCCTACCGGTCAAATTCGGAACCGTTTGCCACACATCGCAGTTACCTACTGGAACCGAATACGGAGAACTCAAAGATGCCAGAGAATTTTGCTGCTGACTTAACCCAAGACGTCCGCACGAAGATGGTCGACTTGCTGAATGCCAATTTGAAAGAAACGATCGCCCTAACGCTTGCCGTGAAGCAAGCACATTGGAATTTGAAGGGCCGCGGTTTCATCGGTGTGCATGAGTTGCTGGATGATGTTGCGGACCGTCTTCGCGACGGTGCTGACCTGATGGCAGAACGTGCCGCGATCTTGGGCGGCTTTGCCGAGGGTACGATCGAAGCAGTTGCTAAGGATGCGACGCTCGAAGCCTATCCAATCGAGGAAAGCGATATCGAAAAGCACATCGAGGCGCTGAAAACGCGCTTTATGTACGTGGGTGGCAAGCTGCGTGATGCCATGGATGAAGCCGCAGATGCCGGCGACGAAGATACTGCCGACCTGTTCACAGGAGTGAGCCGTGGCGTCGACAAAGACGCATGGTTCATCGGAGCAAACGCTGCGAATTAAGCAGAAAAGCCATTTTTTACAAGTTCCGGCCCCGTCTCCCCGACGGGGCCTTTTTTGTTGGCAAAGCGAGCGATGAGACAAGGTGTGCAGTTGCAACGAAGTGCGCCCGTCAGACGTTGACCCGACAAGCCGCCCGGCCCGAACCAAGGAGGCACGATCATGCTTGATTGGATCACGATGAACGCAAGTAGCCTGCAACTGGCTGTCAGCGTTTTGACGGGTGTCGTCTGGCTTGCCTATTTTCACATCCTTTGGCTGAACTTCCGCAGGCAGCGCCAAGCTGGCATCATGATCAACCGCTCTATCGCCCGCGACGAGAAGGCGCATTGTTTCGTCACGAACATGGGGGCAGAGCCGATTTACCTGATGGAAATCATGGCGCGCGTGGTGACTGACGACAAAGACTACAACGTCAAAGTCACGGAGCGAGAAGAGGTCGCGCTAGACCAAGGTGAGCGCCTTCCCCGACCGGATTGCGCGCGAGGAAGATCCCGACGAACAGGAACACCAGCGCCATGCCGATCGCACCCAGGACGACGATCATGGGGTCGGACTGCCACCTTCACGATGCGGCGCTGGACCTGGTCGAGGCCGCCGTGGCCGACGGGCTGCTCGACTAGTCGAGCGTCTGCCCTTCCTGGTCGCGCAGATCGTTGTGGATCGCCACCGCGGCGCGCGAGCCGGTGCCCATCGCCGTGCCGATCTGGTCCAGCCCATCGACCGCGTCGCCGGCGGCATAGACCCCGTCCAGGCTGGCGCGCTGGTGGGGATCGGTCGCATAGCACTGGCCGCCGACCAGATCGGTCCCCAGCATCCGCCCCAGGTCGTTGCGGGTGTGCGACCCCAGCGCGGCATACAGTGTGTCCATCACCTCGGTCTGCCCGTCGGCCAGCGTCAGCACCACCCGGTCGCCCGAGAAGTCGAACCCCGAGACGGGTGCCGCGACGACGCTGATCCCAGCCGCGTCGGCCTGCGCCTGAGCGTCGAGGCCCAGCCCCTCGCCGGTCAGCGAGATCATCACGATGTTCGGGCTGTAGGTGCGCAGGAACAGCGCCTCGGCCAGGGCGTGTCGGTCGCCGCCCAGCACGCCGATGCGCTTGCCGGTCTGTTCGAACGCGTCGCAGATCGGGCAATAGCGCAGCAGGCCTCGGTCGACGGCGTCGGCGTGCACATCCTCGGGGACCGGCGGGCGGTGGTTGACCACCCCGGTCGCCAGCAGGACGGTGCGGGCGGTGATCGGGCCTGCGTCGGTCTGGGCGGTGAAGAGCCGGCCGTCGCGCCGCAGCCCGGTGACTTCCCCTCGGCGCAGATCGGCCCCGTAGCGGCGCGCCTGGTCGGCCATGTTCTCCAGCAGGTCTGCGCCGACCACGCCCTGCGGATAGCCCGCGTGGTTGTGCGAGCGCGGGATCATCTTCAGCCGCCCCTCGCCCTTGTCGACCAGCACCACCTTGCGGTGGAAGCGGCCCAGATAGATGGCCGCGGTCAGGCCGGCCGGGCCGCCTCCGACGATCAGGCAGTCAATCGGTCGGGCGGCGGGGGCGTCTGGCATCGGATCTCCTTCTGCGCGGGTGGGGCGCGACGGGTGCCCGTCCGTTGAATCCGTCCTGCTGAGCGGATTCGCTTACTGTTACGCTGCTTGAGCAGCGTAACGCCAGGGGAGGAGTTCGTCGAGACGTGTGATCTTGTGGTCAGCGATTTGGGCGAGAACCCAGGTGAGCCAGGCTTGCGGGTCGACGTTGTTGAGCTTGGCGGTCTCGATGAGGGTGAAGGCGATTGCCATGGCTTTGCCGCCGCCCTCGGAACCTGCAAACATCCGGTTTTTCCGGCCGATGGCCACAGGTTTGATAGCGCGTTCGGCTGTGTTGTTGTCGAGTTCCAGATGCCCATTCTCAAGGTATGCCCGCGCCTTTGGCATCCGGCCAAGGGCGTAGCGTATGGCCTGGGCCAATGGCGACTTGCCTGAGATTTTGGGGAGTTGTGCGTGCAGCCAGGCTTCCAGATCGTCGAAGATCGGCTTTGCCCGTGCTTGTCGCAGCGCGACACGCACGTCGGGCAATTTGCCACGCGCCTCTTTTTCCACGGCATAGAGTTCTGCGCTCCGGCGGATGGCCTCCTCGGCGATGGCATTGCCCTGGGATGCAAAGACATCGACAAACTTGCGCCTGACATGGGCCATGCAGACCATCTCATCGGCTTTGTTCTCGCCGAACAACCCGTTGAAGCCGGAGTACCCATCGGCATGGACCCAACCTTTGTAGTCTGCGAGGTGACTGACGGGATGTTCGCCTTTGCGATCAATCGTGAACTGATACCACGCGCAGGGCGGTGACGATCCCGGCCGCTCATCGCGCACATAGGTCCAAACCCGTGCCGTTTTTGTCTTCTTATTGCCCGGCGCTTGCATCTTGACCGGAGTGTCGTCGGCAAACAGTGCATCCCCACGCCGGACAATCCTGCCAATCTCATCGGCGAGTGGTTCCAGCAATGCCGTTGACCGGCCCACCCAGTCGGCCATGGTCGAGCGGTCCAGATCGATCCCTTCGCGGGCATAGATTTGGCTTTGGCGATAAAGCGGAAGATGGTCGGCATATTTGCTGACCAGAACATGGGCCAGCAGGCCGGGACCGGGTCTGCCACGCTCGATGGGGCGTGACGGCAGCGGCGATTGCACAATCGCTTCGCAGCCCCCGCAGGCTTTGCGCGGGCGGACAATCCGGTTCACGATAAAGCGCCCCGGCATATACTCGAGCTCTTCGGTGATATCTTCGCCAAGGGTCTTCAGCTTGCCGCCGCACCGCATGCAATCGTCGCCGGGCGAGAGAACTTCATCATGCCGGTCGAGATGATCGGGCAACGGCTTACGGCTGTGCTGGCGCGGAGGTTTGTCTTCAGCAGACGGCGTCTCAGGTTGGCTCTGTGCAGATGCAGCCTCGGCAATCGCCTCATCTTCTTCGAAGGTCAGATTGAGCTGATCCAGGCTCTCGGATCGCACACCGAATCTGTGGCGGTTCTGGCCCGCAAGCTGATGCTTGAGCTTCTCGATCAAGAGCGCCTGCGACTTGACCTCGTCCGCCAGAAGCCGGTTCACGGCCCGCAGTTCAGCAGGATCGTCCGGCGTGATATCGAGGTCCTTGAGCATCGCTGGTCCTATACCGGATCAGGGACAAAACGTGAATCCCAAAAATACGCAAGATGCTGTATTTATTGCCCTATCCGACCTGCAAAGGACGCCATGTCTTTTGCGGCATCCGCTAGTCAATCCCCTCGAGCAGCATCTACAACTGCGCTGCCGTCACGTTGACCTTGCCGTCCTTTGCGGCGGGCCAGACGAAGCGACCCTTCTCCAGCCGTTTGCTGAACAGGCACGCATCCTGTTGATCCCACCAGATGATCTTCAACAGATCACCGCGCCGTCCTCGGAACACGAACAGGTGCCCAGAATACGGGTCAAGTTCCAGAACCTTCTCGGCCTGTGCCGCCAAGGTGTTGAACCCCGGCCGCATGTCCGTAACGCCCGCGGCCAGCCAGACGCGCGTATTGCTGGGAACCGGGATCAAACCGACAGGCCCTGCACGAGGCTGACAACGGCGGGCAGCGCGGTCGGTCCTTCGATCAGGATGCGCCGACCGTCCGACAGGGTGATATCAACCCTGCTGGCTGAAAGAGGGACAGATGGAGGTGGCATTGACACGTCGATTGGTGCGGGCTCAACGACGGCATCAGCCTTGAGAACGGCGGTGCAAAATTAGACCACGGTAGCGCCGTCGCATTGACGGTGCGGGCGGCGTAAAAGTCGTCCACTTTTTCCCTTCTTGCGGCAGCAGGGAGGGCGAGGAGATTTACACCGTGGAACTTTATCTGAAGGTCAGACTGGCGCGCAGCGAGGGGATGAGCCCGCGGGAGCTGGCGCGCCATTTCAACATATCGCGGGACAGCGTTCGCAAGATGTTGGCGTTTTCGGCGCCGCCGGGGTACCGGCGCAAGAAGGAGATCAAGCGGCCGAAGCTTGATGGGTTTACAGAGATTATCGACGGCTGGCTTGAAGAGGACAAGAAAGTGCCTCGCAAGCAGCGCCACACGGCGAAGCGGATCCACGAGCGGCTTCGGGCGGAGCACGGGTTTACCGGAGGGTATACGATCATCAAGGATTACGTTCGGCAGCGTGACCGGCGCAGCCGTGAGATGTTCGTGCCGCTGTCGCATCCGCCGGGCCATGCGCAGGCCGATTTTGGCGAAGCGGTGATTGTGCTCGGGGGCGTTGAGCAAAAGGCCCACTTCTTCGTCCTGGATTTGCCGCACAGCGATGCCTATTTCGTGCGGGCCTATCCGGCGGCGACGGCGGAAGCCTGGATGGACGGCCATGTGCATGCCTTTGCCTTCTTTGGCGGGGTGCCGCAGTCGGTGCTCTACGACAACGACCGTTGCTTGGTCTCGAAGATCCAGCCCGATGGCACACGAGTGCGTGCCACGCTGTTCAGCGGGCTGTTGTCGCACTACCTTTACCGAGACCGCTACGGACGGCCCGGTAAAGGCAACGACAAAGGGAATGTCGAGGGGATGGTCGGCTATGCCCGTCGCAACCACATGGTGCCGATTCCCCGCTTCCCGGACTGGGAGAGCTTCAACGCCTATCTCGAAGAGCAGTGTCTCGCTCGCCAGAACGATATGCTCCGGGGGCACACGGAGACCATCGGCTCGCGTTTGCAACTGGATCTGGCCGAGATGCGCCCCTTGCCAGCCGCTCCCTTTGAGAGCTGCGCACAGGCCAGCGGTCGGGTGAGTTCCCAGTCTTTGGTCCGCTACGACACCAACGATTACTCGGTCCCCGTGGCCTATGGCCATCAGGATGTCTGGGTACGGGCCTATGTCGATCAGGTGGTGATTGGTTGCCGTGGGGACGTGATCGCACGCCATCCGCGATGCTACGCGCGCGAGGACATGGTGTTCGACCCGATCCACTACCTCCCGCTGATCGAACGCAAGATCAATGCCCTGGATCAGGCCGCGCCTCTTGCAGAGTGGGGTTTGCCAGACGAGTTCGACACGCTGCGCCGCCTGATGGAAGCGCGCATGCTGAAGGCAGGGCGCCGCGAGTATGTCCAGGTGCTGCGCCTTCTGGAGACCTTCGGCATGGAGGAGCTACACACCGCCGTAAAACAGGCCCTGAAGATGGGCGCGGTCGGCTTCGATGCTGTGAAGCATCTGGTTCTGTGTCAGGTCGAGAAGCGACCACCACGGCTCGACCTCGAGGTGTACCCTTACCTGCCACGGGCGCGGGTCGAGACGACCTCCGCGGCCAGCTACATGTCCCTGATGTCGGAGGCTGCGGAATGACCCATGTCCCCGAGATCCTGCTGGAGCATCACCTCAAGAAGCTGAAGCTTCCGACATTCCTGCGTGAGTATCAGAAGGTTGCGCGCCAATGCGCCGCCGAGGGCTTGGATCATGTTCAGTTCCTGACGCGCCTGGTCGAACTGGAGCTGATCGATCGCGAGCGACGGATGGTCGAGCGCCGCATCAAGACGGCCAAGTTCCCGGCCACCAAAAGCCTAGATAGCTTCGACTTCAAGGCAATCCCCAAGCTCAACAAGATGCAGGTGCTGGAGCTGGCGCGCTGCGACTGGATCGAACGGCGCGAGAACGTAATTGCTCTTGGGCCGAGCGGTACCGGCAAAACCCACGTTGCCCTCGGCCTGGGGCTCGCCGCTTGCCAGAAAGGAATGACCGTCAGCTTCACCACCGCCGCTGCCCTAGTCAACGAACTGATGGAGGCGCGCGACGAGCGCCGCCTACTGCGGGTTCAGAAGCAAGTCGCCAACGCCAAGCTGCTGATCATCGACGAATTGGGCTTCGTCCCTCTCTCCAAAACCGGTGCCGAGCTGCTCTTCGAGTTGATCTCGCAACGCTACGAGCGCGGGGCCACGCTGATCACCAGCAACTTGCCCTTCGATGAATGGACGGAAACCTTTGGCACCGAGCGCCTCACCGGCGCGCTCCTCGACCGGCTGACCCACCACGTCAACATCCTCGAGATGAATGGCGAGAGTTATCGCCTGGCTCAGAGCCAAGCGCGAAAAGCCACCAAAATCTCCTGATCACGAAGCCAGGACTTGGCCCTTACGGGCCAAGGCGGCCAGTCAAACGCTAGCTATTTGAGGACCGCGGATGACTGGCCGCCAGCGCTCTGTGCGCCGTCACGCTCAACCCACAAGTGGTCTACTTTTGCGCCGCCCTTTGGGAGGTTTTTACTCCGCCGTTGACAGCACCAACCCCTTGGAGCGCGTTAACAAGGAGATCAAGCGGCGCACCAACGTCGTCGGCATCTTCCCCAATCGAGAGGCCGTCATTCGGCTCGTCGCGGCGCTCATGCTGGAGCAAAATGATGAGTAGGCCGTCTCTCGCCGCTACATGCCGGTAGAAAAGCTAACCGCCGTGTACAACCATGATGAGGAGACGGCAATGATCGCCGCTCAGTGAACGAGCGACACCAGCTATGAAGAAGCAGGTGGATGCCAGTTCCTACACCATATCCCGGGACACTACCATGGTCTCAAGTGGCTGTCCAGAATTTGCCATGATCACTTCGAAAGAATCGACCATAATATTGCTATAACAACCATATCAGTGTAGTGCGTCCGTAGCCATCTTGAAAGGGTGTCTGGTGCCGTTTTGCGCGAATTACGGTAATAGTGGGAGGACACACACAATGAGCAATGATAATCAATACGCCGACACGTTCCGGTCCGGTGAACTGGCGACCGAAGGCTTCGAGGGGTGGTCGGAAGAAGCGAAGCAGGAATTTAAGGACAAGGAGTTCAACGGCGCCATCGGCCAGCAACTCGTCTTTGAAAACGACAGCGTTCGCGTCTGGCAGATGAAGCTAGAGCCAGGCGAGAAGATGGCCGCGCACCGCCATGTCCTGACCTATTTTTGGACTGCCGTCACGCCGGGCCGCTTCCTCCAACGCACCTATGACGGCACCACCTACGAGAGCGACTATCCGGCCGGGCTGACGCATTTCTACGACGTGAAGGAAGGCGAGTTCGCCCTGCACAATCTCGAAAATGTTGGCAACACGACCATGATCTTTGTTGCCGTGGAACTCAAGAAGGAAAGTGCGAACGAGCCACTTCCCGTTCAGGATCCGCTCTACACCTGACGTGGACACATGGAGCGTCCTGGCGGGCGCTTCGTGCTTGCAGCCTAGCCGCCTGCTCCCTCTTTGCAAAAGTCACAAGGTCGGAAGATGAAAGTTGCCGTCGTTCAGCTGAACACTCAGGACGATCTGGAGAAGAACCTCTTGCAGATCGGCGATCTGATCGACACCGCCGCTGTTGTGCATGGAGCCGAGCTAGTTGCCCTGCCGGAATATGCCTTGTGCCTGACAGGGCGGAGAGACTGCGCCATTGCGCATGCGCAGGTTCTGGATAACAGCACGGCGCTGGCCGCGATTGCGCATCTCGCGCGGAAGCACCACGTGGCGCTGCATCTGGGCAGCGTGGTCGAGCGCGGCACGGATGGAAACCTCTACAACACTAGCGTCGCGTTCGGCCGCGATGGCACGCAGATCTCGCGATATCGGAAGATGAACCTGTTCCAAACGGCCAAGCCGGAATGGGCCAACAGCGTGGTGCACTACGAGGCTGGCTTTCTCAGTACGGGAACGTCAGTCGAAACCTTTGAACTCGAGGGAATGACCTTCGGCAACTCCATCTGCTTCGACCTGCGTCACGCTGTGCATTACCAGAAGTTGCGCGCCATGGGGGCGGAGATCATTCTGTGCCCTTCCGCTTTTACGTCGTTGACTGGCGAACGCGATTGGCAGGCTCTTCTGACCACGCGGGCTCGTGAAACGGGTTGCTACATGGTGGGTGCTAATCAATGCGGGAGCTTCGATGACGGTTGCTATGAAAGTTGGGGGCACTCGATGATCGTCGCCCCGACGGGCGAGGTGGTCGTCGAATGCCAGCAGGAACCCGGCGTCATCTCCACGGACATTCTCGAGCGTGCCCGTTGATCGCATCGGCGACGGGCGCTACTCACCGCCGCTCAGCCCCTGCTCACTGATTTGTTCAAGCTTCTCCGAATTGTCCAGAAGGCGATGCAGATAGGATAGAAGCTGCAGAGTCTCGGCCTTGCTAAAACCGGCCAGGATCGCCGCTTCTCGCTGGTCGGTCATGATCCTGACCTGCCCCCCCGGTCGTCCCTCGTTCATAACGAGAGTCCTTGGGGCCAGCCGGCTCTGATGATGTAACCGCCCCCCGACGGCATCGATGTGCCAAGGTGGGTCTGCAATGATCCACAAAAAGGAGAGCGGTCATGTCGGATATTATCACAATCGGACTCGATTTGGCGAAAACTGTATTCCAAGTGCATGGAGCTGACAGCGCAGGTCGAGCGGTTCTGCGCAAGAAATTACGGCGAATGCAGGTTTTGATGTTTTTCAGCCAGCTTCCGCGATGCGTGGTTGCGATGGAAGCGTGCGGCGGCGCCCATTTCTGGGGCCGTGAGATTGGCAAGTTGGGCCACGAAATACGATTGATCCCGCCCGCTTACGTCAAACCCTTCGTTAAGCGCCAGAAGAATGATGCCGCTGATGCCGAGGCCATCTGCGAAGCGGCGGTGCGTCCGTCGATGCGCTTCGTGCCGGTGAAGAGCGAAGATGTGCAGGGTGCAGCCACGGTCTTCCGGGTCCGGGAGCTACTGATCCGTCAGCGCACTCAAACGATCAATGCGCTTCGCGGCCACCTGACGGAATTTGGAGAGGTGGTTCCCCAAGGGGCAGCAAACGCAGCACGCTTGAGTACGATCATAGAGGATCCGGCAAGTTGCTTGCCTGAGGAAGCTCGGGCAACGTTGCTGGTTCTGGTCGAGACGAAGACCCGCCTCGACGATCAGATTACCAAGCTCAACGCCGAGATCAGCCAGCGTGCCAAAGAGAATGAGGTGGCGCGCAGGCTGATGACGATTCCAGGAATTGGGCCGTTGATCGCTACGGCTCTGGTTGCCCTCGCGCCACCCCCTGAGACATTCCGCAGAGGGCGCGATTTTGCGGCTTGGCTCGGGCTTGTGCCGCGACAACACTCGACAGGCGGCAAGCAGCGGCTCGGGGCGACGACTAAAATGGGAGAGCGATCTTTGCGGCGATTGCTGATTATTGGTGCCAACAGCGTCATTATAAAGCGGCATGTCCATCCAATGGCCGGATCGGGCACTTGGCTGGGAGGGATGCTGCTGCGCAAGCCACCGATGCTTGTGCGGGTAGCGCTGGCGAACAAGATGGCGCGAATTGTTTGGGCGCTCATGGCGAAAAACGAAGTTTACAGAGCTCCGGCTGCAGTGGCGTAAGCTGACTGACAGCCGCGAGGACGTCGGAGCGGAGGAGGGCAAGGAGCTGTATGGCGCAACGGTCGTGAGACGGGATTGGGAAAACCAGTGTGCAACAGAGTGCCTTTGAGCACGCGGCTTTGATCTGGACCTGATCTTCGAACACCATACGGGCCCGCGACATCTGTGAGGTCGCATCATGAGGCCGGACATATGTCAGCACCCGACGACGCGCCAAAATCAGCTCTGAAAATACCTCTTGCGTTTGGGGCGGTTACATATGTTGCACAAATCGCGTGAGGGATTCATCTTGTGAATCCAGCGTGGTAGCTGGTCTGCATGAGCAGTTGCAAGAACATCGAGGACGAGCTCGCTTCGTTCATCACACCGCGGCCGGCCATCGATCGAGTGCCATTTTGGCGATGGAGAGCAGTTCGTTGATCGTAGCGCCGTCGCGCGCCTGAACGGACATGCCTTCCATGACCGTATTGATGAATTTGCCTAGGACGGCCGGATCGGCATTGGCCGCCAGCTCGCCCTGCGCGGCGCCGCGTTGCAGACGCTCGATCAGGAGGGCCTCCGCCGCGATACGCTTGTCGCGCAGCAGGCATTCGATGGCAGCGGACGCCGGCGACACGGCTGCCGCTGCCGAATACATGAAGCAGCCGGCCGGCGTTCCAGGTTCCGAGAACGATGACGCCGCTCGTTCCAGCAGGCCTTTGACGGCCTCGAAGGTGGACAACGCGGGGTCGTTGATGGGTGCATAGAGGTGGACGCTGAACGTCGCGGCGTAGCGCTCGATCACCGCCGCAAACAGCCCCGCCTTGTTGTCAAACGCTGCATAGAGACTGGCGGCGGCGACGCCAGTCTCCGCCACCAGATCGGCCATCGATGTCGCCTCGTAGCCGCGCTGCCAGAACAGCCGCACCGCCTTGTCGAGCGCAGCGTCAGTGTCGAACGCGCGAGGGCGACCTGCGCCGCGGCGGACTTTCGTCTCTGTCATGTCTGGTGACCGATATGGAATGATCGATAAATAATATCTTGAAACTGGTGGTCCGCACCGATACAGAATGATCATTCAATAATCAAGGAGTGTCCCATGAGCCGCATCGTTCGTATCCACGAATATGGCGACGCCAGCGTCCTCAAGATTGAAGATGTGGCCGTGCCCGCGCCCGCGGCCGACGAAGTGCAGATCGCGGTCAAGGCGATAGGTATAAACCGCGCCGAAGTGATGTTCCGCAACCATGCCTACCTTCAGGAAGCCGAGTTCCCGAGCCGCCTCGGCTACGAGGCAGCCGGCACCGTCGTTACGGTTGGCACGGACGTGACTGGGTTTGCGGAAGGCGAAGCCGTCAGCGTCATCCCCCCGCTCGATATCGCGCGTTGGGGCACCTATGGCGAGGTCGCCAACGTGCCCGCCCGCCTCGTCGTCAAGCATCCAACGGCGTTGTCGTTCGAGGAAGCGTCGGCCGTGTGGATGCAATATGTCACCGCTTGGGGCGCGCTGGTGGAGCAGGCAAAGCTCGGCGAGGGCGATTTCGTTATCGTCACGGCTGCGTCCAGCAGCGTCGGCCTTGCTGCCTTCCAGATTGCGCGGATGGTCGGCGCGACGGTGATCGCGACGACGCGTACCAGCGCCAAGCGCCAAGCCCTTCTTGATGCCGGTGCACATCATGTCGTCGCGACCGGGGAAGAGGATCTGGTAGCGAAAGTGATGGAGATAACCAATGGCGCAGGTGCGCGCGTGGTGCTCGATCCGGTCGGAGGCCCGTCGTTCGAGCCGCTGACCGCGAGCATGGCACGCGGCGGCATCCTGCTCGAATATGGCGCGCTCAGCGGCGAGCCGACGCCGTTCCCGTTGTTCTCCGTGCTGGGCAAGAGCCTCACGCTCAAGGGTTATCTCTACAGCGAGATCGTCTCGGACGACGACGCCCTTGATCGCGCCAAGGCGTTCATCGTGGCGGGTCTGGAATCGGGCGCGCTCAAGCCGCGGATCGCGCGCACTTTCCCGCTCGACGCCATCCAGGACGCGCACCGCTTCCTCGAATCGAACGACCAGATCGGCAAGGTCGTTGTTACGGTCTGACCGGCAAACTTGGGGGAGCAAGCGATGGCTCCCCCCTCCGAGACACAGGATCGGACCCTAAGCGCCGATGCCGTCGTTGCATGTGGCGCAGGCTTAAGAGCATGACCGCTCCTCCTCCGCGTGCCAGACCTGTCTCAGGGTAACATGGCGGCTATGCCTGCCCGATCGGGGGGCGAATTTGGAGATTGGCCGGGGAACCTCGCCTGATTACAGAAGCGCCAGTCTCTGGACAGGATTGAAACTCCCCCCCCTGTATAGTATGCTGAAGCGATTTCTCGGGAAAGCGCGATGCCACATTCATCAGAGGACAAGAAGCGAGCCATTACACGCTTGCGGCGTATCAAGGGCCAGGCGGACGCTTTGGAACGCGCGATCGAAGCCGGGGCCGATTGCACTCCCCTGCTGCAGCAGATTGTCGCCATGCGAGGCGCGACAAATGGACTGATGGCGGAAGTGATGGAAAGTCACCTTAGGGAAACATTCGGCGCCAGTGCAGATCCGGCCGTGAAAAGCGAGGGCAGCGATCACGAGGACGACGTGGAGGGCGTAATGAAGATTCTGCGTACATATCTTAAGTAACGATTTCAGCGCTCCTCTTCTTGCCCGTGCTCTCCCGCAGTTAGAGGAAAAGCGTCGTATCCAGTCAACCGTTGCTGTTCACCAGAGCGCAGACTTTCGGCGTTCCGGGCCTGAATTTTGTTGCCTGCGAAGCGAAGCGAGCGCCTTCTCCGGCGTTTTTCACCGCGCCAGGAGCGATGGCCTCTTCAAGATCGATGGGCGGGTCGCAGGCTGTGGGCTACACAGAGGTTAAGGCCTGCGAAGCGAAGCCACCCCTACATGCCTTCTCTTGTTTGAGATCCTCGTTAGGACACCTCTTGTATACTGGTAGGGAGTATGATAAAGATACTCCTACCAGTATGAGAATGTCGACGAATTTGCGCTGACGCAATGGCCTAGCACCAGCAATCGGCTTCAATCAACGAGGGTATGCCAACATGAAATCTCGCGCCGCTGTAGCCTTCGAGCCGGGCAAGCCACTCGAAATCGTCGAGATCGATGTCGCCCCACCCCGTAAAGGCGAAGTCCTCATACGGGTGACGCACACCGGTGTGTGCCACACCGACGCGTACACGCTAGCGGGGAGTGATCCGGAGGGTGTTTTCCCGGTGGTTCTGGGCCACGAGGGCGCGGGCATCGTTGTTGAGGTCGGTGAAGGCGTCACCAGCGTCGGGCCGGGCGATCACGTGATTCCGCTCTACACCGCCGAGTGCGGCAAGTGCGACTTCTGCTTGTCGGGCAAGACCAACCTGTGCGTTGCTGTCCGCGAAACGCAGGGCAAGGGCTTGATGCCCGATGGGACCACCCGCTTTTCGTACAATGGTCAGCCCCTCTATCATTACATGGGCTGTTCAACCTTCAGTGAATATACTGTCGTCGCTGAAGTCTCGCTCGCCAAGATCAATCCCGAGGCAAACCCCGAACATGTCTGCCTGCTGGGCTGCGGCGTCACTACCGGCATCGGCGCAGTCCACAATACCGCCAAGGTCCAGCCCGGAGACTCGGTCGCCGTGTTCGGCCTGGGCGGCATCGGCCTCGCGGCGATTCAGGGTGCGCGCCAGGCGAAGGCGGGTCGCATCATCGCCATCGACACCAACCCGTCCAAGTTCGAGCTGGCACGCCAGTTCGGTGCGACCGAGTGCATCAACCCCAAGGACCATGACAAGCCCATCCAGCAAGTGCTGATCGAGATGACGGGCTGGGGCATCGATCATACCTTCGAGTGCATCGGCAACGTCCACGTCATGCGCGCCGCGCTTGAATCAGCGCACCGTGGCTGGGGTCAGTCGATCGTGATTGGCGTTGCCGGCGCGGGCGAAGAAATCTCCACCCGTCCATTCCAGCTCGTTACGGGCCGCGTCTGGAAGGGGTCCGCTTTCGGCGGCGTCAAGGGACGTACACAGCTCCCCGGCATGGTCGAGGACGCCATGAGAGGCGATATCGATCTGGCTCCATTCGTAACCCACACGATGGGTTTGGAGGAGATAAACGAGGCGTTCGACCTGATGCACGGAGGCAAGTCGATCCGCACGGTCATTCACTACTGACCCGCCGATCCAAAGCGCCTCTGGCAACACCAGACATCGAGGAAGTTCCGGATGACCACTCCGGTTATCTCGGGTGACGGCATTTTCTTCCCCCTCTTCCTCGACGCCGCCAACGTCGACCGTTCAGTCGCGTTCTAAGACGCGGCGCCAGGCGCTCGGATTGACAGGCCAGCCGTCATCATGGCCCCACCGCGGCCATGATGAAGCGCGCTCTGGCAACTGGGCAACGCGTCGCGATGCGGTAACAACCGCTGAAGTGCAGTCGTTACAAGCCGATAGCGGCACGGACCAGGGCCGCCTGGCCCACGCGATTATCCGCCGGGTGCGTATGTGGCCTCTTCGCACGACCCAACGAAAAACGGCTTTCTCGTAACGTTTGTCTGAAGCTGGAAAATAATGGTCTCGAACATCGGGCCAACCTGGCCGTTGCATGTATTGTATCGGCAATACATTCTTTTGTTACCCTGACCGTGATGAAACGCGGGCCGACGGGCGGATATGGTAGGAAGACTGAATTGAAGAACAAGAATATATACGCGACGACGCCGGCCACCGATCATGGGCATGCGGGTCCGCCCACTTGCGTGCAGGTTCGCGGCGCGCGCCAGAACAACCTCAAAAATGTTGACGTCGATGTACCGCGCGACGCCTTCGTGGTGTTCACCGGCATATCGGGCTCGGGCAAGTCATCGCTCGCGTTCGGCACCCTTTATGCCGAAGCGCAGCGGCGTTATCTGGAATCGGTTGCGCCCTATGCCCGTCGCCTGATCGACCAGGCCGGCGTGCCGGAGGTCGACGCGATCGACGGGTTGCCGCCTGCGGTCGCGTTGCAGCAGCAGCGCGGCTCGGCCAACGCGCGATCCTCGGTCGGCAGCGTGACGACGCTCTCCAGCCTAGTGCGGATGCTCTATTCGCGCGTCGGCGAATATCCGCGCCATCAGCCCATGCTCTATGCGGAGGATTTCTCCCCCAACACGGTCGCGGGGGCCTGCGCGACCTGCCACGGCATCGGCCGCGTATATGACGCGACCGAAGAGACGATGGTGCCTGACGACAGCCTCACCATTCGCGACCGGGCGATCGCCGCTTGGCCGACCGCCTGGCATGGCCAGAACCTGCGCGATATCCTCGTTTCGCTCGGCTATGACGTCGATACGCCGTGGCGCGACCTGCCGAAAAAGGATCGCGACTGGATCCTCTTCACTGACGAGGCGCCGACGGTGCCAGTCTATGCGGGCCTGACGCCCGAACAGACCCGGACGGCGCTCAAGCGCCGCATGGAGCCGAGCTACCAGGGCACCTTCACCGGCGCGCGCCGCTATGTGCTGGAAACCTTCGCCAACACTAAAAGCGCGCTGATGAAAAAGCGCGTCTCGCAATATATCATCGGCCGCGATTGCCCGACCTGCAACGGCAAGCGCCTGAAGCGCGAAGCCCTGTCGGTCAAATTCGCCGGCCTCGACATTGCCGAATTCGGCGACCTGACGGTGCTCAAGCTGAAGGACCTGCTGATGCCCGTCGCGCATGGCGAATATGGGACAGTCTCCGACACCTCAAAGGGCCATGTTCTGGAAAAAGCGGCCCGCGATGTAGCGGTCGAACAACGGGTTGCGGCGGGCGGCTCTGCGCACAAGAGCGCGCCCGACGTACGCCGCACTCCCAATCTCTCCGACGAAAAGCGGATCGCCGCCCAACGCCTTGCCTGCGAATTGATCGAGCGGTTAGAACCGCTGATCGATCTTGGCCTTGGCTACATTTCGCTCGACCGCAGCACCCCGACGCTCTCCTCTGGTGAGCTGCAGCGCTTGCGGCTTGCCACGCAATTGTCGTCACAGCTTTTCGGCGTGGTCTATGTGCTTGACGAGCCTTCGGCAGGGTTGCATCCGGCAGATGGCGAAGCCTTGCTCACTATCCTCGAGCGTCTCAAGGCGGCGGGCAACTCCCTGTTCGTCGTCGAACATGATCTCGACGTGATCCGCCGTGCGGAATGGCTCGTCGATGTCGGGCCAGGAGCCGGGGAAAAGGGCGGTGAAGTCCTCTACAGCGGGCCGATAGAGGGGCTTGCCGACGTCGAGACTTCGATCACCCGCCGCTACCTGTTCGCAGAGCAGCTCCGCAGTGAGCGCACACCGCGCGATCCCAAGGCATGGCTACGCCTGGAAGGGATCAGGCGTAACAATCTTCAAGGTCTCGACGTCGAATTCCCCATCGGCTGCTTCACCGCTGTCACCGGCGTTTCGGGATCGGGCAAATCCAGTCTTGTCAGTCAGGCGCTGCCTGAGCTCGTCACGGAACACCTCGGCGGCTCCCCCGTGGCCGAGGAGGAGGATATCGATCCGCTGCTCGATGTTGCGCAGAACGACACTGAAGGACGCATTGTCGCAGGCATGGAGCATGTTCGCAGGCTGGTGCGGGTCGATCAGAAACCGATCGGCCGCACGCCGCGCTCGAACCTATCCACCTACAGCGGCATGTTCGACCATGTGCGACGGATCTTCGCTGATACGCCGCTCGCCCGCCGGCGGCACTACAGCCCGGGAAGGTTCTCGTTCAACGTGGCGCAAGGCCGCTGCCCTGTGTGCGAGGGCGAGGGATACGTCATGGTGGAGCTGCTGTTCCTGCCGAGCGTTTTTGCCCCGTGCTCGACCTGTCATGGCTCTCGCTACAACCCGCAAACGCTCGAAGTCGAATGGAACGGGCGCAATATAGCCCAGGTGCTCGAACTGACGGTCGACGATGCGTGCGATTTCTTCGCTGGCGAGCCATCTGTGATGCGCTCCCTCGACGTGTTGCGGGAGATCGGTCTTGGCTATCTGAGGCTCGGTCAGCCGGCGACCGAGCTGTCTGGCGGGGAGGCGCAGCGCATCAAGCTGGCGACTGAACTGCAACGCGCTCAACGCGGCAACACGATCTACATCCTCGACGAGCCAACTTCGGGGCTTCACCCCTCCGATGCGGACCGGCTGATGCAACATCTGCAGGGCCTCGTCGACGCCGGCAATACGGTTGTAGTTGTAGAACATGACATGCGAGCCATCACACAGGTGGATTGGATCATCGATCTGGGACCGGGAGCCGGGGAAGATGGTGGCCGTATCGTTGCCAGCGGCGTCCCTGGCGTCGTTGCGGAAGCGGAAGGCAGTCTCACCGCCCCCTATCTTAAAGCGGCGCTGTAGGTCGTAAACCTGTTCGGCATCCAGCGTTCGCAAGAACAGCAGAGCAAGTATGGTGGCAGTCGGTCGACTGGGACCACCCGGTAACGGTCGGAGGCCACGATCCTGTTCGCTTCCACTAGCCTGATCGGAATGAGGCTTGACGAGAAGGGAGGATCGAACCTGGGTCGTGATGTCGAGGCGCTGACTGCCGTCTACTGAAAAGATCAATTCCGGTTATCAACGAGCCCGCCCTTTGTTACTCGCGATGCCTCCCCAACTTCGGCGGACACGCTACTCGGCTATTGCGGCACCGACTGGTCCAAGCACGTGCACGCCTAACCGACGGCGGGCAGTCGATTGCGCCGCCTGCGCGTTGAACCGCGGTGCATCGTAGGTCCAAAGCGGCGTACCGCTCGGCGACTCAACAAGGAAACCTGCAACACCGTCCCCGTCCTCGCTGGCACCCATGTCCACGTACATTGACGGCGTCGAAGCGAGGGGGCCGAACCTGGAGTCGACTATGTGGAACGAAACCGGACGCTACAATGTGTCACGCCTAGAAGCCTATCAGCGCCGCCGAGGAGTTCACCGCGGTTGAAGCGACTTAACGTTTAACTGCTCGTCCGGCGCGCAGTGTTCGTCTGATACGCGGCGTAGCGGATGGCCCTCACCACCGGCAATCCGCTACGCCTGTCTCGCGTTGATCTTCTTCCGTGAGCGGGCCCTCAAATGGTTTGTCGAGACCGCCCCGTCTCTAATTCCCGGCTGCGATTCTAGCGCTCACACCTGCCGCGACTTGCTCTACGAGTTTGGCACAGAAGGCGGGTAAATCGTTGGGGTCGCGGCTTGTGACAAGGCCGTTGTCGACTACCACTTCCTCATTTATCCATGTACCGCCAGCGTTCTCGATATCGACCTTCAGCGTTGGGTAGGACGTCAAGGAACGCCCCTTAAGCACGTCAGCCTCAATCAATGTCCAGGGTGCATGGCATATAGCCGCAACCGGTTTTTTTTGATCGAAGAAGGCCCGGATGAAACCGATTGCCTCGCCGCTGCCGCGCAGTTTGTCGGCACCGACAGTCCCCCCGGGCACGACAAGGCCATCGAAATCGTCGGCTTTGACCTCGGCAAACGTCTTGTCGATAGTATAGCTGCCGCCCTCGTCAAGATCGCTATTGACTGTGCGAGCCTTGCCCGTTTCAAAACTGACCACGGTCACTTTGCCGCCAGCATCCTCGATAGCTTGCTTGGGCTTCGAGAATTCTGATTCTTCCGTCCCGCGGGGTGCGATCAGAATAGCAACTGTTTTGCCTTCCAAAGTCATAATTGATTTCCTATTCCGTCGAAGACTAAGGTCAGGCGCCCGGCTTGAGCAAGACCTTCGTCCAACCACCATCGCGCTCGTCGAAATGCTTGTAGGCGTCTGGTGCCTGATCAAGCGGCAGCCGGTGCGAGATGATTTGGGCAGGATTGGCCCGGCCATGCTCGATAAGGTTCATCAGCCGCCGGTTATAATGCTTCACATTACATTGTCCGGTGCCGATCTTCTGCCCCTTGAACCAAAAGTTGCCGAAGTCGAACGCAATCTTGCCTTCCTTCTGGAGATCGTCGGGCGCATTCGGGTCTTCCGGAACGAACACGCCGACGACACCGATTCCGCCGGTGGCCTTCGTGCTTTTGACGAGGCAGTTCATCGTGTAATTGCTGCGCTCCTTGCCGTGGCGATCGCAACACTGATACCCGACCGCCTCGACCCCCCGGTCGGTCCCGCGGCCGCCGGTTGCGTCAAGGATCTGCTGGGCGGGATCGCCCTTGCGCATGTCGATCGGAATCGCGCCCATCGCCTCGGCCAGTTTCAGGCGGTCATCGTGAGAATCGACCACGAAGATCTGAGAGGCACCGCGGATTTGGGCTGCGTGCGCGGCCATCAAGCCGACCGGGCCAGCGCCGTAGATCGCGATGCTTTCGCCGGGCAGGAAGCCGGACAGTTCGACGCCATGCCAACCCGTCGGGAAGATGTCGGAGAGCATGACATAGTCGTCCTCCTTCTCCTCAGCGTCCTCGGGCAGCTTCAGACAATTGAAGTCCGCATAAGGAACGCGCAGCAACTCGGCCTGACCGCCTTGCCACGTCCCCATCTCGGCAAAGCCATACGCTGCGCCGGCGGTTCCGGGGTTGGTCGTGAGGCAAAACGCCGTCAGACCGCGTTCACAATTTTCGCAGAACCCGCAACCCACGTTGAACGGCATACAGACACGATCGCCCTTCTTGATCTGATCTACGGCAGCGCCAACCTCGATGACTTCGCCAAGGTTTTCGTGACCAAAAACCCTGCCCTTCTCGAAGCTGGTACGGCCATCGTACATGTGAAGGTCAGACCCGCAAATGTTGGTGGTGGTCACCCGAATGATCACATCGGTCGGTTTCTCGATCTTGGGATCGTCGACGGTTTCCACGGAAACGTTTTTGGGTCCGTTGTATACGACAGCTTTCATAGATTTTTTCCTTTCGTAGCGCTGCTCAAGGCATCATTAAATCGAGCGCTTGCTGATGATCCGGTCCAGCGCAACCGCGCAGGAACTCGCATATTTCCAACTGATCACAGGGTTCTAACCCGCCTGATGCCTGATCGGTTCCTTCCCGTTCGGCAATTCTCAGATCGATTTACAGCGGCTTGTCGATTGCCTGGGCTTGGACGGTCTAAAAAGCGACGGATTGACGCACTCAAGAAATCCCTGCGAAAACAACGGCACCATGACGACGCAGCGCATAAATGCCGCCTTATCAGCAGCAACGTCAAAAGCGGTATAAGCGCCAAAAGATAAGGCCATCCACTATCGTGGATGGCCTGTCGTATTGCTTCTATTGAGTTTCAAAGCAGGCCCGTCCATTTCGGAGGGCAGACGTTCCAAACCGTGCAGGCGAATGGCAGCTTAGGGTGCCGACCGCTCCGCTATTTCGCGGCCAGCAGAGTGAACTTGTGGATCTGCGGCGGTTCAGAAAACAGTTCTTCCGCCTTGTCCATCAGTGCGGCGGCAACCTTGCCGTCAAGATGGGCCTGCCGATCCTCCTCTGTGTCGAACGTATCGAAGATCGCGTACGCACCGGGACCTTCCTCGATCGCATACCAGGTCAAAGTGCCCGGCTCGGCTTGGACGAGCGGCAACGCCGAGGTCAGAAAATCGGCGACATCGCTCTCCTTTCCGGGCTTGGCCTTCAGTGGTACATACAGGGCAAGTTTGGGCATAAATAACTCCTCAAGTTAAACGGACAGATATCATTCGGCAGAGTAACGCACGAGCGGGCCGGAAGGTTCCCCAGGAGGCGGAGCACACGCGGCCCCGCCTCCTCGTCGAAATCAGAACTGCTGTGCGGTCGGCCGGATGACGATCGCGTTAACGTCGACGTCATCAGGTTGTTCGTAAGCGGTCGCTGGACCCCACTGTCGGCTTATCTGGGGTCTGTTCCGGCTGGGGGCAGAATGACACCTTAAGGCCAGATATCATCGATTTTTCCATCTGTATTCGCCCGTGAGCAGGATATGTGCCCATCCGAGTGGCGAGATGTGGGCCACGAGGTCGGTTGAACAATCGAGATTGGCGCGTTTTCGAGCAGTTACGGCCATGCCAAGGTGCTTGGTGTTCCAATATATGATAGTCGCGGCCAGTAGGTTCAGCCCGGCCACTCGATAGTGCTGGCCTTCGGTTGTGCGATCTCGGATTTCACCCTGACGTCCGATCCGCAGCGCGTTTTTCAGTGCGTGATGTGCCTCGCCTTTGTTCAGGGCGGTCACTCAAAGAACTGTTGGAGACCGTCGAAAACCTGAAGGCACAAAACATCGGGCTGATCAGCCTAGAAGAACGGATCGATACCACATCCGCCGCCGGTGAACTGATATTTCACGTCTTCGGAGCCATCGCCCACTTTGAACGCCGCCTTATTTCTGAACGCACAAAAGACGGTATCGAAGCCGCAAGAGCTCAAGGCCGAAAACCCGGCCGACCACCCCTCGAAGCTGAAACCATCTTGGCGCTGCAAAACCTCGTCAAAGCCGGAATGACAGCCGGACAAGCCGCAAAACAGATCGGCATCGCAAGATCAACAGCTTACAGGTTGATCCAAGCAAACATCACAACGTAGCTGTTCTCATACCGAACGGCCTTATGGTGTCATTGTGACTCCAGCCGGAACAGGCCTCTATGCAGGCGGGGGAATTATGCCCGATATCATTCCAATAGTGCCGTGGGCGGTATCTGGCTTAAAGGTGCCCGTCTTTGCTCGGCCCTTGACTTATTTTGTTTTTCAATGCCTTACGCAGGCAGCTCAGCGATTGGTTTATTGAGATAAGATCCTGATGGCGCCGAAGCGGCGCACATTGCTCATATCCAAAACCACGCCAGGATCATGTTCACTGCAGAAACAGAAAGCACCACTATGAGAAATCCGTTCTTCGCTACTTCGATCGCTTGTATGGCCGCGCTTTGCGGCACCGCCGCAGTGGCTGCCACCCCAAGCGAAAACTCCCCTGCAAAGGTGTGGGTGGAAGGTGACGCACTCTATTACTATGGGGATATTTCGTCGTTCAGTGTTGTCGAAGACGCATTGTCAGGCGTGGATGCCAATACCCTAAATAGGATCGTCATCAACTCCGGCGGTGGTGACACCCGGCTGGGGCGGGAACTGGGGCTTTGGGTGCATGAGCACGGGTTAGATGTCGAAGTGGATGCTGCCTGTTTTTCATCCTGCGCAAATTACGTGTTCCCGGCTGGGGACAACAAGACAATCCGGGAAGGGGCTTTTGTTGGATGGCATGGAAACGAGCGCCAATTCGATTTTCTAACCGCGGAAGGAGAAACATCGGAAGAACTCATCCGAACTGAAATCACCGCTGCCGTTGAGCAAGGTTATCCCGACCTGAGCGCTGAAGAACGCGCCGAAAGAATAGAAGCTGAATTTGAGGCTGTTTTGCAAAGTCGAAGAGATGACCTGGCATTTTTTCAGACGCTGGGCCTGTCGGATGAGTTTTCACTATATGGGTTGCTTAGGGAGAAGCAGGACACGTTTTTTGCCTCCGGGAAAGTTGGCTGGACATTCTCTGTTGCAGATATGGGCAGACTGGGACTGCAGGACGTAACCTATCTGGGCACCTCGCCCTATCACGAAGCCCCTGAAGTTCTTGAGCACCTGATGGTGTTTGGGATCGGGTCTGCTTCGGAGTCTACGCTGCTCTCAGCAATGCAGGTGTATGATGCCAGTATTGAGAGCGACCACTATCGCTACGCCACAAGTGACTTGAACGGTGATGGATGCGATGACGCCATGGCGTTGATGAACTTTGACAGCGGTTATTGCGGTAATGCCGGTTGCTCACTTCTGGTTGCCATTTGTGAGGGGGATGGCTTCAACGTCATCAGTAACACAACGATCGTCCGCCCTCCGGTTGCGGTCAGCCGGAGCAAAGGCAACGGGTATCGGGATATCATCGTTGATATCGCAGGCGGCGGCGGTCAGGCGCGTACAGTTGCTTTACGGTATGACGGCAGTGCGTATCCGATTAACGCATCCAATAGCGAAGCTGTGGAACGGCACGAGACGGATGAAATATTGATCGACGCGATTGAGTGATCAAATCGGTGACGCACCGCGAGGGTCAACATTATCGAATGCCCGGGCTGATCCTCGTGGCTGCGATCACAATCTACCGGGACATGAAGCATCTTGGTCGGGCTATCGGAGAACGAAACCGGCTCGGCCTCGACGACTCAACAGAACTTGTGTCGCACATCTCACCCCTCGGATGGGGGCACATATCCTGCTCACAGGCAGGTATAGATGGATAAATCGCTGACATCCGGCCTTAAGGTGTCATTCTGCCCCCAGCCGGAACAGACCCCTAATTGGTTGGATCGCATGGCGAAGCGCGCGCCGCTACGCTACCTTATGGGCAAAACGAATACCGAGGTGCCATTCCGCAGATATGTGGATAACCTCATGGGTAGACGCCAACGGCCATCACCCAGAAGGAGTCACACGATGACACTGGAAACGCTGATCGTTATCTTTTTTGGCATCGCAGGTAGCGTTGGCGCGGTCTGTGTTGCTTGGAGCGCACACAAGAATGCCTACAAGCCTACGGGTCCAGATGAGGAGCTCGTAAAGCGCTTTGTGGAGACTGCTCCCCTGCACCTTTTACACGGCCTCACCGAGACCTCTAAGCCTCTGCCAGATCAGCCCTAAGGGTTCAAAGACGCGGAACGGGTTTTATGTTAAGCGATTTTGACATGCCGGGATTCCGCTCTAAGTTGTGTCATGGTCCCCCTGAACGCGATTAACGACAGGACGCAGTATGACTGCCCAGGGCGATAGATGGCGATATCTTCACTGCGTGATCTGGGATGCTCTGCGGCGTGGCGACGACATTCCGCTCGATGATCTTCCAGACGATATTTCCGCGCATCTCGCCACATCTGGTGCCGCGCGACCAATTCACCAGGGCGTGACACATGCTCTGGCGGCAGATGTCCTGGCGGCGCTCAGTCAAATCAAAGACTGAAATCCTGGCCCATTTTGCCGATATACTGGGCGTCATCAAGTGCTGCAACGCAGCTTTACCAGACCAGTCTTTCGCTCCAGCGCAGCCGCATCAGGAGGTCCCATTGCACCAGGTCTCTATCTAGTGGTAGCGTCCGGCTCTGAGACTGCAAAATGTGGTTGGGCCGGTGCCGAAACGATATCTCTTCAGGATGACACACTACAGGAACCTGCAAACCTACCTCGCAGATGGACACATCCGTGCGAAGAACCACCCACAGATGCAAGCCGGGTATCGAACATCCTTTGAAGACATCGTTGCGCGTCGAGGCGGAACGGAGTTCACGACACCGTGCGGGTCCAACGTGAACGACTTTGTGCCCTTACATTAACGGAACTAATGACTTCGGAAGGCGTTGCATGAACATAGCTTCACGAAATTCAACGATCCAAGGAGCCGTATCATGCGTGCCGTTACTTATCACGGAACCGGAGATTTCCGGGTCGACACCCACCCTGATCCGATCATCGGTGATCCTAAAGATGCAATTTTGCGGGTGACCTCTACTGCAATATGTGGTTCCGACCTTCACATGTTCGATGGCTTTATGCCGCAGATGGAATCCGGCGACATCATGGGTCACGAGTTCATGGGCGTTGTCGAGGACGTGGGTTCTGGCGTTAGTAATCTTAAGAAAGGGGATCGTGTCGTCGTCCCTTTCACGATCAACTGCGGCCATTGTCACTGGTGCAAGACGAAGCAATTTTCTCTATGCGATGAAAGTAACCCCGACGCTGCAAAGCTTGCAGCGATCACGGGCCAGGCGGGCGCTGGCCTCTTTGGGTTCTCTCATCTCTATGGCGGTTACGCCGGCGGCCAAGCTGAATATGTCCGTATTCCCTTTGCCGATGCCACGCACCTCAAGGTGCCTGATGGATTGACCGACGAACAGGTGTTGTTCCTGTCGGATATTTTTCCGACAGGCTATCAAGCGGCCGTCAACGCAGAGGTTGGACCTGGTAGTATTGTTGCAATCTGGGGAGCTGGCCCCGTAGGCCTGTTCACGCTGAAGTCATGCAAGCTTTTGGGCGCTGAGAGGGTATTTGTCATTGATGATGTGCCGGAGCGCCTCAAGCTGGCGGCCGAACACGGGGCAGAGATCATCGACCGCTCCGAGGTGAAGCCTTACGATGCGCTCATGGAGCTCACCAATGGCATGCTCCCGGATAAGGTGATCGATGCGGTCGGCCTGGAGGCCCACGGCGCAGGTGTGATCGACACGGTCTACGACAAGGTGAAGACCATGACGTATCAGGAAACAGGACGGCCGCACGTCTTACGTGAAGCCATCATGTGTTGCCGCAAAGGAGGTATCGTCTCCATTCCGGGCGTTTACGCTGCAATCGTTGACAAATTTCCAATTGGATCCGCTTTTGCTAAGGCGCTCACGTTCCGCATGGGGCAAACCCATGTCATGCATCATGCGCCAACGCTCCTGGACCACATTCAGGAAGGCCGTATCGATCCGACGTTCCTGATTACGCACCGGGGTTCATTGTCGGACGGACCTGATCTCTACAAGCAGTTCCGTGACAAAAAAGACGAGTGCGTGAAAGTCGTTTTGAAACCGTAACGCAAGATGCCAAATTGCTGAGCCGGGGTCAGATCCTTAAACCCGTCTGGTGTCCAGAATAACATCGGACGGGTATGAGGGGGAGTAAACCGGTCGCCGCGACATGACCACTTTCTTCTTTCTTTATCGCGGCGTCCAGTACCTCCGCCGGAGTTCTCCATCCAAGAGTTTTTCGGGGGCGCCCGCTGAGCGCAGCAGCAACCGCTTCGAGGTCATTTGTGCCATCCAGGCTGAGATCGGTGCCCTTTGGGAAGTAGTGGCGCAACAGACTATTGGTGTTCTCATTCGTGCTACGCTGCCATGGGCTGTGGGGATCACAAAAGTAGACCGGAAGATCGGCGGCGATCGTCAGTTCGGCATGACGGGCCATCTTTGCCCCCCTGATCCCAAGAGAAACACCGGCGAAGGTGTCGGCGCAGATGAACGATGCTGCGCAGGATAGCGTCGCGCACTGCCTCAGCACCGTGACCTGCAAGAGGCTGCCCGTTCTTCACCGGTGGTACTTCACCATGCCGAGGCATCGGCGGAAGGTGCAGCAACAATGTGAATCGCGTCTGCCGCCCGACCAGAGTGTGGAGTGCCCCCACTGAAGTGGTCCACCTTTTGGGATAGGAATCAAGTGAGGTTACCAATGGACCATTCAAAACATACCCCCCTCCGCCCTGACGAACTGACATCTGCGACCGTTGACGGTGCAAACGTCTACGGTCCTGATGACAGCCATATCGGCGACGTATCCCACTTTCACGGCGCGGGCCAAAATGCACAGGCAGTCGTGGATGTCGGCGGATTTTTGGGTATTGGGGCGAAACCCGTATCCTTGGCCGTATCAAGCCTCAACTTCATGCGCGATGAGGCTGGCAAGGTTCACGCGACGACCGCCAAGACAAAGGATGAGCTGAAAAGTCTGCCTGAGCATTAGCACTGACCATTTAAGCAGATACGTTCATATGGCAAAGAAGGGTCAGCACAAATGGTTGTGCTGACCCTTTTGCTTTTAGGGTATTCCCGCTGATATCTTTTGGCCAAGTCCCGTGATCGTCCGAGCCAAGAATGTGGCTGAGTTTTAGATAATTGGGACATGCCACCAAAATTTTAACCGCGAGATTCGCAACTGCCGTTAATACGGTCTCTCTTAACACTCTATCAGATTGGAGCCTGCCTGCGTGACCGAAGACGCCTTCTTTTCTTTTAGCTCCTACCATGTCGTTCTGGTCGTCGTGGGGGTGATTGTGATCCTCGCGCGGTGGTTGCCGCGTTTAGTGTCAAAGCGGGAACCGGCTGCCGCACCTTTGATGATAATGTTCGGTGCTGCCGCCGCTTTGCTGGTTCCGAACATGCCAATCCTCCCCAATCCCCGGCAGATGCCGCTGCCGTGGGAATTAGTGAGCGAGTTGACTGTCATCGTGGCGCTGTTCGGCGCCGGTATGCGGATCGATAGTCTCAGGCCATGGAAACGCTGGATACCGACATTCCGGATGTTGGCCATTTCCATGCCTCTCACCATACTCGCAGTGACTCTACTCGGTGTCACTCTGGGCGGGTTGACGTTGGCGGGTGCAATCCTTTTAGGTGCCGTGCTTGCGCCCACCGATCCGGTTCTCGCCGCAGATGTTCAGGTCGGCCCGCCGCAAGAGGGCGAGGAACATCCGGTCCGCTTTACCTTAACCACCGAGGCCGGGTTGAATGATGGACTCGCGTTTCCGTTTGTTTATCTGGGATTGATCGTCGCCGCCGAGGGTCTGAACCCGGGTGCGTGGGCCTGGGAATGGCTGCTTCGCGATGTTCTTTATCGCATCATTCTCGGCGGTATCATGGGGTGGTCCGGTGGACGACTATTGGGCATTGTCCTGTTTAGCGTGCCAAAAGGGTCGATCCTTGCCGAGACGGGGTCGGGTGTCATCGCGATAGCGGGGGTGCTGCTATGCTACGGGTCCACGGAATTGATCGAAGGCTACGGCTTCATCGCTGTCGCTGTTTTGGGCCTGACCCTGCGGCGGGTCGATGAAGAGCATCATTTTCACCGACGTCTGCACGATTTTTCGGAATCCATAGAACATGCCCTAACGGCCGTGCTGCTCATCGGCCTCGGCCTCGTTTTGCCCATACTATTTGTCGATCTTATATGGACCCACGTCGTGATCGCGCTCGCCCTTATCGTTGTAGTCCGCCCCCTGTCCGCTTGGATCGCGCTTCTGCGGACGGACCTCGGTCAACGGGATCGTGCGGTGATTTCCGTCTACGGTGTGCGGGGCATCGGATCGATATATTACCTTTGTTACGCAGGCAGCCACATGGAGTTTGCAAACGAAACCCAACTCTGGTCAATGGTCGGTCTGGTTATTTTGCTCTCGACAATCCTTCACGGGTTCAGCGTGGGATGGGCCATGGATCAGATCAGGGTTGATCAAACGAAGTAGACCCGAGGATATCTTCAGGACGCAGACACTAATTGTCTGCGGAATGGCGCTGGCGGGCGTTGCAGTTCGGAACGCTCGGTCGATATCAGCGTTTACCTGTGACGGGTAACGAAATCAAAGGAGACCTCCGATGAATACACGTAATTTCCTCGCCTCCATTGTGGCCACCTCAATGGTGGCCCTCCCCGGTTGCCTGTTGGCGCAGACAGCCACCGCGATAACCGAGACCGAGACACTGGGTTACTTTGAGATCGGAGACGACGCGACTATCATCGCACCGTTCAATCTCACCATAGAGGAACTGGACGACTATGACGTCATCGGTTCAACAGGTGAAAAGTTCGGTGAAATCGAAGATTTCCTGACCGACGCGTCTGGTGAACCGGTCGCTGTTGTCATCGAGACCGAAGGTTTTCTGGGCATCGGAGACGAGGACGTTATCGTGACTTTGGACCAACTGGAACTGGTCGACGGAAAATTCCAGATCAACCTGACCGAAGAAGGGTTGGAAGCTTTGCCAAAGTGGGATGACTGATATAGCTTGAGCGATCCCCCACTGCGGCAGTCAGCCCGAGTGGGGGGAGTGTGCGTAATTTTGTGCCCTGACGCCTTTAGTTACGCCATGGGAAAGCGTTCTTCGAACATGATGGCGAGTTGGCTTTTAACGTGGTGCCATTCACGCACAGATCGCTTCCACTCGGCGGAAGTAGCATTGAGCGCCAAGTAGATCAACTTTGCTGCCGCCTCATCGCTCGGGAAGTGGCCTCGGGTTCGCACCGCACGCCGGATTTTTGAGTTCAAGGCTTCTATGGCATTCGTCGTGTAAATCAATCGGCGCACTTCGGGCGGGTAGTCGAGAAACGGGATCACCTCGTTCCAGGCTCGGCGCCAGCTCGGTGCAATGGCCGGATAGCGCTTGGCCAGATCGCTCTCCTCGAACTCGGCCAGTGCAGCCTCCGCTGCTTCGACGTCCAAGGCAGTGTAGACTGCCTTCAGGGCTGTCGCCACGGCCTTGCGGTCCTTGTAGCTGGCGAAGCTCATAGAGTGGCGCAGCAAATGAACGATGCACGTCTGAACCTGGGCTTCCGGGAAAGCTGCCTCAATGGCCTGAGGGAAGCCTTTGAGACCGTCGACCACGGCAATCAGAATGTCCTGAACGCCCCTGTGACGTAGATCATTCAGAACCTTTGCCCAAAATTTGGCACCCTCGTTGGCCTGGAACCACAGCCCCAGAACGTCCCGGGTGCCGTCCGGACGGATCGCCAAGGCTAAGAAGACCGCCTTGTTCGAGACCGCTCCATCACTGCGGATGTTGACGCGGATCGCGTCCATAAACACCACGGGATAGCAGGGTTCCAGTGGTCGGCTCTGCCAGGCGGTGACCTCGTCCATCACAGCCTCAGTGATCACCGATATCAAGCTGGGTGACGCCTCAAAGCCGTCAATCTCCTCGATGTGTGCGCATTCCGGGGTGATCCGCCCACTGATTCCGGGGTATCCGCCCACCCCTGTGACGTGCTGCTGCGAGGCAATCTGTAACCGGCTACCCTTCGTCCTTTTGGCATGAAGGAAGCCCGATGAAGAGATTGCCGATGCGGAAGATACGAGATGTTTTGCGGCTCTCAGCCGAGGGCCTATCAACCCGCCAGATCGCAGCGAGCCTGGCGATTGGGCGAACAACCCTTCGGGGCTACCTTGATCGCGCTACTGAGTTGGGTCTGAGCTGGCCGCTGCCAGCAGAGATGTCTGATACGGACCTTGAGCGATGCCTCTTTCACCGCGCTCACCAGAACACCCAACGGATCGAGACGCAGCCTGACTGGTCGTATATTCACCGCGAGTTGCGTCGGAAGGGCGTAACGCTGTCACTTTTGTGGGAGGAACATCGCTCCGACCAACCCGAGGGATACGGCTACTCCCGATTTTGCGAACTTTACACGCGGTGGGAAGGCAAGCTGTCGCCGGTGATGCGACAGCGTCACCCGGCGGGCGAGCGGCTGTTCGTCGATTACGCGGGGCACACC
>Ga0207906_1000179_pt1 | contig 37254 bp, 33 predicted proteins | sample LinPmetageLP37_FD_184050 | JGI IMG/M metagenome (GOLD analysis project Ga0207906, IMG submission 184050) | Marine viral communities from the Pacific Ocean - LP-37 (SPAdes) | ecosystem: Environmental > Aquatic > Marine > Oceanic | place: Pacific Ocean | collected 2010-06-16 | reverse complement strand
ATCTGGGATGACGGGACGTTCACGTATTTCGCCTTTCCAAGAAACGCACCTGTGCCAGCGATCTTCCGCTACGCGGGCGGCCGTGAACGCACGGTCAACACGCAAACCCCTGAGGACGGCGTGATCCGCGTCAGCGGCGTAAACCGCCAATGGGTCCTGCGACTTGGCGAGGAGGTGGTCTGCATCGAGGCGATCCCGCCCGCAGAGGCCGCCTCATGAGCGATACCGAGAACACCGAGCTGGAAAAACGCCTCGCCGCCCTTGAGAAAGGCAGTGCCCGCGCCCCCACAGCGGCGCAGCGCCGGTCGCCCCTTCTCGCGCTGATCGTGGTCCTCGTCATCGGCGCGGGTGGTGCCCTGCTTTATCTCCTCTCACAGCCCGACGAAGAGGACGCCTTGCCGACGGCCACTCCGGACGTCTTCCAAAACGAAGGGGATGGCTTTGGCGCTATCGAGACCTTGCCCCCGCCCGAGCCCGAGGTTGTGTTCGTCGGACCAGACCCCGTCGAGCCCAACGCGGAGCTTCTGGCGCAGATCACCGCCCTTCAGGCTCAGATCGAGGAATTGCGCAACGCCCCCGAACCGGTCGTCGAGGAAGACACCGCCGCCGCAGAGGCGATCGACGCGCTGACCGCTCAGATCGCTGCGCTACAAGCCGCCTCGGAAGCCGCACAGCAACGATTCCAGGACGAACTGACAGCGCGGGATCGCAGCCTTGAGCAACTCCGCATGGATCTGGAACTGGCCCAACTCGAGGCCAGCCGACCGCAACCCGCGCCAGTGGGCCCCACGGAAGATGAGCTGCGCGCACGCGAGCAAGAGCGACTGCGCCGCGAGGAAGAAGCCCGGCGCATGGCCGAGCTGGAGCGCCGCGCCGCGGAGGAACGCGCCTTCCAGGAGCGGCGCATCGCCTCTCCCACCATCGCTTTTGGCGGTGCCTCCGGAGCGAATGAAACGGCTCTGACCGAACGCACTTTTGGCGAGGTGACGGATTTCGTGCTGAACGGGGCGCTGCCCTCTACCGTGACGCAGGCCGAGGTGATCGCCAATCCCTCCAACACGATTCTACAGGGCACCATGATCCAGGCCGTCATGGAAACTGTCCTTGACAGCTCCCTGCCCGGCCAGACCCGTGCCGTGGTGTCCGAGGATGTCTACAGCGTCGATGGCACGCACCTCCTAATCCCGCGCGGATCCCGCCTCATCGGGCGCTACCGCGCTGGCGTCGATATCGCGCAGCGCCGCGTCACGATTGCCTGGGACCGGATCATCCTGCCCACGGGCCAGACCGTCCAGATCAGCTCCTTCGGGGGCGATGAACTGGGTCGCTCCGGCGTCACGGGTTTCGTGGACACGCGTTTTGCCGAGCGTTTCGGGTCGGCCGCCCTGATCTCGCTGATCTCGGCCGCGCCAAGTGCCGCCGCTTCCGAGGTCCAGGATGAGACTGCCGCCGACATTCTCGAAGACGTTGGCGATGATCTGGCAGATACCACGGACAGCGTCATTGGCGATTACCTCTCCATCGGCCCCGTCATCTATGTCGACCAAGGCGCACGCGTCACGGTCATGGTCGACCGCGATCTGGAGATTTTTTGAGCCATGTCGCTGAGCTATCTCGAAACCTCGCTCGACCGGATTAGCGCCGCCGCCCGCGACGATGTCATCGAGATTTGCATCAATCCAGACGGGACCTGCTGGGGCGAATTCCAGGGTGATCACTTCATGCGCGCGCTGGACCAGAGGCTGACGGGCGTTCAGGTCAGGGACCTCGGCAACCAGATCGCCTCCTCGGCCAATACCACGATGAGCAAGGACCGCCCCATCGTCTCGGTCTCGATCACCTATAAGGGGCGCCCGATCCGGGCACAGGTCATCACTCCGCCCGCCGTGCTCTCGGCCATGTCGATCAGCCTGCGGTTCTTCTCAAGCCTGCCACTCGAGGGCATTGCGCTCGATTTCCTCTACGGAAAGGAGCGAAAGCTCGAAGACCTGCGCGTCGAAAAAAAGCGCGCCTTGCGCGCAGTGGTGGCCGCGGGTTTGATCGATGATGCGCTCGCCTTCTGCGTCGAGAACAAGCTCAACATGATCGTCTCGGGCGGCACCTCCACCGGCAAGACCGTGGCCGCGCGCAAGATCCTCGCCCATGTGCCGGCCGAGGAACGCATCGTCACCATCGAAGAAGCCGCCGAGCTTCTGCCGACCCAGCCCAATGCCGTGACCCTCATCGCCAATCGCGACGCGGAATTCCAGACCGCAGATGTGCTTCTCACCGCCACGCTGCGCATGCGCCCCGACAGGATCATCCTGGGCGAGGTGCGCGGCAAGGAGGCCATGACCTTCCTGGAAGCCATCAACACCGGCCATGGCGGGTCCATGACCACACTGCATGCCGAAACCCCGCAACTCGCCGTGCAGCGGCTCGCGATCGCGGCACTCAAGACCGAAATCCCGATGACCTATGCCGACATGATCCAGTACATCGAAAATTCCATCGATGTGATCATCCAGGCCGGTCGTCATGACGGCAAACGCGGCATCACCGAATTCTACCTGCCCGGCGCAACTGAGATTGGAGCTCCCCCATGAAGACCTTTGAATACGATATCTTGTCCTTTCCCATGACTCGTAAGACCGGCCTTTCCGACATGCAGGCCAGCCTGAATGCCAAAGGTGCAGAAGGCTGGGAGGTGGTGTCGATCAGCTCCTCGGAATTCGCCAATGTCGGGCACACAGTGTTTCTGAAGCGCGAAACGACAACAGTTGGAACCGCGGCATGAGAGTGACGCGGTTTCGCCTCGCCCTGGCTGCGCTCGCCCTCGGCCTCAGCCTGACGTTCACCCCCGCGTTCGCCGAGCGCGACCTAATCCCTACCTTGGAGCGCCGCTTCGATGTCTGTCCGGACCGCCCCGCTGAACTCAGCTGGATGCAAGAAATCTCCCTGCGCCAAGCCTATCAGCGCGTGCTGGTCCAAGACATCTACCGTGCCCAAAACCTTGAGCGCATCGTCGAGACTGGCAGCTGCGATTGCGAGATCCGGTTCCCGTCCTGGAACGATGCCGAGGCGATGTTTCGCGAGGTCCACGCGAGTGGCGAACGATGGGAGATGCTGCAGGCCTCGGACGCCTACAACCGCCGCGCCAACGCCGCCCGCCCTGCCGCCAAGGCCATCTGCGAAGCCGCGGGCAATTGGTAAGGCTGATCCCCGATGAGCGTCGTCACCTATTTCGTTGAAACCTCCCAAGCCTATCTCGACACCGCCGCAGAAACCCAGTTCGGATCGGTTGCGGCAACGGTTGGCACGCTTCTGGTGCTGGGAACAACGCTGGTGGTGGTTCTCGTTTTCCTGAACATGATCTACCAGTACAAGGCGATGGACGGACGCACGGCATTCTGGCTCGCGGTCAAGATCGGGTTGATCGGGATATTTGCAACCAACTGGGTGCAGTTCAACGCCCTCTCCTCCGCCATCCTAGCTGGCATTGACAGCATTGCGGGGGCGCTCGTGGCTTCGGTCGGCGGTGGAACTCCTGGCCCTTCTGGAACTTTCGCCGAAGAATTCGACCGTTTGATCGCCGAGTTGGGGGACTACTTGAACGCCGCAGGTTCAGAATTGAACTGGATGGCCGGCGCCATGCTCGACATTGTCGGGGTCCTCTTGCTCTCGATACTCGGCGGGCTGGCCGCCTTCATCCTTGTGGCATCCCGCCTGATGATCGCACTTCTAATCGGGATCGCGCCGGTAATGATCTTCCTCACCCTCTTCGAGGTGACTAAAGATTACTTCGCACGCTGGCTGTCGGCACTGGTTTCCTTCGCACTCTACCCAATCGTCGTCGCAGGGGTGTTCGCAACGATCACTGGCGTCTCTTCCGCTCTGATCGGTGAGCTTGGCGACCCGGAAGGGGCTTCAAACATAGGCGCGCTCATCCCCTTCTTCATGATGGTCCTCATGGCCAAGGGCTTCATCATTGCCACGCCCTTCATCGTCCGCGCGATCTCCGGAAACATCATGATGCCAGCGCTGTCTGGGGGCTTGGCAGGAAGCTACAGCTTTGCGCGCGCTGCGATGGGCAATCAGCAGGCTTACAATCGGTATCTTGTTGGTGGTGCCAGTGGAGCCGAATATGCAGCACTCAGAGCACGGCAGTTCTTTGGTGCCCAACAAATGCCGCAACGGCCGGGAATGGCAAATGCTACACCTGCAGGGGGCAGTCCATCCACCGGAACCGGATCGCAAATGATGGCGCAGCTGGCTCGTTTGGGAAGGTTGGGGAGGCGTTGATGAGGTTTTTTTCTGCGACGCCGTTGAACAATGAATGAGCGAGGGTCCCATAAGCATTCGCCAGTAAAAACGGTACCATTGGAGCTGGTCCAAGCAGTCCTGCGCTCAGCAATCAATGGAAGATCTGTCGGGCTTGAAGAGGCAATACGGACCCTGGATTGCGATGTCCATCATGCTGACCTCATCTTGCGCCAGATGGCCGAGGCTGGGTACTTGGAGCCTGCCGACATCTTTGACAGTTTGTTTTATTGGCAGCTAACGCCGAATGGGACTCGCCTCGCACTGGAACCCAAGCGAAAGCGTATCGGGCGCGATAAGGTTCAGACCATCATTTCTGAACTTCTCGCCCGGGCCAAGGTCATCAACGGTGATTCCGATCGCCTGCAGCGCATCACCTTGAAGCTACTCGGCAGCGCGCTTGAGGAGCGAGACGACTACGGTGACGTCGATGTTTCTATCGCGTATCTACGACGCCAGCTGAGCGATATCGAACGTGAGCGCATCGAAAACGCACTGAAAGCCCGCCAAAGCAATTCAGATCGGCAAACCTTTCAAGGGCGGCTCATGGGCGCGGAACGTCAGGATACGCGGGAAATCATGGCGTTCTTGAAAAAGGGTCTGCCACATCTTTCGCTCATGAATGATGATCCTATGGACCTCGGGACACCGTACCGTTGGCTGGTCGACCACGACGTGAAAACGGAAAGACCAGTTGATGTTTCTGACGATATCGTTCGACCCAATGGGCCTTCGATCCTCGACAAACACCCGAGGAAACCGCTACCGCCCATAACTTTGATTGAAGCCCGACACAGAGCCATTTCTGCAAAAACCAAAATTGCGATTGATGACATGCACATAGGTTTGGAGGACGCAGCCACGCTCGAGGAACAAATGTGGTCTCCAAAGGTCACGCGCGAAGGCGCTTTCGTTGCCAATGACATCAGAAGTGAGAAGCGGGTCAAATTCGCCGGGTTTCAGCACTTATGTCCGATCTGGAAGAAAGACCTCGGCGGCGTAGCGATGTTGAAGGAAGCCCTCGACTGGTGCGATGAACATAAGGTTTGGATCAGAGACCTATTTCCGAGAGTTTCAATCCAACGGTCCGACCGGACACATATCATACGCCTCGGGTGGGGCCATGACCTGATCTATTTCAATGTCGGCGGTAAATCGACAACTGGGAGCCTGCTTCCTATAAATCGAACACGCGTTTCCAAAATTGACTTGGCCGGCGCTTATGCGGTCGGAAGGGCACTTTCGAAGATGTATGATGAAAGCCGGTGCGCGAAAATGCCATGGTTCAGCGCTGACATTCTGCTTCCGTTAGTCGAGGTAGACAGGCTTCCAGATTTCCCGCGACTTCATAAAGCCGGCACGTTCAAAGAAGGCGCCTTTCAAGGCTTGCGGGAGGTCACCTTCTTCTGATCTCGGATCGCGCGCCCTACCCCGATCAAACTGGGTTCAGTAGAAAAGCACGTCTTTCCGCGCCTTCGAAAGGTAATCGCGGCTCAAAGAAGACATCCAAAACTTTCCCGTAATGCTGCAGTTGCAGCCCTCATAAGCTGTCATTCGTTTGGCGGGTCGGGGTCAGACCAACGCTTCGATCTGTTTGGCTTCAACCATCGCACTGATTTCAGTGTAAAGGTCGACGGGCTGTCCTGGCGCGGAAATCGAAATCACCAATGCATAGCGCCCCTTGTCACTGAAACGCTTCTGCCCTGAATGGGTCTTCCACCACCCGGTGACAGGATAGACCGCAATCGCGTCGTGCAACGCAAGGTCAATCGCCTTGCCCCGCCACAGGTCACAGTGGAGCGAACCGGCTTGCACCGCTTTTGGGCCGAGAAGCCAACAATCCTTTTCCGTCTCCGCAGGCGGGGTGCCTTTTTCCTGGTGCCCAGAAACGCGCCGTAGGAACTGTTGTTTTGTATCCGAGCGTTTCTTCATGGCGAATCGAAGCCCGAACGAACGGTAAGTCTCGGGGCGGGTTGCGGCGCGGCCAGAAAGATTCGGCTCAATGAAATAGGAAAGAGTGACCTTCATCATTACAATGCCATTTTCAATCTCTTCCAGGGCTGCCTTCGGCCAAGGGAGGTCATAAAAGTGCATTTCGTTGAAAACTGGTGGGCCGCCTGCATCACTGGGGGCGAAGGGCTGAATCGGAGCCTGCGCAACAAGCGTCACATCGTTCTGCGCCGAGAACACAGCTCGTTGAAGATTCGGAACACCATAACCGAACTCACGCAGGGCCTTTTGCTTCTTTCCTTTGCTCCCGCCTTTCCAATGCGCTCCGCGCGGACCAATAAAGTGCTTTCGGATCGGCTCGGGCCACGAGGCGGAATCTACAGTCAACGCCCGGTGCGTCTCGGGCCACAGATCAGGCAGGGCAGCCTGCAAGCCACCCACGAAATTCCCGGCCAACCCTGCAGCCGCACTGGTCGCCCAAAATGGCACAAGCGGTTGGTTGAACACATCGGAGCCTGGGGCAAGCAGTGATAAGGACGGTTGCCAAAGGCAGAAATTGAATGCATCAACCGACATGTTGCCAGCTTCGAACAAAACCTCGGGCTTGATCGGCGTCAAATCATTTGCAAGTTCTGTTGAGCCTAGGCTGAAAGGGCTTCGATGATTTGCCGGAACCGCCACACCAAGGCCCGGCGGCGTGACAGGAAGTGTTTCTTTTCGAGTAAACCCTCCAATGGTGAGCGAGTTCCAGCTTTGCGATGGGTCTTCTAACGGATGCGATTGAATTATGTCATCCAGCATTCCGCCGAGCATATTTCCGGCAGCAACCACGACCATGCGCTTAGGGCGATCTGCGGCTTGGACCCCCGACTCCTGATCACCGGGCATTGCTCCTGAGGTAATTTGATCTAGGGCTCCGCTCCAAGTTGACGGACGGTCGGGTGGGTAGAAACCAGATGAATTTGCGATACAAAAGGCCCGCCGCACATTCGGTCGCTCTACCTCGACAAGAGACACGGCACCCTCAGTGACCACACCACGATTGGGCGGTGCAGTATCCGCAAATCCGGGCGGCGGCAGGAGCTTCATTGACTCGACTGCATGGGAAAGCTCCACTTGCCGCATGTCGTTCATTAGGGCCTCTAAGTCCCCATAGAGCGCCAGTCCGGCCAACGGCGTGCCGTGTCCGCCATCTGGATGGTGATCATCGGTCCCCCAAGCCGCGTCATAGGCCCAAGCCCCGCGCAGACCGGGAGCGATCAGCGGGTGCCCACCCGCAACACCAGTGTCCAATGTGCAGACCGCATTTGCGTCCGCAGGCGGCGGGGTAACCCGATTCACAAGATCGGCAACCCAATCCTCCGGTCCGACACCATTGCCCTGCCTGTCGAGGAAAGGCTCAATCGTGGCGGTTGACCTTCGCACTTCCACAAGCGCTCCCAGCACCCTGCCAGCAAAATCCGCTGCCGTGGCCGCCGATCCGTGCACGAAAAGGACGGTCGTGTCCGGGAAAAAGAGGCGGTCCTGATGAACCTCAAGGTCTGCATGTTGAGCCGCCGCGGAGACACCTTCCGCTATATTCGCGCCACCGCGCACCCAGAGTTCCCACCAAACGGCATCGGAAGAATCAAAGTCCGCCGGACCAACAAAGAGCGACCGTGCCGCTGCGGATTGAATCGTCTCAATCCGCTCAAACCGGTCAAGGTCCTGCCGTGCTTGGTTTCCAGGGTCTTTTCCATACCCCTGAAGCCTGCCCCGCAGAAAAGCACGCGCGTCATCCGGTACAAAAATGAGGGCGCTTTCCGTTCGGTCGTCTCGCCGATCTGATCGAAGCACCACCACATCTTCCTGCGGAAATTCGAAGTTTTTAGGCAGTTTCACCGCGCCAGACCGGGCAGATTGCGGCGGCATGGTGCCCACCTCAACAATCTTCCCGGGCTTCAGCCCCTCGACGGGCAAACGGTTGTCGTGCCCAGCCCCAGGTATCTCACCCAACGCGGCAGCCAATTGGTCAAGAAGGTTCTGGGCGTGTGCCGCGTAATCTTCCCGAAGCGGCTTCTTGTCCATCTTTTGCTTCGGATAGGAATAACCAACCTCGTCGCGGAACACGTCAAACGGGATGTGTACATGCTTACGCGCGTCGAAATCACTTTGATCCGCCATCAGACCCTGCTTCCAATTTAATTGGGTTCACCATTCACGCTCTGCGTGCACGGCTATAGGTGCGCGCCTTTGCGAAACTTCCCCTTTAAGGTCTGGCGATCATGCAAGGCCGAGCGCAGGGAGTCAGCCGAAATCTTTGTCACACCGTCAATAATTGCGTCCTTCACCACCGAGTCCGTGGCGCGTACAAGCTCGCCCGGGCTCAACCCGGCTAATGCCGGCTCCAATGAGGACCAAGACCTCGCGCTCAACTTGAACTTGCCAAGCCGCTTTTCAATAATCGCCCGCGCCGCTTCGGTTTCGGGCAGCGAATACTCCACCACTTCGTCAAACCGGCGAGCCAAGGCCTCGTCGAGAATTTCAACATGGTTTGTCGCGGCCAGCACAACGCTGTCCGTCGAATTTGGTTCTTCCATGAATGCGAGAACCGAATTCAGGACCCGGCGGATTTCGCCAATATCGTTCGGATCACCGCGGCGAGCGCCGATAGCGTCGAACTCGTCGAGAAGATACACGCCGCGCATCTGGGCAATCTGATCGAACAGAACCCGGAGCTTGCCTGCGGTCTCTCCGAAGAACCGGCTGAAAAGGGACTCAAGCCGGACGGTGAACAAGGGCAACCGAAGCTCACCGGCCAGCGCCGAGGCCGTCATGGTCTTGCCCGTTCCGGGAGGTCCAACGAGAAGCAAATGGGTTGTAGGCTTCTGACCGTATTGACGCAGCGTGGCACGTTCTTCTTGCTGCCGGACTACGCGGGCTAGCCGGTTCCGCACATCGTCGGTCAGCACCATGTTGCCCAAGGTGATTTTCGGGAAAGTGCTTTCGACAAGCCCTTGAAGTTCGGCCCGTGGGCGAGCCATCGGAATCGGTGTCTGTCCCCCTGCCGGAGCGCCAAGGCGCCGCTGATCGCGCGCCTTCTGCACGACACGCTTCAGCTTCTCCGCGTCATCGGCCCGCCCCTCGCGCGCCTGTTGCGCGGCGATCTGTAAAGCCACTGAAAGGAACTGATCTTCGTCGCCCTCGATGTGCGAATTGAGGAGGGCAAGAATCTGTCGTGTAGTCATCACCTGCTCCTCCTTTCCGAAAAAGCTCATTGCTCCAAGGCCTGCGTCGAAATCACAATGACGGTTCAGCTCCAGAAAGCTTCTACCTCAAACGGTGAATCTGCACCATCGAAAAGGTCGTGGAACGACTCCAGAACTTGAGAGAGTGGCGATAATGTGTTCAGTGAGGTCGCTTCAATCTCGAATGTCTGCAATAGCTGAACACCCTCCGATTTTTTGCTCCCGCGCCAAACGGCGGCTCTCCGCCCTCCCTGACAGACACGCGATGCCCGCCACCTTATCGAGCAACCAGCTTTGCGCCGCCATCCCCCTCCCGCAGCATCGCTTCCATGTCGTCCAAGCCATCGACGGCGGAGCGCATCTGCGCCTCATCATCCACTGTGTCGGAATCCGCAACCTGGCCCTCAAAATCCATCTCCATCTGGCGCTGTTCCTCGGCGATGACGGCTTGAACGACAGGCGCGGTCTTCTTTGGAGCGGCGTCGGCTTGGCCTGACGTTTTGCCATCAGCAGCCTCGCGTGCCCTCTCCACATCGGCTTCAGATCCACGGGGGCCGTTGGACGGCGGAGTCATTGGCATGGCGCGCACACTCAGCGACAGCGTGCCCTGCGGCCCCCCTCCCCCCCGCTTCGGAAACGGCAGCTCCCCCGTCTGTGCCGCGTGGATCGCCTTGAACAGCCGGTCGTCAAAATACTGGATCCGCTTTGCCCGGACCGGCATCTGGGCATCGATGACCATGACGACCTCGTCGAGCGGTAGGCGGCGCGCCTCATCCTCGGGCAGGAGAGAGCCTTCTTCGGTCCGTGTCGATTGGCTGCGGCCCTCGAAGGGGTTCTTGCCGATGGACTGGGATCGCGTGATGACGGTCTTCGTGGTCTTGCCAACCGCCTTGCTCAGCTCCTCGACGGTCTTCTCATCCGAGGGCGTGAGATAGAGTTTCACGCCCGCGTTGCCCTGCAGCGCACGGCGGGTGTTTTCGCCATAGATTTCATCAAGGGCGGGGATTGTTTGGGTGACCACGGCCAGATGGCCACGATAAGTCCGCAGGGTCTCGATGCTCTCGACCACGATGGGCATCTTACCGAGGCGATTGAATTCATCGAGCATGATCATCACGGGCCAGGGCTCGTCGGGACCAGGATCCTTTTCCTGCATGGCGGAGAGGAGATCGGAGAAGAAGAGCCGGATGAGGGGTGCCAGCGGCTTCACCATCAGCGGCTGGACGACGAGGTAGACCGAGAAGGGCTTTTTCCGGATCGTGCGGAAATCAAAGTCCGACACCGCAGTCGCCTCATCAATCGCCGGGTTCTGCCATTGATCGAGCCCTGAGGTCATCAGGAGCGAGACGTATGAGGTCAGCGTATCGTTGTTGGTCGAGGCCAGCCGCGTGAAGATCAGCTTGGCGGCCCTGTTGTCCACCTCATGGCCCCGCGCGAAATACTCCTTCTGCTTGTTTCCGCCCGAGGCGGCGATGCGATAGATCTCGCCCAAGGTCGGGCGCTTGCGCTGGAAGGCCAACAGGCCTGCCGCCACGAAGAGATCGATCCCGCCCTTGAGCAGCCCCTGCACCCGGTCATTGTCGCTCTGCAGGAAGAGCGTCGCCAGGAGCTGCAATTCCATCTGCTGGCGCGCGGGATCTTTCAGCTCAAAGATGCGCAAGAGCGGGTTGTAGCGATGCGTGCGCTTGCCCTCCCAATCGGTGGGGGCAAAGCGATAGACCTTGTCGCCTTGGGCTGCGCGGTGCCGAGCCGTGGCCTCAAAGCACTCGCCCTTCACATCGAGCGTCACGGCGGAGCCCTGCCAGGTCAGCAGGTTCGGAATGACGAAGCCCGTGGTCTTGCCGCGGCCCGTGGGGGCCACGATCAGCGCATGCGGAAAAACCTTGGAGCAAATGTAATTGGCGCGGGAGCCCGGCGCCCCCAGCTTGCCGAGGATGAACCCGGTGCCCGGCGCCCCGAAGAAGCCATTGGCCTTCATCTCGCGCGCAGTCTGCCAATGGGTCTGGCCAAAGCGTGTCAGGGCGGACCCCGAGAGGGCGAGGCTCAGCATGAGGCCGGCGGCGGCGAAGCTGCCGATGATCAGGTGGATGAGTTGGGCGTCCTCCGGGCGGCGATCGAGGATCGCCATGTAGTTCTGCGCGATATAGGCAAAGTCGATATCGGCCCCGAAGCCGAGATCCTGGTAAGTCAGCACCGCCGAGGCGATCGTATAGCCCATGGCGGCGGTCACCAGCGTTACCAGCAAGACCCCTGTTGCGATCCGCGCTTTTCCCATGGAGGCGCTCAATGGACCTGTCCCCGCTCGGTCTCGCCATCCACATCGCCAGTGCGGTGTTTTTCGTATTCGGTGTCGGCAAGATCATCGACCACCTGGCGCAAGGCCTCCGTGTTGGCCGTCGCTGCATCCGATTGCAGATAGACCTTGGCGACATAGAGCCGGTCGAGGCGGTCCTCGAGTACCTTGTCCAGCGCATCGGCATCGCCGGATGTGAGGCGGCCCAATTGGCGGTCATCCAGCACCCGCGCGATCTCCTCGCGGAAGGCGTCCCGCTCCGCCTCGGTCTCGAAGGGCGCGGACAACTCTCCCGCCCGCTCATGGTCCAGGACGCGCGCAATCTCGCCTGCGAGGCGGTCGGACCGGTCAAACTGCGGTGCAGTTTCACCGCGGGCTGCGAGGAATGCGTCGCGCGTGCCAGACCCAAGCCCCTCGCGCAACTCGTTTTCGCGGCGGACCTGATTGATGGCCTCCGTGTCCCGGATCTCGACGACGGCCGCGTAGGTCGCGCCAAGCCCACGGGCGAGGTGGGACGGCATGTCCGGATAGCGCGCTCGCAAGTCATCCGTGACTGCATCTGCAACGGGCGTGCGGAGGTCGCGTCCCTCCATGATCCGGTCGACTTCGCGGGTGATCTCGCTGGCGCGGGCCGCATCGGTAATGGTCTCCCTGTAGGGCTCAAACCGGTCGATCACATCGCCTGGGCGTGCGAGCAAGTCCGGGTGTGCTTCGAGATACGTGCGCTGCTCCGTCTCGATCCGGCGCTCCGCCCTTGAGACAACCTCCCAGTCCCGGTCCTCGATCTGCTGCGCTGTCAGGCCGTCTGCGCGCATCTCCTGACGGATTGTCCCTTCCATCTCCCGCACCGCGCCCTCATGATAATGGAACCGCTCGCTGACCGGTTCCGCTTCCATGACGCCATCCCGGCGCAGCACGTTCTCCCGTTCCAAAAGCGTACCAAGCGCGACATGCACATCGTTGAGAATGTCGCGCGCCTGTTCCAGATCAGCGCGGCGTTCGAGGTTCAGATCGCGCGCCTCGGCCACTTTGGAGAGATCATCTGCGATCCATTGATGCTCGAGCGCTGCATTTGAGGCCCCGGTCTCGATCCGGGCCACCACTTCGGATGTGCTGATCCCCGTGCCCCGTAGTGCCGCTTCAATGCGCGATCTCAGATCGGGCTCTGCCAGACGCTCGCGCTGGTTGGTGTCGATATTGGCTTCGGAATAGATCCCGCCCTCCGAGGGGGCCTCTGACAGCGTGGATGATCGCAAACCGAGAGGCTGCATGTGCTGAACCTGCGTCTGGATCTCGATGAGGCGTTTTTCCAGCACGGGACGTTCCGCGTCAGACTTCTCGGCGATCATGCCCTGCACCCGCGCGAGCTTCTCGGCATAGAGGCTTCTCAGATCCTCGAAGCTTTGATCCTCGGCCATATACACATCTCCTGTTCGGTCCATCTGTCCGCCATGCGCCAGCACCTCGCCCGCGCGGAAGAGGGCCGCGGCAATATCCTCGCGGGCCTCCCGGGAGGCCTCTGTGGCAAGCGAATGGTAGACGGTTCTGGTGTTGGCGATCTCCGCCAGTGTCCGGGTCAGGTCCTGCCCCACGCGTTCACGCTCGCGGGGCGCGCGACCCTCGTCTTTCGCGGCATAAACCTCGCTGGTGCGGGCCGGGTAATGCACAACCCCGCGCTCCACCCGCCGTGTGGCCTCTAGGCGCACACCATACTTCTCCGCCTCTTCGACCATGGCGAGGCGGAAGTCGTCATAGTTGAAGCGATGGTTGCGCCCCAGAAAGCAGAACTCGCCTTCCTGCGAGCGGCGGTTCAACACCAGATGCGCATGGGGGTGATCGCGGTCCTCATGCACCGCGATGATGTAGTCGAAATGCCCCTCATCGGTCTGGAAAAACCGCTCGGCCACATCCGTCGCAATGTCGCGCACATCCTCTCCCCGCGTGCCGATGGGGAAGGACATGAGCATATGGGTCGTCTGGCCCAGCTTCGGCTTGAAGCCCGCATCCCACCGCTTGGCAAAGCGTTCGGTCAGATCCTTGATGTCACCCGCCTCGAGCTTGGACTTGCCATCCAGGAACCCGCTACTGTCGACGATATGGGTAGACTTGGTGGTAAGGTAGTCGAGCTGGTTTGCGAGCTGCGATTTGGTATGCGTACCCCCGCCCCGGATCGCCTTGAAGACCGCTGGCCGATGCCCCGCAGCCGCGCGCACAAGCTGGGTCTGCTTGGCCACGTGCAGACCTTGCATCGAGCCCCGGACGCGGCTCCAGCCATCCCGGAAGACCTCGCCCGTAACGGCATGGACGGCATCATTCAGCCGCATGGGCAAACTCCCTCAGCGCGGCCGTGGCCTGCAGCTGCATTGCGTCTCGACGGCGGCGCAGAAGCAAATCGATCTCGTCAGCAGAATCCAGGATGAACCGCGCCAGCCCGCGCATCTGCGCAAGGCGCAATTCGGTAAACTCCGGGCCAGCCCCCTGCCCCTGCCGGTTGGCCTGCGCCATCTGCTTGGCGATCTGCGCGACCCCATTGCCGACTTCGTGTAGAGAGGCGCGGTAGCGCGCCATCTCGGCCGCCATCTGCGCGTCCGGAACGAACACCCCACCTGCCGCCTGAATGAGCCGCCGCAGCCCTTCGGCCCGGCTCTCGATCCCCGCCTTCGCCAACACCGCGTCGAGCGCCGCAAGCTCCGCAGCCGTGACCTTCACACTGACCGCTGAGACCGGAATTGCGGCATCCGTCTGGCGCTCGGCATCGGCTTTGAGCGTGTACTGGATCGCCCGCACCGACACGCCAAACCGTTCCGCCAGCACTGAAGTGGAAACGCCTTCCGCAGCTTCGCGAACGATCTCCATGCGGTCCGCATCTGTGAGACGTTTTGAGCGCGACATGCGAAGAAAGACCCCCTATTTCCTGCCACCTTCCACCAAGGCTGCCCCCACCTTACGATAATATATCTAGCTGTCAATTATATACTTACGTCGCATTCGGGCTCAGGCAGCCTTGGTGTCCGCTTCCCCCGCGGCCCGCAGGGACGCGGCTCTGCCGCCCTCACCACCGGGCGACACCTGTCCTAGGGGTCCCGTCCGCCAGCCCCGCCCGAGGCTCTGGCCGAACACGCATGTGTTCGGACGGAACCGCGGGCGGGCGCAAACCCCACCGACAGGGCGGACAGGCAGGGTCAAGGAGGGCCAGATTTGGGTCCCCAAATCTCTGCCGCAAAAACCGGGAGGCCCTGGCCGATAGGTTTTTGTGGATGGCCCCCTTGAGGCTGACTGGCCGGTCTGTCGCGGCCTGATCATTTCGGGCGGAGTGCGTCCGTTGAGCGCGCAGAGACCGGCAGCTTCGTGAGGTCGCCTCGGGCGATCTGACCGCCGGACCCGGCATCCCTGGAACAGGGATCGGGCCGCCCCAAGATCGTTCTGGGGCGGCCCATCCTCGTCAGAGGATTTAGTCCTGGGGATCTTTCGCGCTCGGCGGGAACATCACCAGCTCCGAGACCGCGACCGGGAAATCGAGCTTGAGGCTGAAGAACTCCGATCCATCCCCGTTGCGGTTGTTGCGGAACATCGCACCCACGCGCTGAAAACGGGTGCGCTCCTGGCCATCGGGATCGGTGAACTTGACGGGGACGGTGGCGACGTAGTGGTTGGTCATTTGGGTTACTCCTTGTTGCGATGGGGATCAGCCAGCACGGGGGCAAGAGGCCCGATCGCAAGCGCAAATGCGGAGGGTCCGCGGCCCGCCGTGGAAGCCGTATTTGTGCTTGCCGGAGCGAAGCGCAGGGCACGATTGGGCCGACCCCGTGCGATCCACATCTATGAGCAAAAGGGAGTGATCGGGATGACCCTTGCCATCACGCAGCCGCCACCATCCGCGTCCGGGTCCCGCCGAGCCTGGCAGGGGTGCTGACGGAGCCCGCCTGCGTGGATGCAATGTTCCGAAACACCCCCCGAGGGACATGCAGGTCTTCAGCCTCATGTGCGACGTCTCGACCCCTCGCGTCTTGCGCTGCTGACGATGTGCGTGAGGTGCGCACCATCCCCAGCCCAAACCGATGCGGATGGGCCGCACTCTGACGGACTGGGAAGAGTGATAACGGTGCTGGCCGCCGCAGACTGCCGATCACGCATGACCGATCGCACGCGCCATGAGACATGACGAAAGGGCCGCGCCAAGCGCGACCCCCTCTCTTCAATCCTGCGACGCCTTCTTCGTCGGGTCCGCAACCCGCATGACCGTCAGGCCTTTCGCTTCCGCCTTCTGCCCGAGGTTCAGCGCGACCCCGTTGCCGCCGAAGAGTACAACCCCCGTCGCCGCGAACTTGTCGTCCAGCATTTCGTCGTTGCACTTGAACGGTGCCGCCCGCCCGTGCGCGGACCAGCGCGGATCGAAGCGCGCCTGTGCTATCCCGCGTGCCCGGGCCCACCGGGCCGCAATCATCTCCGCCCCGTGCTTGCCACCCTTGTGGCAGAGGAAGATCTCCTGATTGCGGTTCTGCTTGATCCGTTCGCGAACCTTGTCGAGCGTGTTGAAGATCACATCGACATCGGTCCAGTCGGTGGCGCCTGAGACGATCAGGGGCACCCCCTCGACTTTCGACTTCTCGGCGGTTTCACGGTCGTGCTGCTCCAGGAGCTGCCGTGCCTCGAAGACCGCCCCGGTCTCCTGTGCCCGGACGCTTGCGCGCGAGCCCGCTGCCGGGATGAAGGCGTGACCCGTCTCGATCTCGTAGCTTTCTGCCGCCGCCTCGCTCATCACCTCGATGGCGCCGACGATCTCGCGCAGCTGCAGAAAGCGCGCCTGCGCCTCTTCAAGCGCGGTCTCCGCGATCTCTGATCCGTCGTGGGATTTTGCCAGCGCGCCGATCTTGTCGGCGGTGCGGTCGACCTCCTTGCCGAGCGCCACCTTGCGGCGCTGGAGGATCGTGGCGAGCCCATGGGCCAGCGGTTCGATTTCCGCTTCAAGCCCGGTCCCGCGCAGCTGCCCGAGCAAAGCCTCGAAGCTTTCGCGGATGATGTGGTCGGTCAGGATGTGATCCTCCGGGATCGGCAGCTGCGCGTCCTTCTCGGTCAGCCCGAAAAGCTCGATGGTCTCGTAGGTGTTTGCAGTGTCGTAAGCCATGTCTGGTCTCCAGTGTTCGTTTCCTAGGCCACCACGTGAGTGTGGGGGCATAACGACATGCCTGGTTTCCGAATCTGCCCGGGTCAGGGACGGCGCAGCCGCCGGCGTGCCGGGCGCAAAAGTTTTCCACGCGCAGCACCCGACACAGGCGCGCCCACACGCACGGGACCATCCCGTGCCACAGGCTCCGCCCCCGCCGAAAAGTTTTGCGATCCTTGACGCGGGCTGATTTGGGGGCCATCCGGAGGATATGCTTCCGCGCTCATGTGTGTGTGTTTTGACGGTAGGTTTGCCCGACCCGAGCAGGCAAACGGCCCGACCGGACGCGGGAGACGGATGGAGCGGCGGGATCGTTTTGGCCTCGGGCCAAAACAGACCAGAGCGCAATCCGGCGGAGCGGCCGGGGAGGGACGTGCTCGCGAGGCGGGCAAACCGGGACGCCAAGCGCAACGCCGCGGTGAGGCCGCATGGCCGAATGCGCGACGGACCGAAGGGCCGTTCTCCCCTGCGACACGCGAAGCCGAGCTGGGGAGGCCGCAAGGCATAAGCCAAGGTTGATGTGCAGGGGCTACGCTTTAGGCTATACGGATTACTTCTCCAAGCTTGCGACGTGATCGGCGGAGAGCCGACCTTCGCTGCAGGCCCAAGTACAGCCGAATACCTTTTGAAAGCGGACATTTGCGATGGCCAAACTGGTCATCGTACTGCATCTAATTTTTAGCTAGTAAGCAATATTTACTTACTTTGACCCAATTTGCCCGCTACGGTTGAACCGAACAGACTTGAGGGCGTCATGTCAGACTACGAAATTACTATCGAAAACTGCAACAGCATCGACACTGCAAAGATTGGTGTGAAGAAGGGAAGCCTTAACATCAAGTTCGGCCCCAACGGCCTCGGCAAAAGTACAATCGCAAAAGCAATCGTAAGCCAAGCCCGTAATGATGGAACTTTGACAGAACTCATACCCTTCAAAAGCCGCGGAAAAGCAGGCGCAGCGCAGCCGAAAGTTGATGGGATTGACGGAATAACTTCGGCTCTGGTTTTTGACGAAGCATATGTAAATCTCTTTGCCTTCCAGCAGGATGAGGTTGTCAAGAACAGCTTCGATATATTTATCAAGACGCCCGAGTATGATACTGCAATGACGGATATTGAAAAGCTCTTCGATGGTATCAAGAAGGCATTTTCTGACAGACCAGAAATCGAGCAGACGACAAAGGACCTCAAGGACCTTAGAGATGCCTTCGGGAAGCCAAACAAGGATGGCTCAATCGCGAAATCCAGCAAAGTGCTTAAAGCATTTGGGTCAGGCAATAAGATTGACAACATTCCAGATGCGTTGGTGCCGTTCGAGATGTTCGTGAAGAGCGCCAACCCATCAAAATGGATAGGGTGGCAGATCAAAGGCAAAGAATTCCTAGAGCTAGGTGATACCTGCCCCTACTGCGCAACGGCCTTGCCTAAGCCTGAGCAAAAGGAAACGGCGCTTGCTGTCGCCAAAGAGTACGATGCGACAGCCATAAGCCACCTTAATACCCTGAAGGAAGTCATTGAGCGTTTGGGTGCGTATTTTAGTGATGGTTGCCAAGAGAACTTAGCAAAGATCACAAAGGCAAAGACGGAGCTGACAGCGCCACAAAAGAGCTTCCTTAGTGATCTAAAAAACAGCATAGAGGCGTTGATTCAGCAGCTAGACGGATTGAGGACTATTTCATTCTTCTCACTCCGCGACGTGGACGAAATCGACCAGAAAATGCCCCTTCTTAAAATTGATCTCGGCATGATCGATAAACTCGATTCTGATCAGACTCGAGCCGTCACTGATCCAATCAACGCCCAACTAGACAAACTCATCGAGCAAGTTGGCAACCTCAAAGGCCAGATCAATAAGCAAAAAGCGAAGATCAAGAATACCATCGAAGAAAACCAAGACAGCATCAATGGGTTCTTGAAATCCGCTGGCTATAAATACTCGGTTAAAATCATACCCGAGCCAGATTCCTACAAGATGAAACTGATCCACGACGACCTCTCAGAATTTGTCGACTCCGCCTCAGCGCACCTTAGCTATGGCGAGAAAAACGCGTTCGCATTGGTTCTCTTCATGCATCAGGTGATAAGCGAAAACCCCGATGTAGTCGTCCTGGACGACCCAATCTCATCGTTCGACAAGAACAAGAAATTTGCGATCCTTCATCAGCTATTTCGGGGCAAGGGTAGCCTTCGCAATCGGACAACGTTGATGCTCACACATGATATTGAGCCAGCTATCGACGTCGTCAAAAGCATGGCTCACAAGTTTCAAGATCCGAAGCCATCAGCAACCTTCCTCTCGTGTAGGCAAGGCGAAGTCAAAGAAACACTTATAACGAGCGGTGATATTCGAACGTTCGCAAAAATCTGTAAGGACGTCCTTTCTGAAAACGTTGACGACGTTATCAAAGCTATCTACCTTCGTAGGCATTACGAAATTCTGGACAATGTTGGCTTAGAGTACAATCTCCTAGCCAGTTTACTGCATGGCCGTACGGTTCCAAATATCAAAGCTGAAGACCGCGATATGACCGCCGAAGAGAAATCCAACGCAGAAACTGAAATTAAAATAGTGATACCCTCATTTGACTACGACGCTCTTGTGCAGCAAATCAGCGATGATGGGGCGATGAAAGCAAAGTTCAATGGAACTAATGTCGGATACGAAAAAATCCAGCTTTTCAGGATAATTAAAGGAAAACATCAGGACGACATCATTTCGAAGTTCATCAATGAATCTTACCATATCGAAAATGAGTATGTCATGCAGCTCAACCCCCACACTTTCGAAAGCGTTCCTGAGTATGTTGTTGATGAATGCGCGAGGCTCTTGCAAGAGGCATAGCGTGTTCCTCAATACACTTACCTAAAGGATTTCCTAATGGGACACGTGCATTTGTCACGCCAGTCTGCAGTTGACTTTTTTACTGAAACCGTAGGTTACAAAGCTGGCGTAGTGATCGACGCAAAGCGTTTGGCGAAAATGATCAGCTCCTATGACGAAGAATTGGCCGTTCAGTTGCACGACCCGAACAGACTTGGGTTTCGATTTCACTCTTCTGAAGTGCAAGGCATTGTGGCCCATTTGTTGTTCAAGGTTGGGAACATAGACGATCCCTCAACGGCGCTAAGAACTATCCAATTATATCATAAAGTTAAGAACAGTCCCTTTGACTTGGCTTGCTATAAACACGTTATGGAGTGCTACACAAAATACATCAGTGAGGAACTGAGAAAACCTTATCCACCCGGAACTGAATTGGACCCAGAAAAGTTCATGAGGGCTTCGATGGATCCGTTTGGTAGGACGGGCTTGGATATGGCAGTGGAAGTTCTAAAGGGGATAAATCACCAGCTTCACATTTCACCTTGGGGCGAAATACGATCCACCAACTGGACCGACGCCATCGAACTAGAGAGCTTATTCTCTTCTGAAGACCTTACAGCACAATATGGGCGCTTCTTTGATCAGCGTTTCATCGATTATCTAGAAGCGAACTTTGACCAAATCGGGAACATTCATTGGCGCAAGTTCGAAGGGCTTACTGGTGAGTACTTTGATAGGGAAGGCTTTATCGTCGATGTTGGACCAGGTCGCAACGATGATGGTATCGACTTGAGAATTTATCCCGCAGAACGCAGGGATGACGCACCGCCCCTGATGATTGTTCAGTGTAAAAGGCAAAAGGATAAGATTGGCAAAGCACTTATAAAGTCAGTCTATGCAGATGTCTTACATGAGAGAGCTGATTCAGGGTTGGTTGTAACAAGTTCGTTAATTTCGCCTGGTGCAGAAATGATGAGAACCGCTAGAAGTTATCCAATTGAAACAGCGGATAGAGACACCCTTCGAGAATGGGTTTCTAAGATGAAAGTAGAGCGTTTGTAGCTACGGCCGCTGCGGTCTGTTGCCAATGCCTTCTTTAGCGCGCTGCGATGCGGCACTCCGATTGTGAGGCAAGCGACAAGTATGGGCCGCTCAAACCAGTTACGACGGTGGCCCACCTGTCAAGGTTGATAGGACAGAAAATCTGGTCACTGCCCCTCGTCAAAGAATGACTTCGCCGAGGGGTGGTTACGGAGCTGTCTTGGCCGGTATGGTCGCATCTCACCGACGTGAGAAACCAGCCCAGTATCAAGACGTTCAATGACCGATGGATGGAGCGAGAAAGCAGCGCCCACTTGGCGCGGAACCACCGGCCAGCGCTTACGGATCGGACCATATGAGAACATGAAGGCTTCCTCGTGCTGCATGCCGGTCGAATCTGGCATGACGTGTAGCTTGTTCTCGTTGATCCGGACGTCTGGAACACACGCCTTCAGCTCCTCTAGCATCCAGCTGAGCGCGATGTCACTAAGGCGGGACTCCGGTTCAGGGTAGCTGCCGCCAACATCGCTGTGACAGCCGGCGAACCAGACTTGCTTCAACCACGGTGGCTCACGGCCTTCGGTCTTCTTGGCTTCAGCCGCCATCGCCCATTTCACGCGGGGGAAGTTCTTGCGATGCTCGTCTATCGCGAGCGCATGACGAGCATGACCGACATCGGAATCAAGCCACTGGTCGTAATTTTCAAGATTCCATTTGGCGTAGTGGCCGTAGGTCCAGATCGCAGGCCAGTCTAAGAGACGGGACAATTTGAGCGGCTTTTTCTCGTCGGGTGAAAAGTACTTCCACTGCGACCACTTCAGATTGCCGTACCAGAATCCGATGAGACCCAGAAGGCCCAGAAAGGGAAGCCAGACGTACCATGGCCAGGAGAACCAGAGCGACGCGCAGAAAAGGACAAAGAGCGCGAACACGATGCCGCCGGTAAGTAGGCTCACCTTGGCGTTCCCGAGCGCGGCGACGGTGTCGAAAACGCCGATGAACGCAGGCTGTACGTTGCCCTGAACATCTTTATCCGCATCCGGCACGAAGCTTCTATACTTCTGTCGGAACCGGCGGCCAAGTTCCTCGCGACGTTCGTAATAGGGCTTCTGGCCGCGCTGATAGCCGTTGCCATGATTGTAGACGAAGTTCACCGCGTCACTCGCGATCTTCCCAAGTCGCGAACCGAAGCGCGGCACCGGCGATCCGTCCGGCATCTTTGTTGGGACGCCGCAAAGGTTCATCACATTGGCAACGGCTCGAACCGTATATGCCCCTCTTGAAAACCCGATGAGGAGGATGCGGTCACCGGGTTCATAGTAGGAGATAATCTTCTCGTAGTAATCAATGACATTTTCATCGATCCCGGTGCCGACCGCGGCCGACAGGATGTTTCTGATCCGCCGGAACGTGAGGCCTCCCACCTCGCCCGCACCAAGACCTGCGTCGTAGAAACAGACCTGTTCCTTCGGATCGATTGGAGATGATGGCCCAGGGCGCATCGCGCGATACATTTTGTAGACGTTCGAGAGCCGCTGGTCGGGCCGTATCCCACCGACTTGGCCGGTCCCATCGGAAAAAATTAGGATGTTCTTGGGCATGTTAGATGGCCTCTCGTTCGCAATTTGTTCCAGCATCTAGTAGTCGGGGCAGCGCGTCAACGTTTCCGCCCAAAAGGTCCACGTTGTGCTATTCGAGGCAGCTTGTGATGTTGCTTGCGCAGCGAATGTCTTCTTTTACAAGCCGCTCTGCAGCATCTTATGGCCCAAGTGGACGGCGGCTCTGGGCCGACCACGTCTGGCGTACGGCTTCAGTCCAGATCGACGCCGCCGAGGCGCGGCGCATGTACATGCGTTCGGATTAGGAACGCAGCGCCCGCGCCCGCGATGGCGCCGAAGAGATGCGCCTCCCACGAGACGCCGGGTTGGCCCGGAAGAACGCCCCAGAGAAGGGAGCCATAGAGAACACCGACCACCAGTGCCGCGCCCAGCGTGATCAATGAGCGATCCACGAAGCCGCGCGCGACGAGGAAGCCAAACCAGCCGAAGACCAACCCTGACGCACCGATATGGATGGCGGAGCTTCCGAACAGCCAGACGAGTCCGCCGCCGAGGCCGATCACCACTGCGTTCACCGGCAGCAAGGCCCTCGTGGTCGTGGCCACCAGCAGCCCACCCATCACCAAGAGCGGCGGCGTATTGGCCATAAGGTGCGCGAAGCTTCCATGCAGGAGGGGCATGGTGATGACACCATCCAATCCGCTGACGTGCCGGGGGATCAGGCCGAAGGCCGGGTTCAAGCCGTAGCCGGTGATCCAATTGACGACTTGGACCGCCCAGAGCAGTGCGACAAAAGCGGCAAGCGCTGCGGCGCGCCGCAAGAAGGCGCGCATGTGATCCCGGTTCATCATGTTGGCGACAGTAGACGTCACCACAGCACCTTCAACGGCTTTCGCACGCTGCACAGGATGCCACCTCCAGGAAAGGGGGTTCGAGGCGGCCAACTTCGGTACGGCTCAAGCCAAGAGAATGGCTCCGATCTTACACGGTGTTCCCCGGGCGAAAGGGCTGCGGTTCACGCTCGGGGCGCTTCAGGGCTTCGGCGAATTTGCGGGAATTGTCATCGATCGTGCTGTGCCACAGCTTCGAGACAAACGCCCGAGCGTCTTGGACCGTCATATCGTTCAGCGATGAGGACAACGCCATGAAAAGCTCATCCTCGCTGATCGCGGCGGCGCGGTGCATGGCATCCGCGTAAAATGACGGGTCGTTCAGGACCTGTTCGCTTAGCGGCATCAGCGCAAGGTTCTCCTCCGGGATCGCCATGAAGATCGTGTCCTGCAGGTCGGTCAGATACGCACGCCGCGATGTGGACACCGGCTTTCCCACCGCCTTGGCCTCCAGATATGCCTGCCTTGTCCTGTCGAGCTTTGCCCTTGCATGGGTCATGATGACTTCACGTTTTCGGGCGGGCAGCGCGAATCCGGTGCAGCGCTCGATATGGGCGAGGAGATCTTCAACCTCTGCCTCAACATTAAAGCTCTCGAACCATGGAACCGTCCCTGATCTAGCCGCCACGCGCCCGCCCTCAATATTGCGATAATATATTATTGTATCACATTTGCACCTGATCGCAAGCGGGTGGCGTCCTTCACGCAAACGGACATGGAAAAAGGGGAACCGTGATCCCACGGCTCCCCTTTCGGTTCAGATCGTCTCACCTCGCGCGCTGATCAGGCAACCAGCGACAGCCCCTTGCCTGCATCCTGCGGCTGCTCACCGCTGTCGATGAACGGGATGATCGAGAAAGTCTGCCCGCCGCGCTGTTCTTCGTTCTGCACGGCGTTGACGCGCAGGTCGCCATCAGGCGTGTTGATCAGCAACGAAAGGTAGTCATTACCCGTGCGGCTGCTTTTGGCCATCCACGCCGAGCCGACGCGGATCGGTGTGCCCCGGGGCGAGCTGACCTCGATCCGGTAATCGGGGTGGGTCTCCTCGGTCTTGTAGCTGTTCTCGATCAGCATGAACTCCAGATCGAACATCATGTTGGCGATGTAGCCAGTGAAGGCGTTGTCGGCGTCCATGGCGGTGAGCTCGCCCGAGATCGAGCCGGATTTCATCAGGCCGTTCGAGACCAGCGGGATGATCTCGAATTCGCCGCTCTGGGCCGCGCGCGCCTCTTTCGTCTGCACCGCATTGACCCGGAACGGGCCCAAGCCGACATCGATCTGCATCGAGATGTAAGGGTTTCCGCTGGTATTGCCGGTCTCGTTCCAGGCCGTGCCGATGCGCACCTTGCGGCCTGATTTGTTGACTGCCGTTACGTCAAAATCCGGGCTGCGTTCGGACATCTTCGGGCGGTTTTCAAGCTGGATGGCGATATCGAAACGTGTCGAATGGATCATGCCGGTGTACTGAGCGGCTGCGGTCTCGACGTTGCGGGTGAGGGTTCCTGCGAACATGGGATAGTTCCTTTTGGATTGGCCGGTGCCTGACGTTCTTGCCAGCGCATCCGGGATTGCTTTCTCGACCCCTTGAGGGATCACAAACCAGAAAGCCTGCTTTCCTTTCAGCCTCGCCCACGGGTCAAAGCTGCCGTCCGAGCGGGAATGCCCCCGCGCCTCCGGGTGCTACGCCCCTCCCCTGCCCGTCTGGTCTTGATTGGCTGCCCGGATTTTCCGCGCTGTCCTTCGATCGCGCGATGAAGAACTCCGTTTCTTTTCCGTTCAACCGGTGCCCGCTCCGGTCGGTCAGGCCGATGCAGCTACCGTTCGGCTGATAGGTGATCAGGTACTGACCGAGCCTGTCCTTGTGGACAATGTAGCCGGTATTGGCCCAATGCACGGTCTGGCCCGCATCGACGGTCGCCTTGATATCATTGAGTGTCATGCGATCCTCCTCAAGAAGAATGGTGGGGAAACGACGCAAGAAGCCCGATCTTCCAACCGGGCTTCCATACAGTATTCGTTTGGCAAACGGCCGAGAGCTGTCAGGCGCTTTGCGTGGCCCGCGTCGCGCGCGCCGCCATCCAATCTTTCAGGCCAAGAACCGTTCGTCCGGCGGCAACCTCGGAGGCCCAGGCGACCCTTGGGTCGCCGCAGGGCTCATCGCCAGAATGCCGGTCGATATGGCCATTGGCCATCCATGGCTCGGGCTGGATCCGTCGCAGCCAGTCCGCCATGCTCGGGATACGGCCCTGGCAATCTTCGCGGACATGTTGCTCGCCGATCCAGCGCACAGGTATGTCCCGACCAGCGCTATTGGTCAGGGTCAGGCCGAAGACACGTTCGGCTTCAAACAGGCCTTGAGCATGATGGCGCATGGCTCGGTGCGTGAAGAGCGCGAGGTGCTCTTTCGAGGCGTCGAACCAGTCGTGGACGGCTTGATAGTCGGACGGCACCCCGCCGAATTTCCGGGCAGAGCTTTCAGCATGATGAAGCGGATGGGCCATCTCAAAGACCCTCATCATAGCTGTGCGAGCATTCGACATAGCGGTCCGCGTGATCGAGGGTGATGCTGTCTAGTGCTATGTCCCAGGTCAGCGTGCCGTAGCCGCCCTCGTTGTTTTCGAACCCCGGGTGATGGTGATAGGCGAGCGACCAGGCGAAATCGCCAACTTCTGTGACAAGCGGCTCCGGCAGGTTGACCTCTGCAGGCCGCACCGTCACATCCTCGACATTGCCGGAGTCGCCATAGCCTTCATATTCGGCAGTGACCTCGCTGATGCCAAGCGCACGTAGTTGCGCGAGCAGCTCCACTCTGGATGCCTTCAAGGTGGTTTCGCGCTCTGCACGCCACTGAGCCGCCATTGCGGCATAGTCGATTTGGGGATTGGTCATGGGTCTGTCCTCTCGTCTGAATTTGGGGGGACCGGGCGTGGCATTGGTCTGCACGCGCCCGGAAAGCGCAGACCGGTGAAACCCAGATCCGCGACGCCCGACCGGAAGCCCGCTTTGACTTTTCAGGCGGCTTGTTCTGCCGCTCTGGCGGCTTCCTGCCCCACGATCCGGGCCAGAATGCTTCCCGTATCGATCCCGTCACCATGCGGCAGGAACACCCGCAGCTGGAAGGCGATGATCTCGGTAAAGCAGCCGAGGGCCTTGAGGCCGTCGATCATGCCCCGATCCGCGCCGCCCAGCTCGAGGCGCATCTCGCCTGCGACACGGCGACGGGTCAAGGTGAGACCCCGGCCCAGATCGACAGGCGCGGTGGTGCCGAGGGCGGTGGTCAGCATCTCCTGCGGTGTTTGCAGGTTGGAGACGAGGAAGCGGGCGCGCAGCGCGGCCGCCCCTTCCTCGCTCAGCGTGCGCCCGATCATGGCGGCCGCCCCATCGGGCGTGACCCGGTAGATGCGCTCATTGGTGGTCGGAATGTCCTTCCAGATCGGCAACAAGAGCCCGGTCAGCAGGTAAAGCTTGGTCGTGGTGGTTTTTGGCAGGGACGCAGCCTCGACATCCCATAGTCCTGCAAACTCGGGCCTGTCGATCTCTTCCCAAGCCGAGGACTCGAACCGCACCTCTTCGAGATAGCTCGACCCGTTTGGCCGCACCACCTTGCGCATCAGCGTGACAATGTCTTCGTCATACATCTGCAGGGGCCGCGCCGAGATGAGCGCCGCGCGACCGGAAGCGCGATTGACCATCGGCAGCTTGTCCGGATTGCGCGATATGGCCTCTTCAGCGCCCAGGACATGGACCGGATCCGTGACCTCGAGCCCGATGATCCGCGTCACGGCGCCGGATTTCGGGCAGGTCCAGAGATCTTCCGTGGAGACCTGTTCTATCTTGTCGCCGCGCAGGGTTTCCACGCCGAGATCGAGCGTGCCCGCCGCGCGCGCCCGCTCAGACTGATCGGCAATCCGCCTCATGAACTCGGCAAAGAGCGCGTTCTGCATGTGGACGGGCAGCGCAAGCACCCGGTTGAGAAACCGCTGGATCGGCGGCAGCTCCTCAAGGAGCACCCCGTCCTTGTCGATCAGCCGCAGGGCTGTCCAGTCGGTGAAGCTCTCGTAGCTCATCGCTTCAGCGCGCCCGGCGGCAAGATCGGCGAAATACCCACGCAGCGCCGCCCGCGCGATCGGGCTTTCGAGATTGTCCTCCTCCCGGAACATGCCCTGCGAGCCGGTCTCGCGCTGGCCCTTCGTCAAGGCCCCCAGCTGGTCGAGGCGTTTGGCTATAGTCGACGTGAAGCGTTTCTCGCCATGCACATCGGAGGTGCAGACCCGGAAGAAGGGCGCGCTGACCTGGGCAGAGCGATGGGTGCGGCCCAACCCCTGGATGGCCGCATCCGCGCGCCAGCCGGGCTCCAGCAGGTAGTGCCGCCGCCGTTTCTGGTTCTTCGCCGTTTGCGCCGCATGGTAGGATCGGCCCGTGCCACCCGCATCCGAGAAGATCAGGATATCCTTCTCACCATCCATGAAGGCTTGGGTCTCGGACGAATTGCTGCTGGCGGAGCGCTTCTCGATGAAGAGATGTCCATCCTCGGCCTTCAAAGGGCGGACGGACCGCCCCGTGACCTCTGCGACGGCCTCGTCGCCAAAGGCCCAGAGGATCTGATCGAGCGCCGAGGGGATCGGCGCCAGCGTCATCAACTCCATCATAGCCGCATCGCGCAGGGCAAGCGCTTCGCGGGAGACAACCAGCGCGCCATTGGCGTCGCGCAAGGGTTCAGCCACCATATTACCGTCGATCTCGACCAGCTTTTGCGCATGAATCGGGAAGGCCTGTTCGAGGTAGCCCAGAACATAGTCGCGCGGCGTCAAGGCACCCTCGACGAGTTCATCCTCCGGGTCCATTGTCTCAAGTCGGCGTTTCAGCAGGCTCTCACCCGTCGAGACCACCTGGATGACGCAAGCCTTGCCCGCCGCCAGATCGTCCTTGATTGCGCGGATGATGGTCGGGGCTTTCATGCCCATCAGGAGATGGTTGAAGAAGCGCTGTTTCGTGCTCTCGAAGCGGGACTTGGCCGAGGCGCGTGCGGCCGAGGCATTGGTCTCTCCCGAGGCGTCGTTGACGCCGGTCGCTGTCAGCGCGGCCTCGAGATTGTGGTGGATCGTCCGAAACGCGCCCGCATAGGCGTCGTAGATCTCGATCTGGGCCGGGGTGAGCGCGTGTTCGAGCACGTCATACTCCACGCCGTCGAAACTGAGGGCGCGGGCCGTGTAGAACCCGAGCGTCTTGAGATCGCGCGCGACCACCTCCATGGCGGCCACGCCGCCCGACTCCATCGCCGACACAAAACTCTCGCGGCTTGGGAAGGGGTATTCGGGGCCTTGCCCCCAGAGACCGAGCCGCGCGGCATAGGCCAAGTTGTGCACGCTCGTGGCGCCCGTGGCCGAGATGTAAAAGACGCGGGCGCGCGGGGCCGCGAGTTGCAGCCGCAGGCCCGCAAGGCCCTGCTGAGAGGGTTTGACCCCCTGCCCTGCTCAGACCCTGCGGCGTTCTGCATGGCATGGGCCTCGTCGAAAGCCAGCACGCCATCGAAGTCTTCGCCCATCCACTCGAGCATCTGGCTCAGTCGCGTGGTACCGCATTTGCCCGCGGACCGCAGCGTGGCGTAGGTGACGAAGAGGATACCATCGGCCATCGGGACGGGCTGGTCCGGTTTCCATTTGGAGAGCGGCTGGATGTCGGCGGGCGAGCCGCCGAGATCGGTCCAGTCGCGGATGGCATCCTCGATAAGCGTGGCGGATTTGGAGACCCAGATCGCCTTTCTGCGTCCGGCCAGCCAGTTCACAAGGATGAGCCCCGCGCATTCGCGGCCCTTGCCGCAGCCTGTGCCGTCACCGAGGAAGTAACCGAGGCGATAGGCACGTGCGTCCGCGTTATCATCGGCGCGCGTCAGCTTTGTCTGGTCGTCATCAATGGTGAACCTACCGGGCAAGTCGCGCCCATGGGCATCATGCGCCATGATGATGGTCTCGAGCTGCGCCTCGGAGAGATGTCCCTCCTCGATCAACCGGGCGAGCAGGCGCAAGTCATCACTGCCCGTGTTTGAGGGCATGGGCGGGGCAACCGAGGCCATGGCGATGCTTTCGACCAGCGGCGTCGGATGTTCCTGCGCACCCGCGATCTCGATCCGCTGCGGACGGTAGCGCGCATAGATGTCTGAGATCGGCGTGTTGTCGCGCGGGATATCAAGGCTCGTGAAAACTAGCGGGACAACGGCATTGGCCCGGCGTTTGGAGGCGGCGACAGGCGCAGCGGCGGTCTTGCGCGGAGCAGAGCATGGAACGGTCAGCCGCCCGTTAGGGATCGCCGCTGCCTGTTGTACGGGGCGCATCTCGGTCCGGGTTGAGGCCACAGTATCGACATATGCCAAGGCTTCATCCAGATCCCGCACAGGGACGCGGATCATTTCGCCGTCCTCCTGCACCTTGTCGAAGACCATCAGCTGGGTTTCGACAGAGGTGCCAAGCTTGCGGTAGACCTGCCCCAGCATCGTCAACGCCAAGCGCGGCGTCAGGAGACCGCAGGCGCGGGACCAATGCGCGGCATCGCGTTCGGGCGTGAACCCCGGCGGCATGATCGCCACAAGCCGCCCGCCGGGTGCCAGACGCTTTGCAGCCGCGACGAGATGTTTGGCGGCGATGTGCTTGTCCCGGGAGCGATCGACCGATGAGGCGAAGGGCGGGTTCATCACCACGACGTCGGGTAGAACCGGCGTCTGCAGCAGATCGTCGATATGCTCGCCGTCTTGGCCCGTCACCTCGCCGCCGAAAACCGCGCGCAGGAGGCGCTGGCGAAAGGGGTCGATTTCATTGAGCACAAGCGTGGCAACGGCCCGGGCGGCGAAAGCTGCCAGGGCACCGGTGCCCGCCGAGGGCTCCAGCACGGTCTCGCCCCTGCGGATCGCCGCGGCCCGCACGACCATTGCCGCGAAAGGCAACGGTGTGGAAAACTGCTGCAGCCGGATCTGCTGCTCGGAGCGGCGCGTTTCCGTCAGGAGCCGTGAGGCAAGCAGCTTTGCAGCGGCGATGTCACCTGCCGCGCCGTCCCTACGCAGCAGCATTTGGACTGCAGCGGTTTGCATCAGGTCATAGGCCATGCGCCAGTCCCAGGCACCGCCGGCATCGCTGCCATGGAAAGTCTCGCGCATGATACGCGCGAGCGCTGAACTGCGCAGGGGCTGGTTGTCGACCTCCGTGCCGATCTGCTCGAGGGCAGAGGCGAGGTCAGGGTGGGAGATCGAGAGAGCCGGGTTTGCTGGTTTGGGCTTGGTCATGGGGATTTTCCTTTGGATCAGGGTCTGAGTTCCAAAGGACAAAAAGCCCGCTTTCGCTTTTCAGTGTGGCGTAGTCAGACCGCGCTGACCTCCAAGGCTTGGTCAGGTCTTGGGTTCGACCTGCCGCTTTGCATCAATCAATGCCTGTGCGGCCTGCATCACCTGAACTTGAGATGTTCCCGTGCATTCCTCCTCCAGCGCGGCCTGCACCTTCGCGCGAAACCACGCGTCATACGAATTGACATCAGCCGCCACGGAAATGCTCCTCGAGCCCGATATCCAGCAGCTTGCCGAGGTCATCGGGCATGTCTGCAACGTGCACAGCAATTGGGAAACGGTGCCCCGTCAGGTCAGGCGCGCATTGCTCCTCTAGCCCGAGGTGCTGCCTATCCTTTTCCGCCTCAATCATTGTGCTTTCTCCGACCGTATTATCAGCCGATGCTACATCTTCCAGCGGGGCGTCGTAAACGATAATGCCAAATGGTCACAGCAAGCTGGCCCACTTACCGATCGGGCGCCGCTTCAAGGGAAGTTTCGAGCCGCTTGTCCGCCGCCGCGGCTTCTTTCAAGAGCGCGTCGAAATTGTCAGGTGGATTGCCATCTTCCAACATCCCTTTGAACGTCGCATAGGCATCCGTCTTGCTGCCGTAGGCGCGCAGGGTCTTATCGTCGTTCACCCAGGCCACCACGATGACCTTGGCATCGCTGTTGAAGCGGTAGAACAATCGATACTGCTGGAAGAATTTCGCCCGGAACCAGTGCTTGCGGTGATCGCCGAGTGTGCCGCCTTGCCGGAAGGCGGCGGCACCCGGATCTGCCGGTATAGCCTCGATGACCAGCTTGAAGATGGCTGCCAGCCGTTTCGTGGGGTTTTTCTTACGCCAGGTCTTAGGATCGCGTGCCTTACGCGCCTCGACCTCTTCAATCAGCCCTTCGAGCTGATCCAGAAAGAGCGGATGCGCATAAATCGACCATCCGTTTACGACAAGGGGCGCTTGGGCGGGCACGCTATCGCCGCTCATTCATCCTCGAGCGATAGCGGCGCATCGAGATCGACGTCAACGTCTCCGACCAGTGCTGCAAGACGGTCATGCAAAGCCCCATCGAACGCCCGAATGCGGTCCGGATGCGCCTTGATATCGGCCTCGACAAAATCGAGAAAGGCTCCGAGCACGGGATCTTCCTCGTCGCTGCGCACGGGCTCGATATAGACCCTGCCACTCGGCTCGGTGCAGTAGCGAATCTGGTCGCCCTTGCCCAGCTTGAGCTGCTTGCGCACACCCGCCGGCACGGTCGTCTGATACCGATCCGTGAGCTTCGAGACATCTTGTGCGAGCGCTGTCATGGCAGTCTCCTGAAAGAATGGGGGTCTTTGCTGCCTGCGATAGGTAATGCATTTGCATTGCCGTGTCAAGATAAGCCGCAGGATCAGCTGTCGCCGGGCAGGCCGATGAACCGTCCGGCGCAGGACCTATTCTCGCCCAGCCAGGAACTCCGCCAGCACAGGACTGGCCTCGCCTTTTGCGGAGCTGAGCAGCTCCGAGCCCGCAAGCGAGGCCTTCGACAGGCGTACGAGCCCACCGGTTTCCTCGATGCGGTAGCAGCGGCGTTTTTGCCGCCCACGCCTGTAGTGTGTCGCGGTGACGATCTGGCAGGTGCTGCCATCGGTGAGCGTCACGGGCGCGGCGAGCCTGATCTTGTCGCCTTCCTCGTAGTCCGGAATCGAAGCCCAGTCCCGGCAGCGCTGGCGCCAGGCATGGGCATAGCTCTCTGGGTCCTTCAATTCCGAGAGCAGCGCCAGAAGGCTGAGCGGAGCGCGCGACTCGACGGGGCCAGCGCTTTCCTCCATGTCCTTGTAGCCCCAGCAGCCGTCATCATATCGGGTAAGGAATACGGCGGCGAAAGTGATGGAGCCATCCGCATCGGTCATATAGGTCGTGTCTTCGACAGGGGTGCCGTCGATATTTGTGACCTTTGCCGCCGCGTACCAAGTCGAACCCACCTTGCAGGCTTTGACCAGTTCCGTCTTGCGCCTTTCGCCATGAGAGGTGCAGAGCCGGGCGATTTCCGCTTTCTCATCCGCGTAGGTCTGGACGCGGCCGTCGGTGTAGAAAAGCCAACCCATTTCAGAGTCCTTTCTCTCGTTTGGGAAAATTGTTGTCGCCAATGTCCCGAGAGGGCCGCAGGCCCGGCAGGGTATTGGCGATGCTTGTTTGAGAAAGGGCGGGTTACGCCACCCTCCGATCGTCGATCTCCATGAGCGCATCAAGCGGCACGCGATAGGGCTGCATGGCGTCGAAATCCTCGCAATTGCCGCAGTTCTGCACGATCGCGAAGGTGTCGCAGGCATCCTTGAGGATGACCCGGAAGGTGCCGCCGAGGCCCGAGGGCACCTCGTAGGTCCCGCCGATGAGATAGTCCGAGGCCCGGCGCACGAAGACGCGGATGCTGTGGCCATCGGTGGCGAGCCGGATCGCCCCCTGCCCTCGGTCGATGAGCACCTGCACATCGTCCAGGATGTCGGTGTAGAACTGGCCGGTCAGATCGCGAAACGCCATGCGGCGCTGCGCCATCCAGTCGGTGTCCCGAAACGGGTTCATGCCGTCGGCGAAGGCGAAGGAGGGATCGGCCTGTTCGGTGGTGACGATACGGGTGGTCGTGCCATCGATGCCGTTCGAGCGCAGATGCACGCCGTTGCCGACGATGAGGATCAGGGCGGGCCTGTCCACGGGCCCGTTCCAGTTGGGCAGGAAGGTTTTGCAGGCACGCGCGTGGGCGATCTGCGCTGCGACAGCGGAGGCAGAGAACTTGAGAATAGCCATGGGGATGTCTTTCCGTTGGGTGTGGGAGGGTCGACCCGCGCGGGCGGCGTGGTCCACGCGCGGGTCGCGTGATGGCTCAGGCCGCTTGCGCGACCTCGCTGTCAGGCTCCGGGGTTTCCGCAGCGGGCTCCGCCTCCTCAAAGGCGACACCGGCGGTCTGCATCATCGGTGGGCACCAGGCGGCCACCGCGGCGCGCTGCGCGTCCGTGAGCGTGGCGAAGGGCTCGGCGAAGAGCTTGTCGCAGAAGGCGACGATCTCCTTCTTGCTCGACGAGGCGAGCGTCACAGCCTCCTGGGCCAGGCCCAAATCCTCGCCGAGGATCTTCAGGAGCCAGGCCTTCTTGAAGCGGTTGAAGAGCGCCGCATTCGGCGTCCAGTGGGCGCGAATGTCGGGCATGATCTCAATCTCGAAATCATGCATCAGGCTGTCGCGCTGGCGGTCCCGTGCGAAGCAGGACTGCGTGGTGCTGGCCGTAGCATAGGCGACAAGCTTGGCCTTCTCCCCTGCCTCCAGCGCGCGAAACGCCGCGAACTGATCAGCGGGCGCGCGGGCGTCATCTAGCCAGGACAGATCAAGCGCCTCATGCGCCGCCGCCACCTGCTCGAGCGAGGTCTCGTCGATCTCGTCCATCTTGGCATGGCTGCGGTATTCCTTGCGGGCCTCGACCTTGATCGCCTGCGTGACACTCATGCCGCTGGCCAGAACGTCACTGACCAGCTTGAAGAGCGTCAGATCAAGCGTGGCTTCCGGATGCAGCGCCATCGCGGCCCCCAGTGCCATGGCCCGCTCGGTCTTGAGATCCTCGGCCAGCGAGGCCGGATAAGTGATTTCACCCGGGTCCGGGGCCTCCTCCCTGGTCGGGCTAGCCGAGGAGCCGCGCGCGCTCTCCTCTTTGACGGTGTCTTCCGGGCGGACGAGACCAACATGGAGGGTCACCTGCCCGCCCGACCAGGACGCGATCACCCCAGACCGCGCGAGGTCCTCGGTGCTGTAGGCCTCCTGCAGATCGCGCGCTTCCTCTTCCAAGGCGTCCACGCGCTCGTAAAGGGCATTGTAGGCACCGTCCTCGAGCCCCTCATTCTCCATCTCGAGCTGCAATTTCTCAAGCTCGGCGGTGATCTCATCGATGCGCTTCTGGGCAGCCTCATCCGGCTCGATCGGGCCGGGATAGACGCGGCCGTAGTCGGCCATGGTCGCGTAATCATAGCGGACCATCGCATCGGCCCAGGCAAAGCCCAGCTTTATGCGAGCCTCTTCGGCGGCGGCACCGAGCTTCTCGAGCAGGATGGTTTCGACCAGCGCCGCATCCTCAAGCACGGAATGCTCTTCCAGAAGGTCAGCTGCGACGGCACCGCCACGCGCCTCGTAGTCTTCGCGCACGAAAGCCCCGATAACATCGCTGACCTGCACGCCGCGGGATTTGAGGGCCTGCCGCACGGTATAGGCCTGCAGATAGCCGCCGTCTTTCGTGAGCGCCTCGAAGACCTCGCGCTGCGCCTCCTGGCTCGGGTGCTCGGCGAAGGCCTTCATCGTGTCGAGCGTGATCGTCTTGGATCGGGCCGCGGCGCGGATGTCGGGGTGGATCAGGCCATAGCGCAACCGGCCTTTCACGGCGGCCACCGTGGTGCCGAAGGTCTTTGCGATGGTCTCAGGCGTCTGGCCGTCGACCTCCAGCATCCGCGCGAAAGCCTCGAACTCGTCGATTACGTTCATCGGCGCCTGGGTGATGTTCTCGGCGAGCGACAGCGCCGTGGTGACGTCGCACTCCTCCGGCACAAGGCGGCAGTCCACCTTGGTCTTCGCCGTGAACCCTTTGGCGGCCTTGTCAGCGATCAGCTCCTTCAGCGCGGCATGACGCCGGCCACCGGCGAGGACAGCGTATTTGCCGCCGAGCTTCTGGACCAGGAGCGGCTGCAGGAGACCCAGCACAGCGATGCTGGCTTTCAGATGGGCGATGTTTTCGGGGTCATAGGTTTCCGGCGCGTTGCTGCGCACATTGGCGGGGTGTGCTGTCAGATCGCCAATCGCGACGGTGAGCGGGGTAAAACTTGTGGTCATGGGATATCCTTCCAGGCGGGTGAGGTGTGGCCCGCGCACTCACGCGCGTGACCAATCCCCGGCTTCAGGGATCACCACGACAAAAGGCCCACTTTCCCTTTGAGGGGTCAGTGGGCCTTCATCGCCTGGGGTATCAGGAGGGGGAGGAGCCCCCTGCCCTTCTACCAGTCGCGCGCCAGCATGATGGTCAGCACGCGTATGGAGGTGGCGGGATTGTCCGGGGTCTCCGCCCCATAGCGGAAGTCCGAATCCGCCTCATAGAGATCGATTTTCCAGAACACGGTCTCGCCCCAGATCTCGACCGCCCCGAAATCATGCCAGCCTTCTGGGTCATTCTCAGGCTCGAACGTGGCAAACTCACCGGTTGCCTTGACCGCCTCGGCCATGAAGCCGTCACCGGCCTCCATGAGCGATCGGGTGACATGCATCCGGCCCTGGATGGGCTGCGCGGGCGGCACCCCAAGGCACGCGAGCTTGCGAAACGCGTCGTTCTGCGCCGCGATCACACTCGGATCCGGACGGTCTGGCTGGGGTTGAACGGTCATGGACATGGGGATCTCCTTTGAGAGGTTTGAAACACCCTTCTCAAAGCCCGCTTTCACTTTTCCACTTGGTAGAAGACCAGGTCCAAACCTGCCCGAACGAAACAATTCCGATAGTCCGCTCAGCAGGACGAAGCCGTCGCTCTGTCGGGGGTCGTCATGTCTCGTCCCGACCCTCATACGACGCTGAGTAGTTCGCTGACCAATGTCGGAAGCGGAAATCACTTCAGACCGAAGACAAGGTCATTCGGCGGCCGTTGCCCTGGCAGTCTCTATCTCTTCCTCTAGACGATTTGTCAGGACGCCTAGGGCAATTGTGGCGGATGTAATCTGCTTGGGTGTCAGGTTTTCGGCCAGCGATCGCGCCCAAGGGGCCTGCACCGCCATCGCTCGGTCGTAGAGACGGTGACCCTCCGCAGTGAAGACGACGAGTTTTGCGCGCTTGTGGCGAGGGTTGGGTTGATAAGCGAGGATGCCCTCTGCGACCAGTTCGCTGCAGATCCGCTGTACGCCCTGTCGCGAGACGCCGAGATCCCGTGCCAGTTCCGAAACCGACCGCGTCGAGCCCGCCTCCGCCACGCTTCCCAATACCTGCCAGCGCGCACTCGTCAGCCTGAGCGGCGCCGTCAACTGGTCCCCTCTCAAAATCAGACGGCTATTGGCGCGCATGATCGCGAGGATAAGCTGGGTTATTGGATCGGACGACATCAGCAGAGATACTCCAGTTCGGCGGCCTCAGAATAAACTCTCAGTCTTGACAGCATGATGTCAATAGTCGATATGTTGACAACATGTTGCCAAACTGGCTGAGCGGGGAACTGGGGTTTTCACCCTCTACCAAGCCGAACTCGCGAGGCTGGATCGGACGCCGGATAATCCAGAAGGGATGCTTGTAAGGAGCGCTTGAACAGATCAGCCGGTGGTAGCTTCTGCCATCCCGCGCTCATTCGAGCGCGATACCTTAAAGGAAAGACCATGAACAACGCCCTGAAAACGCTCCGGGGAGCCCACGTCGGACTGCGCGTCGCCGAGCGCGATGCCGCGGTGAAGTGGTACCGGGAAAAGCTGGACCTGCACGAGACGAGGGCGTTCGACCTCAACGGCATGACCTTCACCGAAATGGCGCTGGCTGGCGATCCGACCTTCCGGATCGAACTTGTGTCCGGTCCGGGCGCCGAGGGAGGTGTTGATTGTCACTGAGAACTGACCCGGTAGCCCCATAAATTGTCACTGAGAATTGACCCATGTGAACACACTTCCCCGACGGTTTTGGTTGGGGGGATTTGGAGTGATCGACATGGGATTTTTGAG
>Ga0207906_1000175_pt1 | contig 38499 bp, 52 predicted proteins | sample LinPmetageLP37_FD_184050 | JGI IMG/M metagenome (GOLD analysis project Ga0207906, IMG submission 184050) | Marine viral communities from the Pacific Ocean - LP-37 (SPAdes) | ecosystem: Environmental > Aquatic > Marine > Oceanic | place: Pacific Ocean | collected 2010-06-16 | reverse complement strand
TGTTCTTTAAAACCTTGCATATTATTGCCTATTATTATTATCCAAAAATAAAAGGCCAACAACTATCAGCCTTTTACACCACTTTCAATATCACAAGTATAGCAAAGTCTGCTAGATTACTCTTACGCGTTTATAATGGTATTGCGTATATTATCAAAAATAATTCTGTGGCCTAAATCATTTGGATGTAACCCATCGCTTGTGTAAGCAATCCCATCAATCTTTGCTTGTACGGTGGCCGCGTAGTTACTAATAAAATCAACACCCAATTCTGCTGCTAAGTCTTGAGTGACACGAGCAACGTCGCCCTGGTTATATTTTCTATCTTTAGCTTCGTCACTAGTGCTTGCTGCATTTGCTGACATTAAGATAACTCGCTTACCTGTCGCTATTAATGCATTTGCGATAATACGCAGATTGTCTTTTGTCTTTTGAGCTGTAAGAGGTTTTACTAATTGAGATCTGTCATTAGTGCCGAGCATAATAAATACATAGTCATCAGGCTTGCTTGGTTGTAGCAACCCCCCGTTAGGCAACCATTCTTGCGTCCAAGATCCTGATATGCCATCGTTAGCGACTCTTATTTTTTGATTGACTTTGATAGCTTCGAATCTAAACAAGCCGCCATCTCTTGACCTGTTTCGCAGGCTGATACGATGTGAGCCGTATGGTACAGTAAATGGTTTTTCAAGACTCCAAGCGGTAGGAGCAGAGTAGTCAAACTCACCAATTTTTACGTTGTTATCATAAACGTCTACAAATCCATTTGTACCCGTACCATTGCCCGCATGCACAACAGTAAAATTATCACCAATCATTTCAAATTCAACGCGAGCGTTGTAGTTGTAAAGAGGTTTATTTGCGTTTGTGTAGTAAGCTAAGTCGATATGATGCATAAAAAATGCATCAACTCGCTGTTTAACTATGATGCTATCTAGTGATATTTTTGTGCCGTCAAAGTCATTGATAAACTCAATACCTGATACAGGGTCAATGGCGTCAATATAAAAAGCCTTGGAATAATAACCGCTGCCACTAGATAGCCCACTTACTAGGGGTTCGGCAACCAAAGCGGCTTCGTCAAAATAGGTTTTACCTAGCCACTTGCGCAATAAGTTAGCCCAACTACCGTTTGTCAAATTATTACGTGGATCGTTTAGCGTGTGATTACGTCCTACATCTGACGATGTGCCGCTACTGCCCACGCCCCATGTGATTGAGTCGCCAATTAATCGAATTTGCACACTGTACAGTGGATTCGATAAATCTACTTTGAGTTGTTGTAATTCTGACAGTTGCTTTATTGATTGCACGTCCGCCTTGATGGTTGTTATAGCATTGGATAAATTATATTTAATATAAACCCAAGCACCGTTGATTTTTTGATAAACGCCATTATCTTTAATAGGATCATTAGTAACAATTGCGTAATCACCGTCAACTAATGGAGGATCAACATCCGGCGCTGTCATTTTTGCGTAAGTGCTAAAAGGCGTTGCACCAAGCAATCCGTTCTCAACTAATAATCTTGATGCCATGGGTATTGAAGCGTACTCTTTACCTAATCGTGCTGTGATCATCTTATCTTCGTTCACAGCTTCTTTTAGTGTCTGCGTGTCTAAACGTCCGTCTACAAAATCCTGTGTGGTCATAATCTCTGACATTTCTTTTCCCCACAAAAAAGCCCTCAACTAAGAGGGCGTATGTTTAATTTAATTTTAGGCTATTAGGCCGTTTATATGATCTTTATCGTTTGGATAGTACCTGCTGTCATAGGCCATTGCACTTATCGTCGACTCAAACACTCCCTTACCAGACTTTTCATTGATCAAATACGCCTCAGCTTCAATATCCACAGCTTCAGTAATACTAAATGCTGAATGAGCCACACCACTGGTCACCAGAGGCATCATTGGTATGCGTGCCAGCTCAATTTGATAGTGACCAACTTGGTCAATAATCTCAATCACATCAACGGTGCAGTTTTTAATCTGCAGATGAACGACATAGCTCTTGTCTTCATCCAAATCAACTGGATAGTCCAAGGTCAGTATCGTATTCTCTTGAAGATCCACTTGCCCGCTGCATAATATCGGCACAGTCGAGTCAACAACTGCAATTCTATCCATACGAGTCACCAAATCGCCCTCCCCGTAAGCTGTAAACTCTATCGCCTTACGGTTATATCTCAGCTTATTCCACGCCCTATGCGCCAAGAAATGCGCCTGTGCGTAATTGGTCACACCTTGGGTATCAATCTTCTTATAGTTGGTTCGAAGCTCGTCAGGCAGTCTGATGACAGCTTCACTATAGTTGTCAAATGGGTCGCGCCATTTCAGCTCTACGCCATCGTAATTATCTTGGATACCAAAAAATTCAGTGACAACCATGCTCTCTGGGCGAATATTACGATGATTAAACAACACCAAGCTATTGGGCGTTTCGCGTTCAAAGTTAAAATAATGCAGACCGCCTTCTCGTCTTGCAGTACAAAACACAGCTTCAGCAACCGTAAAGATCATCTCTTGATAGCTGCTGTATTTATCATCAAACGTGTAGTTAAACTCAGTCGCTTTATCGGTACCGAAATAAGTTGCTATCTCGTCACTCAAGTCATAAAAGGAATCGACATCAACCTCAGTTTCATCCATCCGGCCAATGTAAGGATCAAGCGCCATAGCAATTGATATGTCAGCAAAGTCGCTGGTAGGTAGAAAACCACCAATAGTATTCAGCTTACGATGCACGATTGCATTTAGCTCACTTGCGTTTGTGCCAGAACCAATGGCCATACGGCGCAATCGAATAACCGTATCGTGCTCATAGACTGATTTTTTAGTCTCGTAATAGCTGTAGGCGCTTTCAAATACCACGTCATCGATTAACTGTGCGCTATTACCATTATCATTAAGGCGATTAACTCTAAAGCGCACCTTACCCGCTTCTGGCAACTCTTTTTTGATGGTCATACCCACTGGTGAGCGGTTATTGGCCTGACCTTCCATAGTATCGCCATGGCGCATGATGGGCCCATAAGGGACACCATCATCACCTACCATCTGATACTCCACTTCTATTGATACCTGCTTTGCTTTATCTCCTTCATAGATACCGTTACTAGCCAAAAAGTTCAGAATAAAGCCTGTCGTGTCCTTTGACCCAGAATACTTCCAACCAGTAAAATTACTACCAGTACCAGTAAATCGTATGGTGCGCTGTCTAAATGATGCTACTTGCTCTGGCGTTGCGCCATCCAGCTTAGACCAGTCAGCATTCACACCTGCAGGGTTTACTAGGCTGATTGTAGTATCAGTCAAGCTCGCAATCGTATAGACACCTGACAAATCGATATTGTTTGTATTGGCAGTTAATACAGCCGATGTAATACCTGCTGCATCAGCGGTCAGCAAGTAAAAATTTGGATTTACGTCTTTATAGCCTGCTGATAGTGTCACTTCATAAAACCAAGCGCTTGCGCTACCCGATTTAACAATACTATCTACCTGATACTCACCTGCCAGCGTCAGATCGCCATTTGTGTTATCAGCTACATTTAGAGCTGCTATTCTAATGCGGCGGTATTCACTAGGGTTAACAAGCTCTTTTGATGAAGCAATAGTTAAAATACCATCCACACCCACATCCGTATTGCCTGATATTTGCGCATCTGCCACCGAACCAAATACTGCGTTCTCAATCTTGATAGAGTCGCCTTGCTCGAATGTCCGGGTAAATCTTAAATAGTTTGAGCGCGTTTCTGTTTTCCAGTAACCGTTATGGTCACCGCCGCGCCAGTACCAATAGGTGTGTTCATATGTAGTATATTCAGTATTTCCGACCAACTTGTTTCCATCTTCGATCGTAAAATCAGTGAAAGCAATACTCCCTGATGCTGACGTTTTTAATACTTGCTTACCATCAATACCACTAACTTGCTTAGTGACCAATGGCAACTCGTCAAACACTTTGCCTATCTGAATTTGTGGGGCTTCATCAATAAGGGACTGTTCAGGCTCGTAGATACTTATTGATGCCCCTTCAATCGTATTGATCGGCGTTTCGCCTTCGTTAATTGTATCTTCGTCAATCTCGAAGTAACCAGTACCTATAGATAGCAAGCACTCTTCTACTTGTATGTTGTCTTCGTAGTGCCGCCAAACAGACGATATTAAATCAGGTATGGATTTACGGCGGCCATAAATATCAGGTACGCGCTCATTGACGCGGTGTTTGTTTTGGCGCTGTGCAAGACTATTATTCGGTGAGCCTGCCACATCATTCGTAGCGCTCATGTCTGGCATATTGGCATATGTGTATACCGCCACACCTACTGAGATAACCGCTGCGATGATACCTAGTGTTACTGGATCTGCTGCATGACACAGAACCTGATAATCACCAGTCACGTCTTTGAGTGCCCACGCCTCAAGCTTGGTCTTTGGTGTGATGTCGTTCTGCACACATATAGGGCTTTTGTACAGTCGTGACGCAGGATATTCCTCACGTATTGCCAACCATTCCGTCAAAAGACAGTCGAAACTACGCTCTGTGCATTCAGTAGCATCAAGCTCGTTGTGGAAAATCTTTAACGTCATAAAACCGTACCTTTTTATATTGGCGTTTGATGGTGCGCAACGTCTCGTAACGTGTACCAAGTTCTGATAAATGTAAGATTCTACCGCAATAGTACAAGCCAACGTGATGCCGATTATCAAGTGTCATCATCAAAACGATAGTGCCGGTACTAGGCTTGGCAACTAATTCGCCTTGCTTCATACTTTGCTTGGTTGGTTCTAATTTGTTGTCTAGTGAGCCAGTTAATCCTAAGAAACAGTGACTAAAGTCATAGTCAAACAAGTGCTTACCCGCATCTATCAGTAGATGCACACAATGATAATTGTCACGGTCGAACTTACGGTTAAGCAAAGAATCGATGCTTTTCATAACAGACCCTTTAAATCAACATAGTAATCAGGCGAGTACGGCCTACCTGTGGCAACGGTGTTCTTATCTGGGGTTTTTGCATCAAACGTCGTTGCTTGGTGGTCGCGGCTCATCTGCTCAACGAACAAACCCTTTGCAATATCAATAGGCTTGTCTTTGGCAAACGTCATTGATGAAGCGTCGTAGGCATATTGACGATAAATAACTTGTGGATATTCATCGCTGTCCGATGCTCTTATTTGCTTAATCAGTGGCGGTACAATCTCACCCAAGTCGCCAAGCGTGATGTTGAAGCTCTGATCAAGATCATCAGAGGTCTTGCCGCGATTAATCAGTAATGGGGCAAACTCAAAATATACCGTCTCACCAGTCTCGAGCATCGCATTAACCCCATCAGCATGATTGGTCACAATGCGAATCGGCGTATGCCATAAACTGTGACTAACTTCCAGTGTCTCAAGTGGGGCAATGCTAGGTGAGCTATCAAGATGTAAATCTTTGATATCATCAATCGTTACTGCCATTACAAACCTCCCAACGCATCCGGCAAATCTTCATTGACCAATTTTTCTAGCAAGTTGAGCAATTTGCGTGGGTCGCCTGATTCCCATAGGCCAATGATAGTTTCATCAAAATCTGTGCCGGTATTATTTGGCTTTAAGCGCAAACCAAACGATACGCTATAAACCTTACCGTCACGCTCATTGATCCGTAGCGAGCCAGCGACAAACTGGCAAACGTAGGTAGTCATCTCAGTATCATCGACAATCAAGCGCCATAGAAAAGGACGAGGATTTTCTTGATGACTACGCCAAAATGCCCACCAATATTGCTGCTTACCTTTGTCGTCAAGCATGACCGATGCGGTAACGGTATGTACATTATTGATAAACTGAACACGCTGACGAGCAAAACCACCCATCAGCTCTTGCTCTAATATATTGTTCGCTACTTCAGGTGCATAGCCCCGCTGCAGTGGGCATAGCGCAAAGTTATTCATCGGCGATTCACCCTTGCTGTTGTGCCACGCTGTATGCTCTTGCTTTCGATTGAGTTGGCGCGGCCAATACGTTTGAATGACTTTTCAATCATCTTGTCTACCATATCGACCGTTACCGTGCCATCAGGATTTTGTCTGGCACTAACTTCAGCCTTTGAGTTGTTGTTGATAGTAATGTTGCCGGCACTCGCCTTTTGACTGTTGGCCATAAACTTAACCAGATCTTTATTCTGCTTAGGTGACAACACACGCTCATCTTTTTGAAGTAAGTAAGTCGCTTCCTCTGGCACGTTTTCTAGCCCGCCGTGGGCAATGCCGGCGACTGCTGGAGCTTGGACACTTTTAATAGAGCTAATTACCTGCGCCCCTTGCGCTACTGACTGAGCAATCAAGGGTATATTGGCTGGAAAACCTACAGCCATGGCTTTGGCAACAGCCTGCTGAATCGCCATCACAGACTGAGCAATAGCAAAGCCCTTTTCAATCGCGAAGCTAACACGGTAAGCTGCAGATTGCTCGCCAGCAAAAGCTTTAGCAAGTCCTGAGATACCACTGAACAAGCTTTGATACATAGCGATTCGTTGCGATGTCTGCTGCTCTGCTAACGTCTGGTCTTTTAAAGCATACTCCTGCTCAAGCGCCCACATCTTATCTAGGTGCTCTTGCTTTGCGATCTCCAATAACTCAAACCGTTCAAGTTCAGGAAATGCATCGTTGCCGCGCTCATCGACTGCATTTATTTCTTCCTCACGATTCTTGTAATCGTTATTGATTGAAGTAAAGCCTTCAACATAATCTTGATTCAAGCGCCATTGCTGGTAGTCTTCATCACTCAATGTGCGCTGCATCATACTGTCTTTGCCAGTACTAAACGCATTCGCACTACCTGCACGGGCGCTATTAGCAATCGACTGATACATCTTGTCTTGGGCGCGCGCCTTGGCTTCGGCTGTAAATTTAAAGTTAGCCAAGTCTTCTTCATAGGCGGCTTTTTGCAAATCAATGAGCATTTCGCGTGTGGTGTCATCATGTGCAAACTCAATATTGATAGCATCAATCTTTTTATTATGCTCATAAGCCAGCTTGACTTCGTCAGACATATAACTTTCAAGGATAGACTTTGCTTTGGCTTGGCGCTTTTCTTCATACTCGGTTTTAGCTCTACCTAGTAATTTAGTGCGCTCAATCGAACCCTCAGCATATAGAGATTCAATTTCAGCAATGTCAGCAATATAATCTCGGTCTAGTTTTTCACGCTCATTGGCGTATTTTGATTGTATAGACTGCTGACGACGCAGAGTTTCTTCTTGCAATTTTTGCGCATCCTGAGCCTGCTTTGTAACTGTGTCGTAAACTAGTTTGCTAGTATCGGTTGTGGCTGACTTCATATAAGCAAGTACATTTTTGGTGTACTCTTTGGTTTGACCGATTCCCGTCTTTTTATTTCTAGCCCAACGATCTGAGAGAATTAATGACATTGGATTTTTATCTACATTACCCTCACCTGTATTGTAAGCAGCAATAGTTTTAACGAGGTCACCATCAAATCGTTTATAGAGATAACTCAAATACTTGGCCGCGCCCTCTGTTGCTTGCTCCATGTTATAAGCATTATCTACCTTAAAGCGTTCAGCAGTAGCATCGATAAGCTGAAATCCACCCTTAGCTGTGCCGTATTTTGTATTTGGACCAGTCGCTTTAGTGTTACCGTGCGATTCCTGCATGTGTATGCCAGTCATCAATCCTTGTGGTAAGCCGTATTGTGCCTCATAATTTGCGAAACCATAATTCTCAGCGTTAGCTAGAGCTTTAGCGTTTGGCTTCAGGCTTGCCGAACCTGCTGTTTTCTGAGCTTTCGCCAGTGCTTTTTCTCTAGCCTCTATAGCCTTAGCGTTGGCCTCAGCTTCAACAGTATTAGTTCGCAAGCCAGTTGTCGATCTATCAAGCTCACCATTGGTTTTGTACAATGCGCCAGCTAATCCAGTAAGTTCCTTTGTGGCAGGCTCAAACATACCAGCCATAGCAGCTTTTGCATCTGATAGAATGCCGACCGTTTCAACGCCTAATCGAGCATTTATATCGTAAACAGAGCTTGCACCTGCTTTTAATGCACGAGCCTTGGCCATAAAACCTTCAGCGTTCAAGAAATTGTCAGATGTAATACCGATATTAGCCACTTGCTCGCCAAACGCTTGTATCATTCTGACAAGTAATTTGACACCCGTAGCAACTGCAATTATTCCCGCCCCAACAGATTTAGCGATAAAACCTACAGACTCCATTGTTGAGCCGAACTTACTACCTTTGCTGTCGCCACTAACAAAGTAACCAATAAGACTGTTCAGTACAGGCATCATCTGGACTGACAGCTGTGTCTTAAAGCCTTCAAAGCGAGTTTGTATTGCCTGAGTTTGCGCGGTCAACCGTCGTGATTGCTCAATAGACTCTTTGGTTTTGATAACACCAGCGTCCTCAAGCTCTTTGCCATACTCATTGAGTATTGCACCTCCATTAGCAAAAAGCGGCATAAGATTGCCAAGATCACCCGCTAGGCTTTCAAAAACAAATCGCTGTTCTTGCGATGTCGCTCCAAGTGCATCCATTTTATCTTTGACTAATTGGATGGCTTCAGCACCATCCTTTCCTTGTAGCGTCTTGCCAAGCTCACGTATTTGCTCGTCTGTCATTTCAGTATTATTCTGCAGCGCTTCAAAAAAGTCAGCTGCGCCGCCCCCGCCAGTAGCTGAGAATTCACCAAGCTTTTCTTGAGTATCGGCTAAAATACCAGCCAAAGCATCCTGTTCTACACCCAATTGCGCTGAGGCATAAGTGAGAACCTGAAAACTTTTTAGCCCAGTGTTAGCAGTATTAGCCATGATCTGTAGTTCGACGTCCGCTTTTGCTGTTTCTAAAGCCATAGCCGTCAGCGCACCAGCAGCGACAGCGATACCACCGACAGCCATTCCTGCTATGGCGCCACCAGCAGCAAGCCCACCGCCTGATAGCGCACCAAATCGTTCATTTAGGCTATCAATAACACCGCCAATTTGCGTGCCTCCTAACTCATCCATTACGCGTTGACGGAAATTGCTTACTGACTCACCCATTTGCCGCGTTCTCTCTTGAGTCTCACGTTCAGCACGTGATAGGCCCTCACTAAATTCAGACAAGCGGACAGCAAGATCTAGAGTGAGTCTACCTAGCGAGGTCGTTGCCATTTTGGTAAATCCTTATTTTGGACAATAAAAAACCCCAATCATTGCTGACTGAGGTTTTTAATATTTTAGTTTTTTAAATCATTTTACTACTCTAGCGGTTTGGCTTTTCAAACTCTCAAACACGCTAGCCTGCTTCTCGTTATTCTGTTTGATGACTTCGATGCCACAATCCAATGACGCCAGCGCTTTTTGAATCACACTGATTGCATGACGGGTCTCTTCAACCTTCTTTGAGCCAATACCGTGCATATCATCAATATATTTTGCATTATTAGCATTGCTTGCTTGCCGTGCCAGTATCACATCATAGACGAAGGCGACCGCTTCAGGCAGTTTCGACTCTGGTATTTGGTCAATATGCTCTACATCATAGTGATTGGTGACCACCTTATAGGCATCACTGATGAGCATATTTCCCACTGCTAGGCGATCACATGCTTTTCTCAGTGGTGTGCGTTGATGTGAGGTAGTCTTGGTTTCGCGCTCTAATATATCCAGCACCCAAACTCTAAAAGCCTTGGCTATATCGGTACGGGCGAACATGGCCAGCAAATGACAACCACGTAATGAAAATATACGTATTTTTGCCGTCAATCCCTTTGTTTTCGCCGAGACCACCGATTCGGTGCTCTCGATGACTTTAGTCATAGCTTCAGTAAATTCGTCAGCGTTTGAATTATAAATCCTATTTAAAGATTTGATGTGCTTATACCCAAGCGCAATTGCCAAGTCGCTAGAAGTTAGCCAGACTTGGTCATCTTGATTGATAGTGGTAAGGGTGGTGCCATTAAAGGTAAGTGCGTTCATGATGAACTCCTAGTTGTTTCTTCGAATTTGCCCAATAAAGGGCGCCGAGAGGTTCGAAACCGTCAACTAGAACGGCGGGCAGTTTTCCCCACGAAAGGTATTGTATGGCTGCCGCCCTCTCGACATAGAAACATGTGGTTTATCACAACGACACAGAGTCACTATTATGAGAGTTTGCCTTTTAGATAGGCATAAAAAAACCACGATTACGCTTGTGGGTTGCGCTAGTTGATTAGGAGGTTTCGACGCCTCAAATGCAAATATACTGTATTACCATACTCGTTGCAAACACTATTCAAAATAAAAGCCCACCGAAGTGAGCTTTTATCTATTCATCATCTAAATATAGATACACATAATAACCAGTGGGTATCGAATCAACTAGCAACCAATGGCTATGCTCAATTAGGTTATTTACCCATATTTGCGCCCAATTTAATTGCTGGACGGGTAGTTTGCGGCGTGGTGAGTATCGCATAATTTTCTATATTAATTTGGTATTGCTTCTAAAAATCGATTCAACGCGTGATACGCCTTAGTATCTGCATTAGGCTTAACTATATAATCCTCAATATCCCCTTTGTCGGTCACAATTTGCACTAAAGTCTCTTTTGAAGAATATATTTTATTTAGTAGGCTTTTAGGTACAACATAGGCTTGCGTTGATGTTCTGCCCGTTATTTTATCGTAATTATAACTTGTTAACCCGCTACCAACTGGACTTAAAGCCACCAATTCCCCATCAATTTTTAATCGCAAGTCGCCTATTCTTACATAGTCACCGCCAATTGATTGAGCGCTATATAAGTCAAGTATAACCAAGCGGATTGCTGCAGTAGATGGGCTGTTATCTTCCCATCTAAATCCAAGTGTAGGACAATACACCCCAGTGTTTTTACAGCTTAACCCATGCGGTTTGATATCAATTGTTTTTGTATTATCAAATTCACTTTTTGAGGTTGTAGGGTTTAACCCTGATGATGTCGCACATCCCAAAATACCTAGCGATAAAGCCGCACATAAAAATAAACGTTTCATTATTAAACCTATATCTTATTAATAAGCACCAACTATAAATCATCAGCAATTATTCAGCAACATTTGTCAGATTAATCTTTAATCTGACTCTCAAAACTTTCAACCACATCATCCTCATGCGGCATAAAATCAAGCGGCTCCACCCAGTCCTCACTCTTAAGACCTTTGTTGATATTCATTGCAATAATATTAGCCGCGGCTTGCTCGACACGCCTACCAATATTAAGACTACCACGCCGTGATCTATACTCTGCCCATTGACGAAGCTCAAATAATGTTAGGTTGCATTTAACTTCATGTACCGTGTTACCGCCGATACCTGCTAGCGCCAGTTCAAATAGTAATTCATCCTCGCCAGCGATTACTCCTTTTTGTTCTTCTGCTTCTCCAGAATCTTTTTTACGTCATCAACACCCCATACTTTATCAAAAACAGCACTGGCAAGCGGTTGCACAAAATTCTTATCAATCTGCGCTTTGGTAAATTGCGGCTTACCCTCTTCATCAACTAATGACTTAGCAATCCACTCTGATGCCACTTCTTCTTTATTGTTCATACGCTTTTGTAGCGATTCGGTTTCAATAAATGGTAGCGTCTTAATTAAGACATCAACTTCATACTCTTCACCTTCATGGATAAACTCAATCCGTTCTTCTCGGATGCGCGACACCAACAAACCTGATTTTATATCTGTTAGTTGTAGCTTTTTCATAATTCATATCCTAAAAATAGTTAGACCCCAATTAAGGGGCCTATTTTTCGTTCATATTGTCACTGGTTTATGGCGTGGGTAGCTTGTACGCAGTGACCGCTTTAGTCTGGCGCTTCATTCCGACCGAATGCTTAACCAGTGAATCAGGGTCAAACGTTGGAGGACTCGCTCTCAATCGTGTGACAAATGAAGTCCATGTACGCGTCTCGGGCAGTGTAACTTCTGTCGCTTCCATTGAAGGCTCAATGCCTTTGCCGTCTGACCAGCCTACAAACACTTCCACCAGCTCTTTATCTTCTGCTAATTGTAGCAACGTCATATGCGTAGCATTTTCAGGATCGGTATTGATAGTGATCGAACCTTCGCCAGGCTTATTCAGACCATATGTTGATGTAGAAGAATCTGGCTCATCAAGGCATGTGTCATCAATCTCAGTAGGGCTGTCATCACCAACTACAATGCCAGTAATACAGTCCATACGAGTGAGAGTTGGCGCAGCCTCGTCGCCGTGTTTAATCCAAACTTTGGTGCCCTGCGCAAGTACACCTTTTTCTTTCTTAGCCATGATCGGCTCCTAGTGTGGTTGGTAAATAGTTAACGCGCTAATATCCAGTTCGCATCGAAGCCGCGACCGTATAGCTTAGCCTTGCTGTCATACTGATTAATTGAAGGGTTTGATATCCAAGATTTTTGCTCAAGCACTGTACGCACAGCGTTGCGTATCGCATAAGCAGATTTAGCATCGGTTGCGTAGACCATGACTTGATACTGCGTATCATCAAAATTAGCGGGTTCGTCCAAATGATTGTTTGCTTGGCCTGAGATTGCTTGCCAGACGATATAAGGCGGGGCTGTGCCGTGTGGCGCTACGTCTTCATGTAATTTTGCTTCTACATCAATTAATAAGGCGAGCGCCGCATCAGCTTTTAAAGCTCGATAGATTGGTAAACTCATAGCTTGGCAATCTCCTTGTCGAGCTCTTCTTTATATGCTCTGGAAAATTCAACTTGTACTGCATCCATATTGTTATTTAGCGCCGATCGTAAAAAAGGATCTGCACTATTAGTTGCACTGCCGAACTCTTTAAAGCGCCAGTACCAAGTGTCACCGCCGGGGTTTTTCTTATCTCCTTGCGTCTGATAAGTGCGTCCTATTCGGTTTGCACGTCTGTTGTCTGCATTAGTGCCATAATTTTTTGCGCCGCCTTTTACGCCGACCTTCATCACGACATTATCAACACCCTTGGTTTTACCAGCTTTGGTAACAATGTTTTTCCAAATCTTTTCGGGGCTGTCTTTGTCATCAAACGCTTTAGCGTTGACTACAGCCGCTTTTTTAACGATGTTCATTGCTTTGCGTGATGAACGCACAGCAGCGTTCTTTGCTTTACGTTGATTGCCCAGCTGACGTAGTTTGGCTTGCACTCCATCAAGCCCAGTGATTTCGTTAGCCATGGCTTAATCCTTAAATTGCTCAATACCGCCTGACAAAGTGAACGTTGTATATTCCAAGCCACTATCGCTATCATCAAGACCTTGGCTATCTATTGCATATAACCGGCCTTTCCAAACAACGCGCATAGTGGTATCGATATCAAGACCAGTGCTATACCGGACTTTCATTCGAGCCGTTATTTCAGAGTCTGCAGCTTGTGCGCTAAGTAAATCTTTAGTAGAGAGCGGCGTGATTTTGGCATACGCTTTTTTGTAGAAAATCCATTCTGATGGCAATTCATACCCATCATCATCGCGGCCGCCTTTAACGTAGCTTTGGATAGTGACACGATGTCTTAACTCGCCTGCCTTGATTGCCATATCATTCACCCATCTAAAAAGGTTGAGCCCGTCTGCTCATCGTCGTCATCTTGTTGATCAACGAGCTCATTTAATATCTCATCGTGCTGATCAAGCAGTCGCAATATGATTTTTTCTTTCTCACTAGACTGCTGGATTAGTACGTTATTTTGTTCGACTATCTTTGTCGCTAGCGCTATTAAGCTTGGCAATGAGTCGCTTTGCGCGATCTCTTGCTTCATCGGCTCTTCGTTTAATCCACTCACGGCGTGCCTCGCATCCTTTACATGACATAATATTAGATTCCCATTCGGCGGTAAGGCTGTAGCAGACAATAAGTACCCATCGGCATCTCATTCATAGATGACTCAGACACAGCTTCACGATGGGCATACCAGTGGCCAATCATTAGCAAAGTCGCCTGATCAATGGAAGCATTGTCGATAACACCATACTCATCATCATCTGGTACCGCCGATTCATAAATGGTTCGGTCAAGATGCTGTTGGATATGATCACGAGCAGCTGCCATATATCCAGCCAGCAGCGCATCTTCATCATCGTGCTCGATGCGGCATTGAAATTTCACCTGCTCAAGTGTCACCATTGGTTATTTACCCTTAGTAGTCTTAGGTTACTCTTTGGTAGCTTTATCAGCTTCTGCTTTAGCCTCTTCAGCAGCGATAGCACGCTCTTCTGCTTCCTTATCAGCTTTAGCTTTGGCTGCCTTTTCAGACTTGGCAATTTTTGCCAATTCAGCCTTGCTTAATTTTTCAGCGTTGGCATCAACTTCTTCTTTATCAAGCTTATCAACTTCGACAGCATAGCCTTTGGCAACAAGCTCTTTGCCTTCTACAGCATTGACCTTTACTGTTTTACCACTTGCGACAGTAGTACGACCTACCATCATGTATTTCAATGTACGAATAAACATAGCTACTACTCCTTTTTGTTAATGCAAAGCTAACTGAAATAATTAACTTTGGATTAATAAAAAAACGAAACCCGTTAGACGAGTTTCGTTTATTGTATTTTTTGAAAATAAAGTTTCGTTAAGTAGTTAAGCGTTCAGTAAAGTCTTAGCTGCAGCGAAGTCGCCAAAAATGAACGACTCAGGACGCTTAACGACTAATCCAAGTCGTTCTTCGCAACGTATAGAAACCATGTTGTCTTCAAAGTCAGTATCGTTTTCAGTACTGATAATAACGTTGGCTTCTTCACGGTCAAAGATTTGGGCAGCACTTGCGAATGCACCAGTCAAGAACTTACCACGGAAATCAGGCTCGTCCGTATCTACTACTGGCAAACTCCACAGCGTATTACCGACCAGATTCATTGGATTGGCCATAATATAATTACCAAGACTATTCTTAGTGAGCTCAATTTTTGCCCATTCTAAGAAATCCATAACTGTGGCAGTTGCTGGTAAACGAGCAAGACGTGCCTGTAACATTGCCAAGCGAACGATGTCGATATTAGTAACAGGTGCTTCAGGATCGAATGGAGACGAGAATGCGGTTGCTTGTGGCACAATACCAGTCAAATTACTACCGGTACCGTTTCCAAATAACAATTGGCGCTCTTCTTCTTGCTTAAGGCCAAAGCGCATTTCAGCATCGATCGTTGACATTAGCTGGCTCATATCATCAAGGATCTGCTTAGACGCTTTAAACATATGAGCGATAGTACCAACTTGCGTCATTTTAGTTGCAAACTCAATGTCGCTGTAAGGCTTCTTAGTGCCTTCTGGTACAATGGCAGCTCTATTAGTAAAGCCTGTCTGCTGCACCCAAAACAAAGCATTACTTTCGGTAGTACCAGGCGCGATAAGGTCACGAATAAATAAACGCTGTTTAGGCTGCTGATCAATACCAGGCAATCGCATAGGTTCAATAACACCAGGCACATCAGCGGTTGTTAACGCATCTTGTATTGGAATACGTAACTTTTCGCCATGTTGTAGGTTTTTAGCAAACTCTGCCAAACCCTCAAAACTTGCAACCGTTTGGCCAATCGTTTTAGCAGATGGACGACCAGCATTGTTTTCATTACGCTTGAACAACTGCTCAGCCTCGCCAAGCTGAGCCTCAAGAGCGTTTTGCTTAACTTCTAACGAGTTCGCAAGAGTCAAGGCTTTATCAGCAGCCTCCTTAGTAGCTGCACTAACTTCGCCATGCTCACGCGCTTCTTTCAAAGCTTTTTCAGCTTGTGGCAGCAGCACTTCATTAGCAGTTTTTAGCTGCTTATTGACAGCTTCGAGTTCCGCTTTAATATTTAAATCTGACATTGTTTGTCTCCAAAAACAGAAAAACCACCAGACGGTGGAATATGGGGTAATAATTAAATTAGGTTTGAATAGCGTCAATCTTTCAATTGGTAGGGATTAGCGGCAAGAGCGCGCAAACCTTCGACCAAGTCTTTAATGTCAGCAGCGTCATGCGTACTGTTTTGAGTAGCGTCTGGCGTACTCTGTTTTAATTCTGCGAATAATTCACGGCGTTCACTTCGTGGAATACCTTGCATAGCCATCAAGCGGTCCATCTTACGGACAGCATTTGAAGTGTGCTTATTATCTATATCGTTGGTAATAACATCCGAATCCAGATAACCGTCAGCAAACCCCATTTCAACAGCCTTCTTACCGCCGATCCATGTTTCAGCATCCATTTGGGCGGACAGCTCATCTGCATCAACACCGCTGCGAACGTGATAAACATCAGCGATCGTAGTATCAATTTGCTCTAAGAAGTCCGCGATATCGCGTAAGTCGTTGCGGTTCCCGCCAGCGATAGTCCAACTATTGTGAATCATAAAAAAGCCAGCACGTGCAATCTGCAATTCATCAGCAGCCATCGCAATAAATGATGCAGCTGAAGCTGCTACTCCAAGCACTCGAACGGTCACGTGACCTTTGTGTTCACGCAATAAGTTATAGATCGCCAAGCCTTCAAAGACATCACCGCCTGGTGAATTAATATTTACGATGACATCACTGTTTCGGCCAATACTACGCAAAGCAGCATTGATTCGCTGTGCCGTGGTACCACTGTCAGTCCACCAGTCATAGCCGATGGTATCTAAGATATTGATGACATTATCATCTTCACTTGTATCTGCAGCTTTAATAGTGCCGTCCCATAGCTCAAGCGCTTTGGGTGTAACATCTGTATGAGCCTGCGCACGATGTTTCTTCTCTGGCGCTTTAGGTAGTTGACTGCGTCGGTTCATCTTTTGCTCCGTAATTTGTGCCCACTTGGTCAATACCAATCAAAGCAGACTGCACTGTATATTTATCACCGCCCTCAATAGGCGGTAAATTCTCAAGACGTCGTACTTCGTTACGGCTCATCCATCCATTATTTAATGCCGAGTTATAGTAAGCAGAGCGTCCAGCACTATCGGCTCTTAACAGTCCTTCAACCGAAAATTCGACTGTAATGTTGTCAGCGTCAAGAGGACTTAATAAGCACCGGCGTATCTCTTGCTCAATATTGACTAGTATCGGACGCAATGTATTAGTTAAAAACTGGAGCCATTGGCCATCAACTGATGATGCCCAGCTCGATGATTTATCCATATGACCAATCATGAATGGCGGAACACGAAACAAGCGGCATATCTCTTCAACATTAAAACTGCGCGTTTGTAGCAGCTGCGCCGCTTCTGGATTCATCGTAATGTTCTGATACTTCATCCCAGACTCAAGAACCATGATACGACCAGCATTTTCACTTGAAGCATACTTGGTAACATTGTCTCTAATCTGCTCACGCTGTTCACTTTTAAGCGACACATCAGTACTTAAAAACCCTGACGGCTGCATGCCTTTTTTAAAGAACTTACCAGCAGATTGATCGGCAGCTGTTGCGCTACCAACGGTCTCACGACCTTGCTTTACTGGGGATAAACCTGCTAGTCCATCAATACCAAAACCACGAATATGCATCATTGCATCTTCAGGTATGATTCGCTCTTTACCATTTTTAACTACTTTGTATTCAAGGGCGCCATTCTCTAATCTCTTTTGACGTACTGTTTGAGGCAGCAGAATGTCAAGAGACACCAAGCGAGTACCGAAATAAACCTTTTCAACATAGGCGTTTCCCCATAAGCAGATGCTTGCAATGATCATCAACATAAAACGGCTAGGCGTATACTCAGCGTTTGGCTTTTGCGAAAGCAGTTTATGCAGTGGGTGAGTCTTAGCTACTGTTCGGCTACCGTCCTTATTGTTTTGATAAACCTTAATAGGCAGCGTCGATATCGTTTCACTCAGTAAGCGCGTACATGCCCATACCGTCGATAACTGTAATGCGCTATCCACAGTCACATGCTTCCCACTTGATGTACTATTACCACCCATCAAGTCAAGAATTTGACCGCTAGTTAAATCTGTTATTTGATGTGGAACACCCATCCATTCCAATATCGCGGCTCTAATAGGGCCTATCTGCTTCTTCATAAACCCACCATAATTGGATTGTTTGTAAAATTGTCCAAGCTATTTGCGGCACCATCACCTGCCAGCACCATTGCACGGCTGATACCCATTAACAGAGCAACAGCGCCATCAATCTTCTTGTAGTTTGTTTCTTTACGCGGGAATACGTTATTGTTTGCATCCTCTCGTGATACGACATTGCCAATCATCCAAGATAGGACTGGGTGGCCATCGTGATGGAACCGCCCGCCTTTCATAGCTGCTTCTAGTTCACGCATAGCAGGAGAGAAAGACTTGACCGTCTTAGGAATCTTTACGGCGTCATACCCTGCGGCTTCAATAGTGGCGGCGACTTGGAAGCCACCCCATTCATCGTAAGGCACTTCGGTTAATGGAAAGCTACCTGCATCAGAAACCAAATCTTCAGCGATGGCATTCAGGTCATTTTCAGCACCATCATGCACTTCAAGTAAACCTTGATTCATCCATTTCTGGTACCGCTCAACCGCTTGTTTCTCATCACCCTTATAAACCGTGTCTTCTGGTAAATAAAACCATGGTGCCAAGCAGTAGTAATGAAGCTTGCCATCGTCCTCATAGCGATAAAACAGATTAATACGTGCCGCAATATCGATTTTTGACGCCAAGTCAATTGGCATCACACAAGGCGTGGTTGAAAAATCATCAAGGCTTAAACTGTCATCAGCACACGCCCGCCAATGTTCCATATTGAAAAATGCAGATTTTGCAGATACCCAAACATTTAGATGCTTGGTCTTAAAAGAGTTTTGACGGCTGGCGTTGTTAATCGCCTTGGTTTGTTGGGACTCTAAGAAGTCAGCATAGACAGAGACGTCATAATTAGGATTGGCTTTGATCAGCACTTTTGGGTCGGTCCAATCATCGCCTTCGTCAATACTCCAAATCCAGCCAAACAACTCATCATCTGGCACGTTACCTAATAGCATGTCTTGCACACGGCTGCGCAGCTCGTAGCAAGGGCCCTCGATATTATGACCGGCTGTCGTGATAACAAATATCATCGGCTGGCGGCGCGCGCCCATACCCGTTTGCATTGTGTCATACAGACGGCTATCAGGATGCTCGTGGTACTCATCGACAATAGCGCAATGCGGCGACTGGCCATCTGGCGGGTCACCAATAATAGGTTCAAATAATGAGCCGTCATCAGGACGCTCAAGGCTTGCCGCGTTAATCTGTATGCCAGTGGCCGCTATTAGATCGGGCGAACGCATGACCATTAAACGCGCTGGTTTAAAGACCTCCCACGCTTGCTTCTCTGTTGTCGCGCCTGAATAAACCTCACTACCAAACTCACCATCATTCGCAAACATATTAAGAGCGACGCCCGCTGCGATTGCAGACTTACCATTCTTACGCGGTACCTCCCAATAGGATTCTCGAAATCGTCTGAAGCCGTCTTTTTTACGCATCCAACCGAACGTGACTGCGATGCCAAATTTTTGCCATGGCTCAAGCTGAATTTTTAATCGTTTTAAGGCCCACTCACCTTTCGTATGAGGTAGCAATTCAACGAACAGTATCTTTTTTTCGGCAGCTTTTGGGTCAAATTTATATGGATAGTTGCGTTTTTTTGACGCTTTTAAGTCGTCCAAGTGGCGTTGGCAAGCCAGAACAACCCATTTGCACGCTGGAACTTTGCCTTTAGCAACTGCCCTTGCCCACTTATTGGCGATATCAACATTAGGATAATCGGCCATAGTATCTCGCTTGAGCATCTACATATTAAGGACACCTGAAAATGGGTTTGTTTGTTCTTTATTGCCAACGCCAGTTAAGCGCTGACGGGAAGATGGGTCAAGGCCAAGCAAACTACCAAAAGTCGCCATTTGTCTTACTGCTTCATTAAGTGCTGTTAATGCTGGGTTCTTGATTGTGCTTCCACCTTCAGTGGCTAAAGTTATACCGTTTAAAGCAATCTCTTTTTGGCACTCACGATAGTTATCATAGGCCATACAGAAAACTTCGACGTTATGCATATCGGTAATTTTTAGCAGCTCGTTTTCTAAGAGCTCAGGTACTATCGAGCGCCAAATCATCGGCGCAAACTCTAGGCCGTCCATATAATCGGGCGGGTCAATATCAGTCACATTACTAAATTCTGGAACGTTGATATTTTTGCCTTTAGATTTTTTCGGGTCCGGCTTGCGACCTCGACCTGGTACCGCTGCCAAACCTCCCATATCACAAATTCCTTAGCTTAGTCAATGGGCTAAACTTTTAATTAAACGCGCGTAAAAATGTACTTTAGGGGGCGGTCACGTCGGGCTTCCGGCTGAACAATTTACCCACCCTCCCCCTTTATTCGTTGGCCGTTTTGGTTCGGTGACACTTTTTACAGAGCGATTGTAGGTTTTCAAGCTCGTCGGTACCGCCGTTTGCTTTGTTAATTATGTGGTCGACGTCGGTTGCTGGCACGAACCTACCTGCTTGCTTACAAGCCATGCAAAGATGACCATCACGATCAAGTACCTGCGCACGAAGCTTACGCCAAGCATGTCCATAACCTCGCTTGGTTGTGCTGCCTGCTCTGTCTGGTCGCTTGGTCCAGTTGCTTCTTTGGTCTGCATGCTCATCACAGTATCCTTTGTCTTTTCGTTTAACTAAGTTCGGGCATCGGTATTGACGGCAAGGTGTGGACGGCATGACTTTGGCTTCCATTTTTTGTTATCTGGCTCAATCAAAGCCATGCACTTCTTAGCATCGCTGTTACCGTTGTTGGCTCTAGCAGTAAGTAGCTTTAGGTTTGAGCCTCTATACTCTAGCGTCTCGCCTGTTCGGTAGTTGTTGTACAACGTTTCGCTTGTGCACTCGTATCGCATAACAACAGCCTCGCTACCAAACGTTAGACATAAAAAAGCCCACGCTATTGCTAACGTGGGTAAGGAATATTTGGTACCGTCATGAATGAGGGTACCAGAATGCTTTGGCCCGTTGGGCAGGACTCGAACCTGCGACCTCATACATCAGTGTAATGCGCTCTACCTGCTGAGCTACCGTCGGGATAAGAAGTTCGCCAACACATCATGATGACTACACGCCACATGCAACGTGCATCAGTCAGTGGAGACTTCGATTTGGTTTGCAGTGCCACCTGCTAGCGGGTATCTCTATGGCATGTGCTGACTGCGGCTAAATCAATCAGGCATAAAAAAAGACGAGAGCAATTAAGCTGTCGTCTTTTATATTCTGCTTTATCTGTTACCATTTAGCAGTATGACAAATACTACCCTAATCTGGCACGGTGCGTCAAGCGTTATCATCTACTCTGTTAAGCTGCCCGCGATAGCTACTGATATACTGATCAGCCGTGCATACCATATCAATGAGATCATCCATTATTTGACGCTGGTACCGTACCCATAATGTTGTATAAGAACTAGCCTTTACTTCTATTCCTGAGAACTGCAACCGACCTTTCACTGTGTATATATCCCACAGCTCGTACAATTCAAAATGCAGCACCATACGTGCCATCAATCGTGCCAGCTCAGGCAGGCTATGAGTACATGCCTGCGGTGCAGCACGCTTATCTTTATTGCAGCGCTCAATCATATTGTCTGCTAGATACTGCACAACCTCATCGAAATGACGTGACCAATTCCAGTTAGTGTCGCTACCCCATAGCAATATACTTGCCAGCGCCTTGGCTGGCTTGTCGTCAATCATGGCAATGGCAGCGCAATGGTCTTCCCAGTTTACTTCTGGCGGTAATCCACCGGCACCAATATTAAACTTAACAGTCTTGGCATGCATTCCTTGTTCGAGCCAATCTTGGTTTGATAACTGTAAGTTTGGAGACTGGCCAAAGTTATTAGGCAACTCATCAATCCATGCACAGGTAAACTGACCATGCTTAGACTTTTCCTTTGCTGGCTCAGGCTTATCTGACACTTCTTGCGCTCGGACAACTGGCACAGCGTAACGGAGGAACTTATCAATAGATATAACTCTTTCTCTTGTACGATTTGGATTGTTAAGCCACTTAAACCTAAGTTCGCCTTTATCATAATCGACATGCAGCACTTCCATTGCCTCGCCTGCCTTATCGATCCATTCGGTCTTGATTTCGATATCAGTCATCTTTCACCTGCCTCATGGTAGCCAATGTTGAATGTTGTGCGCATTAACACATATGGCTTAAAGCGCTCTCTGAATTGACGATAATTCAACTTCACTATTTCGCCATCCTCTAACTCAACCTTTATCTTGTGTAGCTTGCAGATAACTTTGCCAATACCGCCTTTATCGTCGCGCCATAAATCGCCTTTGGTAACTCTAGGTAAATCAGTCAAAGCCCTATCCTCAATCACGTTTAAAACCAACCTTTGCAACCATTAGCAGCGCTACGAACCCAAGCAATGCCAATAATGATCCTGACAGCTTGTATAGCTCAAGCACAGTAAATGACACAGCTAATACTAATACCACGTTATAAATCATCGCTAATAGCGCATGAAAACACTCTGGCCAATACCTCCAATCCATAATCATTTACTCCCTTTCTTTTTGATTGGCTTAGGCGCTGGCACGTCGACCACACCCTTTTCAATTAATCGATGGTATTTATAAATCATCATGCCAGCGTCTCGAGCGTGCTCAGATGTGCGAGCAGTCCAACCAGTGATCATCTCAAAGTCTTTGGCTTTGCGCTTGGTGTCGATATAAGCTGGTGGCACCAAGATGTGACGTAGGCCGTTACGCTCACAGAACTCTTGCCAGATACTGCAGTCTCGTGTGACTGAGCCAACACCTTTTAAGCGTTCACTACCAATACTAGGATCTACCCATTTGCGCTTACGGACATCTTCAATACAAACCACTAGATTCACGTCTGACTGTGCAGCTTCATTTCTTATATCCAAGACCTTGTCCTGTGCACTAAGAATGCTTTGAGTAGACACTTCCTGAAGTACACCATCAATGCTATGAGCAAAGCCTGTCTTAACGCCTGTGTCGATCCCAATTAAAATCATGCTTCAACATCCTTATGCATTTGTTTAAATTCAGCAGGCGTCATTGTCTTCTTGCTCATATCTTCGTAAGTAACTTCGACCTTATCTGACTTGACGTGTGGTGAGCTAATAACCTTTAGTCCTGTTGTTCTATGTTGCTTCATACAACCTCCAAGTAGATTGATTTGCTTACCGCAAAATAGTCATAACGCAGTTTTCAAAAGGTGACTCCGTGCCTACAGTATTTGCAGCGCCAAAGACTTTCATAGCTACATGCAACTGCATTACATGCATACCATCAGCGTCCACCTTCGTAGCGCTATAATCACCCAACATTTTGCAGGTAGCTCTCACCTCTGCATTATGGTCATCTAGTATTTTTTGACCGCGTTTGGTTAGATTAAACTTAACGCTTTGGTTTGTATTTAGTGGCCCTTGAGCGTACCCGTCGAAATAACTCATACAGCCTCCCGATCTATCGCACTGTTCTGCCAATCCGTAGTGTCGTACCCTGAGTCCCATATGCCACAGTTCCATGGCAATAAAATCTCATTATTTAAAATTCTGGTGACTAAAGATTTCTCTAGACTGTAAACAACTAATTTCCCTTTTTTGTCTATGCGGGCGCTTTTAACCCATTTAGGCATGCCATTAAATATCTCTTGCGTTAATTGCTTCATACCGCCTCCTTCATTTCTCTTGATAAACGATCATAAGCTGCTACTCGAGCTTCACCAGACTGAACATATCTATCTACATGCGCCTCCGTCTCAGCACTAGTCATGCCCAGTAAAGGTGGACGCTTGCAGCCATTCAAGAACAGTGGCGCATACTCATCAGTAGGCTGTCCTGGGCTGTGGCTTGGATGGTAGACAGGCGGTAAGTCGCTATCAAAGTTTGAATCGCCTTTGTTACCCGTGGTTCCCCAATCCTCGTTATCTGTAGAGAAACGGCCCTTAGCTTTTTCCTGACGTGCTTGATCGGCTTTTTGATTGTTTGCTTCACGCATCATCCATTTGATTAGCTTTACTTTGCGATAAGACTCTGTGATCAGTGGATTGCCTTTGAGCGCTTGCTCAGCGTAATGACCTTTGAATGCTGAGATTTCAAACTGATACTGATCATCGGTCAGCTGTATCATCTTGCCTGCTTTGAATAACTCACCGCGCATTTCATCAATGGTTGGTGCTTCCCAATTCTCAATATCATCAGCACGTTGGTCACGTATCTGGTCAGCTTTGGTTGCTGGCTGGTTGGCTGATGACTGAGATGCTACTGGTTCAACTGGTACTGGTTGGCTGTCTGATGGTTGATTGTCATCAGTAGAGTTATCCACAGAACCATGGTTAAACTTATCCACAATCACCTCGCCTGTGTTTGTGTGTGCGTCCTCACTAACTGGTTTCTGGTTATTGGTTTCTGGTTCATGGTTCGTAGTTATGGTGTCATTTTCCGCGTTAATTTCATTCGTGATTGCATTCGCTGCATTCGTCATTGGATTGGCGTTAGTGTTCGTCATGCCATTCGCTTGATGGATAGCGTTAGTAGCATCTGTTTTGCTATCACTATTAAAGCGCTTGGTATAAAGCTCTCTAAGCGTTGCTATAGAAGTCTTTAGCGTGACTGATTCGCCAACACCTTTTAAGCTATCAACCATAAATTTACGTTCGTCATTAGAAGTTAGCTTGTATTCGCCATCATTCGTCATGACATTCGCCTTATTCGCTTTCACATTCGCTTCATTCGTCATGACATTAGCGTTATTCGTGATTCGTGTTAGCTTGTCGCCACCAAAGCGTTGAATGTATAGCTCTCTAATAGCTGACATGCCAGCATTCGCTTCGACAGTTACGCCAGCTGCTCTAAGTCGCTTAGTCATATCACCAAGTGCAATAGAGATCTGCTGAAACTTATAATCTTTGATTATCTTGTCCCATACTGGATGCTTGAATAGCTTGCCAGCCTTGGTGAATTTGTCTTTTAGTACGAATGCTAGCGCTTGCTGTTCAGCGTCGTCAGTGACAGATAGACGGCGCTGCAGAAGGTCCATATCACTGCCATCGATAGGCTTTTCAGTTGATAAGTAGATAGAACGCAAATCAAGATAGATGGTTTTCTCGATACGGTTCAAATGCTTGGTTTCAAAGTCGTGGTCAGTAAAGTTGTGATTAACGAAATGCATTAGGCCACCTCATGAACGATGGCAAAAGTCTTAGCAAGGTGCGTAAGGCCCTTTGGCGTGAATAGCGGCTGAGTGGTTGCGACTCGCTCGTTGCTGTTGCCTTGATACGTCACTGCCCGCTCTTCCATAAAGCCTTGCTTCATGCGGATACTACTCATCTTTAGCTTGTTGCGCTTGTCGCGGTACATCCAATCATGACCTAGGCACCAATTAACAAACTTGTTTTGTGGAATACCTAGCGCCTTGGCAGTATCTCGAACGTTTAGACTGCCCATAGCGCAGTCGATAACATCCAATGCTGCAGCTTTAGGCTCAGTAAGCGCTAAGCGCTCATTCTGCTTATCGATTAAATCAGCTTGATCAGCAGCTAATCGTAGCGCCTGTGACAAGGTTTGTGGAATAACTGGTGCACTTGCTTGCGCTTCTAGTTCTTGCCAGCGCTTTACAATGCGGTAGCGTAGCTTTGCGTTATAACCTGATACCAAAGTAATGGTTAAATCTCTATCGAGCAGGTACTCAGTCTGTTGGCGGTTTGATGCATCGAAATAGATACCACCAAATTTGGATACATCTATTTCGATTTGTTGGCACATCGTTTCGATATCGCGCTTGACGTGAAAATGGTTCTTGTCGCAAAGCTCTGCGATTTCTCGACTGCTCATTGTTTGATTATTTGTTTGCAAAGTCTGAATATTCATAGTAATATTTCCTTCATCGAGTTTTAAGTATTAAAGAAACGCCTAAACCCCATCAGCTCCAACTGATGGGGTTTTTGTTTGGGCGTCTGCTTTGTGTTTAAGCTCCCACCCTTGTTTGTGCTGGCAAGCACGTTCGATACGTTCAAACTCACGTTTGATGTCTGCATCATTACCTGTCACAACTAAAGCTGTTCTTAGCTGGCTAGCTTTACACTGATCAATCTTATGCATGATTACCCTCACAATGATTTGTGATTTGGACGCTGAGTGTGCGTAGCATCTTCATCGTGTCTTGAATTTTGGTTTGTAGCGCATCACGTTCATTGCAATCAATGCGACCGTCTTCTAGCGCCTTGTGCATCTCAGACATAACGTCACCCTGGCATGCAGATGTAGATAGTGCTGTCATAAGTATGCTTGCCTGCGTCGCCTCACCTTCAACCGTACAGAACACACCACCAAGACGGTGAGCCATCGCTTGAATGATGCTAGTGTCGCCTGTGTACTCCATGATCGTGACCGCCTCATCCAGACGCAAATGATGTGTGTTGCAAGTTGGGCTTACTTTGTTGTTGAGTACGGTGTTAGACATACCCATACGTGCAGCAATAGCTGTTGAACCGCCGTGTGATGGGTTGTGTACCGTCTTGTGTGCTGCGTCGATAACGTCCATGCGTGTCCTTCCTCTTTATAAAAACGTGTTATTGATTAAGGGTTGGTTGTAGTATTTAATCAGTGGCTTCAGGCGATGCTAGTGCAGGGCAAAGATCGACGGCCTTGAACTCACCATTAGTTACTCGTTCTGCCTTTAGTGCCAAAGCAGCTGACATATTAGATTTGCCTCGAACCCATTTCCATACACCAGGCTGGCTACAGCCCAAGGCTTTAGCTGTTTTATGCTGGTTGCCGAAATAGCTGACGAGAGCTTTATAAGGATTGTTGGGATTCATTTTTATTACCCTAGGTATAATTACCCCTTAATAATATAACTTTAGTTATTATAAATCAATAACTTTAAGCATTTTACATTGATAACCTAGGTTATTAAAATAACTGTAATAACTGGAGGTTATTAATGAGCACATTAGCAGAGAGGGTTAAGCTGGCTAGAGACAGGTTGAATCTATCTCAACAAGATGTGGCAGATGCCACTGGTATGTCTCAGCCAAGTTATTACAAGATAGAAAAAGGGCTTACAAAGCGGACTACTTATATAAGCGAGCTAGCCAAGGTGTTTGAGGTTAATATTGATTGGCTGGCAAATGGCATTGGAGAGATGCTTGATCAAGGCGCCATAGGAAGCGTGACTAAGTCATCGCTGTCTAACGAAAAAGACAGGGACTACTCAAAGGATGCCAAGAATTCAGATCATATTATTATTGGCGGTCGTACAGATTATGGATTGGTTGATATTAAATATTTGGATATCAAAGCCAGCTGTGGAAATGGATACGTCAATCTTGAACATCCTGATTCTCATACCCAAGCGTTTACCGTTGAATTTCTAAGAGATAACGACCTACCCATTGATGGCAATGGATTGGTGCTGATGCACGCTTGTAGTGACAGCATGGGTAATACCATACCGCATGGCACTCTAATGCTGGTAAACACCAATGAAAGCGAATACGATAACTTTATTAATAATAAGATTTACGTGTTTAATGCTGATGGCGAAATGATGTGTAAGCGCACCATTAAAAATTTAGATGGCACGGTGATATTAAAATCAGATAATACTGACAAAGACACCTACCCAGATCAGTTAATTACTCGTGATACGTTTAATCAGTTCGCGCTATTTGGACGGGTGCGATATTCATTCTTAAAGCATTAATAAAAGGATTTTGCAGATGACGGACTGGCATTTTGGGTATGAGTTCAACACCCCAATTGTGGGTGAATCGAACTATCAACCTGCTTTAGACAAAAACTACAAAAACCCTAATTCTCTTAAGAAAGGCGCATCTGCTTTTGTTGATGTCGAATTAGTATATGAGCCAAATAACCCTTACGACAAAAATGCAGTAGCTGTTGTTTCTTCTTATGAGACATTGGGGTATTTATCCAAGCAAGACGCTATTCGTTATCGCCACCTATGCGAAGGCAATAGAGATACTCTGTCTGTAAGATGCAAGATATATAGAGGAGATCATCCTATGTACGGCGCTTGGGTTGATTTGAACCTTGAGGATTTAGCTGAATCGCCGCAAAGTTTAAGAAAATATAACGATACTCCGAGCCAGCCTACACCCCCACCCATTCCGGAAAGCCCTAAACAAAAAATATCGATGACAACGATTGTCGTAGGCGCGCTAATATTGTTTTTTGTTTTTTCAATAGTCTTTTAAAACTAATAGTAAATAGGCGTCAGCGTCAGCACGCTTGAGACTGGCGATAGCATGAGGTGAAAAAATGGCTTTTTACTCTATAACCTATGATTTAGTTAGGAACAGAGATTATGAAAAGATAGCACGTGGTATTAAAAATATTTCTAATGACTATTGGGCTAAACCAACAGCATCCCAGTGGATAATACGTTCTGAAAAGACATCTGAGCAAGTTAGAGATTTTTTGTTAAATTACATTGATCATGATGATATCTTGTTCGTCATAAAGGTAGATATAGGTAATTGGCACTCATATAACGTCCAAAAAAGCGCTATCGACTGGCTAAAAAGCTAAATCATAAATTTTCTTTCTTAGAATCTACTAATAACCGTCCTATATGGGCGGTTTTTTTGTGCCTAAAATTTCGTTTTAACAATTATTTACAGTTTAGTCATGACCGTTATAGTTCTTAAAGTAATAAATATTAGTCTTATAGTAATAAAAAAATAACTGTTTTAGCATTTAATTACTTTGGTTATTGACAGTTATTATAACTATGGTTATTATTATATACATCACATCGACACAGAGTAACCATTATGAACTCAATCAAAGACTTTCTAGCCAGCATTGGCGTTATCGCATTATTGGTTCTTGGTATGACAGCAGCAACGGCTGGCGTGCAGTATATCAATCAGGCTTTTGAGCGTCAGGAAGCAGGGCAAGACGCGATGATTGCCGAACATAAGGCGTATCTAGCGCAAGACGATGACAACTACGTCACAGACCCTATGAATGGGTTTGACGATGAAGTATACGAGGCATCTGAGCAAGCCAAGACAGCGAGTCATGCCAATCTGTTTATTTCTAATGCTTACGGGAGAGAGTGATGAGCCTAGTTAATTTAACTGAGACAGCAACCGAGCTTAAACGCCTTAATGATGTTAGCTCTTATCGGCAGTTGTTTTGCGTATATGAGATTGACCTTGTATGCGCCAATGAAGAAGGTCGTTTCAGCAGTTTTTATAAAACCGAAGATATTTGGCTGCTTGACGACGGTGAGGGTGACACTTACGAGGATTGGGAAGACCGATTCACTGCACTAGAAGAGATTGCTGACGGAGCTAACGAGGTAAAAGTTAATGATGATGAGTACATCAAGCTGACAGTAATGCTTGTACCAAAATTCGTTACTGCTTGCTTCACGCATGAAGCCGCCACTGCCTACATTGAATGCAGTAAGTATAGGTTAAATCGCCCTTACATCGAAACCACCAATCTAAAGCAAAATGCTGAAATGCTTGGTATTCGCAACTTCATCACCGATACGTTTTAGGGATACACATGCCAGACTATAAATCCCCGCAAGAAATGGAAGCCTTAGCCGCTGAGTTATTGGCTATTGATTTAAACCTAGACATGCCAGCAAAGACCTGCCCTATCTGTGGCAGCAACGTGGAGAGTAATTAAGATGGCTGATGATATCGACTTAGCTAGTGAGCGCATAGACGCTGAAATGCAAGCTCGGCTGCGTGTACTACCAACATTTGATACTGAATCGCTGGATGAATGCCAGGACTGCGGTGAAGAAATCCCAAGCAAGAGACGTGCTATTGGTGGTGTCAAACGGTGCGTTGATTGTCAGAACCATTTCGAAGGACGGAGATAATTATGGATAAAGATATTTTAAAGCTACTCCATCAAATGGGCCTAACGCCCCTTGATTGGGTGGACGCCAAGCAGTTCTCTAAATTAACAGGCATTGCTGAGCAGAAACTGCCTCACCGTAAGCAACACTGGCCAGAAAACGTTGTTTGGACGCGAGAAAGTAATAATATATATTACTCAATAAGAGGATATAACAAGTGGATGACACAGCAAGCAGACATACGTTACCGCAAGGCGTGCGGCTTAGATCGGGACGCATTCAGATCTACTTTAGCAGAGACGGTAAGTCCTATCACGTCACGCTCCCACACCCAGTCACTGCGGAAGGCATCAAGGCAGCTGCTAAAATTAGACGTGACCTAATCACAAAGGCTGAGTGGGGTGTGCTCACAGAGGCAGACCTCGCCAGCGCTAAAGGCGAAATGATTAATGATGATAGCGTTATCGTTGGTGATGGCGCCCTATTCCAAGAAATCGCCCAAAAGTATCTGAAGCACTGTGAAGCCAATACTGACTCTAAAAAAGACTACGTGAGTGCATTGAATAAGCACTGGATGCCTGAAATGGCACTGATACCGATTCACGAAATAACGTCTGATCTAATACGTGACATCATCTCTGACATTAACTTCAAGTCTGACAAGACCTTTAATAATTGCCTAGTACCACTGCGCGGTGTCTTTGAAAAAGCCATTGAGCTTCGATTAATCACGCCTGCAGAAAACCCCATGGCCATGATTAAGAATAAAAAGGTACAGTCAGGACTACCCGACCCATTTACCCGTGATGAAATGAATGCCTTACTAAATTGGTTGGATAAGAACTTGGCAGATAAGGACCATTTTTATTATTGGTATTTTGAAGTAGCGTTTTGGACTGGATGTCGTCCTAGTGAGCTGAACGCTCTAAGATGGAAGGATGTTGACTGGTTCAACGGCTCAGTGATCATTAATAAAAGCCGTGTGCGCGGCGTTGAGAAGCAAGTCACCAAAACTCATACAGCGCGTGAAGTATATTTGAATGACCGCTCGAAGCGTGCATTTGAAGCACTGGACGCTATGAAGCTGAGTGATGACTATGTGATGATATGTCCAGAAACGAATGAGCCTTTCTACAATGAAAAGCCTGCCCGCATGAGATTGATTGAAGCAATGAAGTCTACGAGGGTAAGACATCGCCCAGCATATAATGCTAGGCACACCTATGCCACAATGCTGCTCATGTCAGACGTGAACCCAGTATTTGTTGCCAACCAATTGGGTCATAGCTTACAGATGCTTATTAAGCGATACGGTCGTTGGCTGCATGGTGATCAGAACAAGCTTGAGATATCCAAACTAACAACCGACTGACATGTTCTTGCCAGCCGATCATATTAAACAAAAAGCCTTTCATTCTACTGCATTAATTTCATAGGTTCGCATTTCAAATGCTATCCTGGATTTTACGAAAATTCCTATAATTAGCATTTATGCAACTATACTTAAGAGGTTATCGCAAATTATAGGTGCTTATTAATGTTGCTAAAATCCTACTAATCGGTTAAATTTGATGAACATTTTTTTACTGTGTCATCATGAAAGACTAATGATTATCAGTTTTATTTTAGATTCAATGACTAAGTGTACTTGAAGATACAGCAACTGGATTGGTACATGTATCGCAAAGCTTTGGATTGGGATTAAATAAGGACTTTTATGAAAAAAATATCTGCTATTTTGTTATTTGGAATGATCTCTCTTAGCGCTTCGGCGTCAGATTTAGAAGATTTAGCTAAAGATGGTTACGGTGTTATAGATGAAACATCTGTGACAGATAACAGCTTTAATGGCTGCGAGCATGGCAAAGTAATTGCGTTCGATAATGGAATGAAGTTCAAGTGTTCAGAATATAATTATCATTATAGCTATAATCCGGATGTCTATATATTGAAGCATGTTCAATACAACGACTACAAAGTAGTTATAGATGATGAAGAGTTTGAAGGCTCTTTGGGAAGGTAGCTTTATGAAGATACTATTCCTCGTCATGTTGGCACTACCTATCTTGGCATGTAGCAATGATCCTAATAGCGAGCCTAAATATGGCGATTCGGGTTTACCTGCTAATTGTAAGGCATACATCCAAGTCAGCGTGGATGCGTGGCGTGCTGGTCAATATGAAACAGAAGAAACTATGAATGCGATAGAAAGAAATTGTGGAACCTATGGCGATTTATGGAATGAATAACTAATGAAAAGAGCTTCAACTATGCATAAACTAATACTGGCCACATCGCTCTCTATATTTGCGATGTCATCCAATGCTGCCGTCACTACAATCGATAACCCCTTCAAAAGCAACACCGTTTTAAAAGAGCCTGTCGAAGTAGATCATCCATTATTTGCAAAAGGCTCTGGTGGTTCGCAGTGCAAAGGCTTACCTAGCACTTGTGGCCAAATGGTTAACTGTGAGCAAGCTAAGCAGGCATTGAAGTGTGGTAATAAGCGACTAGATCGTGACAAGGATGGTGTGCCATGCGAATCGATATGCCCAGGTGGTTAATTAGCATCTTTGTCTTACCTTTGATTGCATGCTCTCCTGCTCAAGATGATAGCCATAAGTTTGTTTCTGGCGATGTTGCGGTGCATGAAGTGTTCTGGGCCGTTGATCATGATACACCCTACCCGTTTACGACATCGGGTGAGATCTCTTGTGTCTATTATCCAGAGTTTGGCACTGAGGTATATTTTGAACCTGCAGGCTATAGTGAAGACTCATCCATTGGTACCCCTCTTAACAAGGCAGCTGCTAAATCTCTGAAGCGTGATGACATGACTCCAAACGTGCCTTATAGCATTAAGAAAGGTGCCGACTTGAGTGAGGCTATAGAGGTTGGGTTAAAGGCATGTAATAAGATGTATAGAGAAACTTAGATTCTTTAATAAGCAAAACTAATAGAAACAAAAAAGGTATTGCATAAATGAACCACAATACCTTTTTTATTGTATCCGATAAGACCATTATTTACTTTAATAACTTCAAACCACTAGTTTTGACACCATTACGACCTACTGTCGCATTAATAACTTTTTTAGCCTTAGTGAAGTGCTGATCTCCATTCTTCATATAGAACTCTATACGTTCTTTGCATGAATTAAAGTAAATCTCCGCGTTGGATATATCATCAGGAGTAATATTAAGATGAAGATTATAATCTGATTTTTTTCTTAGTTCGTGGTAAAGCAATAATGTCTGCCCAATCTCAGATAAAACTCTAATTTTCGAATGAATCAAACTCATATAAACTTTTTGATGAGAACCATACCTATCTTTTTGAGGGTCTTTAGAGTTTGGATGGCATGAGTGCCACTCTAATGAGTCATCAGTATTAAGTAATTGTCTGGCATATAGAAACGCTGCGTAATAGCCACGAGTAATTTTTAGTCTTTCATAAGACTCTATGGGTTCAAAACTAATACTGTCTAGTGCAAACTTTTGCTTATAAATATCTTCAACCTCTACAGCCATCTAAGCCACCAGCTCTTCATTCACACCTAGGTATAAGGCCTCTGGGTTTTCAGTACCATCATACCTACTTTCTAACTGTTTGAGTACTACAGAAAACTTCCCAAGTAAGTTATGACGATCATTTTCAAAAACATAGTCCATAAGTATATCAAAAAACTCTGAATTTAATTCAGAGGCTTCTTCCGTATTTACGTTCAGAAAAATTTCTATCTTTAGATACTTATCTAATCCATTTTCTATACTAAATCTAGGTATGAATTGCTGTCTAGTTCGTTTATTAACCATAGGTCGCAACAACCCCATAATTTCCTGAAACTCTAACAATGAGACATCAATTCGTTGTAAATCCTTTTTTAACAAAATTAAATTATCTATATCATCATTCATTTCGTCTGTTTGTAGGTATTCAGCAGCCTCTTGAAGATATGTTGGTTCTAGATTAGGAATTGAGTTGAATAAAATATTGTTTAGCATAGTTTTATCGACAAACCCGAAACTCTTGATTACTTTAATTAAGAGCTCACTAGATTCAGCGTTCTTATTCAAAAGTCTTAAAGCTACCGAATAATTAGTTAAAATAATAGGGTCATTAGGCGATATACGAATAGCTTTTTTGAACTCTGCTTCTGCAGCGTTCAATCGACCTTGTAACACGTTAATCATAGCTTTCGCAAGATAGTAGGCATCAAGTCCACCTTCTTTGTTTTCTTCCGCCCTCTTTAAAAATCCTTTCAGTACAAAACTACTTACACTTGCAATACCTCTTTGATTTACAAGATAACCCTCAACAATATCCTCTAACAGATAATGAAGGGCTTGCTCTTTAGTTTCAGGTTGACGTGGTGCCATAATTCACCCTTATTGCATCTATATTTCTTTGCACATCTTTGAGGTACGAAGAAACGCCCATAAGGGCAGTAATCAGACATTGTCAGACATTGTCAGACAAATAGTAGCAGCTGATAACACTTTATTCAATTCATAAAGCACTTATATTTGTTCATGTCAACTCTGCATTTTCCAAAAATACTGTACTAGTAGAAGCTTATTCCCGATGCGTCATCTCAAAAAATCTTGGAACTTAATAGTAAACTTGGAACCAATACCACAGAATGAACAGTAGCATGCTCTTGCCAGCCAATCATGTCAAAATCATGTCATAAAAAAAGCCAGCCACCTAAGTGACTGACTTTATTTAATATATTTGGTGGAGATGGCGGGAGTTGAACCCGCGTCCGCCAGCATTACGCTCATGAATCTACATGTTTAGTTTCTGTCTTTAGTTTTAATCCGCACCGATCCGACAGTCAGGATGGATTGGACGATTCTCTACTTTTGAACCCAAGCAATTGAGACAATCACTTGTGGCGAGCCTACATGCGGACGCTTCAACTTAGTTAACCAACTGTAGGTGATCAGCAACCAAGTAAGCAGGGTTTAAGCTGCTAGAGCGTAAGTTTCGTCGTTTGCGACTATAACAATATATGTTTGATTAACGAGAGGACATACACTCTCGACATGCATCATTGAGTTTCATCACCAGCGTCGAAGCCAGAACATCCCCAATAAGACTGACTATTATATAGGAGATATCGGTTAGGTTTCAACCTATAAGTAGCCTGCATTACATTACGTTACAGCTTAATGGGCTATGCTAAAACAGTGTTTAACCATTTACCGATATTTTGGATCTGCGGCATACAGACCTGATGCGCCATTGGATAAGTATTGTAGGACACATTGTAATCCTTTGCCGACAATAACTGCTGGGCTTGCTCACCTAGGATGACAGGCACGACTGGATCATGTGAACCATGTTCAATCAAAATCGGCATGTCTTTATTGGCAGCACTATACTCAATATTGTCATTGGTTGCTAAGTAGGTAGAGAGCGTCATCAAGCCAGCCAAACGTTTTGGATAGCCAAGTGCCACATGATACGCAACTGCCCCGCCCTGCGAAAACCCTGCGATGACGATATGCTCTGGTAACACGCCGCGCTCTATCTCACGACTGATCAAATCTTGTATCTGCTGAGCAGACTCTTCAATTTGAGCCACATCTACTTTACGCTCCAGACTCATCTCTATGATGTCGTACCATGCTGGCATCACCATGCCACCATTTACTGTGACTGGGCGTTTAGGTGCATGTGGGAAGATAAAACGTACTGCCATATCATTAGCCAAGCCAAGCTGCGGTACAACTGGCTCAAAATCATGACCGCTAGCACCTAAGCCATGTAGCCAAATCACTGCGCGATCTATCTTTTTTTGAGAGGGATTGTGCTCAACGACGACTGCGTCTAAATAGTTACTCATAGTTATCCTTAATAATGTAGTGAGATATGCCTTAAGCATTTCTATATTTTTTGCCAAGATAATGTGTGTGTCATTATATGGTCAATATCATCTGTTAGTTTGAGAGTATGGTCAATAGTGAGGTACTAAACGGACAATAGCAAAAATGTGAACAGTATAAGAAGACACGTATGATTTTACGACCGATAAGCTCAATACTATCAAGCTTAAATACTGTCAGCTGTCTATTTTTTAGTACATGTGCCTACAATTGTATCCGCATTAATGCTAAGTTCTTACAAGGCTAAGCTCTTACAAAACTAAGCTTTTACAAGAATGCACGACACTTAGCTTCTTTTGGCAAGTAGCAACCAATAGTCAAACGTTAATTTTTCAATTCCTATCCATACGTCCGATGGGATTTTTTTATAATTTTGCAGGAACATTTTACATGACAATTTCTAATAAATCAGCGCTTGAGCTGAGTAAGCACACGCTGGCTAAGGTTAATAAGATTAATATCGCCTTACCTTTAACGCTGATCAGCTCATTATTGATAGTAGGCTGCACTACCGATAGCCGATCAACGCTCACATCAAAAGCCCCTTTATCGACAGTGCAATCACAGCCACAATCGCCCTCACCTGTCGCATATACCTATGGAGTGCGTCCGTTTTATTTGATAAATGATATGGATGAAGGACCATTAAAAGAAGAGCTACAGGCATGTAGAGGGCAACTACCAAGTAAGACAGACTTCTCTATTGCGCATCGAGGTGCGCCATTACAGCTGCCTGAACATACTTATGATAGCTACGTGGCGTCAGCACAAATGGGTGCTGGCATCTTGGAATGTGATGTCGCTTTTACCAATGACGGTGAGCTTGTCTGTCGTCATGCCCAAAATGATTTACACACCACTACTAATATTCTAACCACACCGTTGGCTAACCAATGTACCGTACCGCCCATATTGGACGCTAAAGGCAAACTTACCAATGCCGATAGTATCGAATGCCGTACCTCAGATATTAGCGTTACTGAGTTTAAAACCTTGACGGGTAAGATGGATGCTGCCAATAAAAAAGCAACCAGTATTAGTGAATATATGAATGCAACCGCGCCTTGGCGAACGGACTTATACTCGCAAAACGGCAAAGTGTTAACCTTGAAAGAGCATATCGCGTTGGCTCGCAAGCTGGGTATGAAGCACACGCCTGAGCTAAAAGCACCTGTAGTGACCATGCCGTTTAACGGCTATCGTTTGGACGATTACCGTCAACAGCTGATAGATACTTATAAGGCAGCGGATGTGCCTGCAAGCGATGTATTTGCCCAGTCATTCAATATAGAAGATCTTGATTACTGGATCAAAAACGAGCCAGCTTATGGGGCTAATGCCGTCTATCTTATTGATGACAGCAACGAGACCGCTAAGGGTAAAACATTTGATAAAAATGACGCAAGCACATGGAAGCACTCACTGGCTGATATCAAAGCACGCGGCATCAACACCATTGCACCAGCCCTTTGGTTATTAGTCACTACTGACGGTAAGGGAAATATGCAACCATCAGAATACGCAAAACAAGCCAAAGCCAATGGTCTAAAAATCATTACCTGGTCGATAGAGCGTTCAGGGCCATTAACGGATGGTGGCGACTGGTACTATAGCGGTCTTGGTGATGCTATCAACAATGATGGTGATATGATGAATTATATTGACGTACTAGCGCAAGACGTCGGTGTCCAAGGCATTTTTTCAGATTGGCCCGCTACAGTGAGCTACTATGCCAACTGCAAAGGTCTTAAATAGGTTTTCGCTTAGTCTATTAATAGATAATTACGCTTAATCTTCGTTACCAGGGCCAGCTTATTTATTGAGCTGGCCTTTTTTTAAATGCATTAAACTAATTACATCGCACACTATCTACTGAGTACCCTACTTTTCCATTAACTTTTCACACCATTTAACTCGTGGCAGCAAGAGCAGTCTGCTGTTTTGTGCTACGATAATTTACTAAGCCTATAAGACGATGTAGAGACTATGACCCACATTTTACTGGTAGAAGATGATCCTGCGATCGCGATGTCGCTTAAGGTTACCTGTAAGCGCGAAGGCTGGCAGATAACTTGGTTGGATAATGCCAGTAGCGTGTTGCCCATGCTGCATAGTTATGAAGCACGAGATCTATCGGCGATCATTATGGATGTCGGTCTGCCAGATGGTGACGGCTTGAGCCTATGTCAACAAATACGTCATACACCTGATATCGACGCCTTAAAAGATTTGCCTATCGTGTTTTTGACCGCGCGTAGCGATGAGATCGATCGGATTTTGGGATTGGAGATGGGTGGTGACGACTATTGCGCCAAACCCTTTAGTCCACGTGAGTTGGTTGCTCGTTTAAAAGCCATTTGGCGACGTGAACAACTGATTCAACAGTCAGGCTCTCATACTATAAACTCAGATAACAGTACGGATAATACTTCCTCGAACAATCTTTCAGGACAAGCATTAACGTTTGAGAACCAATCTGGCGTTTGGCATTATCAGCCGCTCAACTATTCATTAACGTGGCAAGATCAAAAGCTTGAGCTTAGTAATACTGAGCGCAAAATTTTACTCACCTTATTACAAGCACCGCATCAAGTCTTTAGCCGTGAGCAGCTGCTTAACGCAATAAGCGACTATCCTGATCATCGCCTAGCACGCACGATAGACAGCCATATCAAGTCAATTCGTAAGCAACTTGCGACCGTTGATACGAGTATTGAAGTCATCCATACGCATCGCGGACTGGGTTACGCACTATGTCCCGCTTAACGGTGGCTGCTAGTTTATGAACAAAAAAACCAA
>Ga0207906_1000174_pt1 | contig 38868 bp, 35 predicted proteins | sample LinPmetageLP37_FD_184050 | JGI IMG/M metagenome (GOLD analysis project Ga0207906, IMG submission 184050) | Marine viral communities from the Pacific Ocean - LP-37 (SPAdes) | ecosystem: Environmental > Aquatic > Marine > Oceanic | place: Pacific Ocean | collected 2010-06-16 | reverse complement strand
CAGTACCGGTTCAATCGGCGCTATAACCTGCGTTCGATCCTGCCAAGACTGTTACGGGCGGCCGCCACCACCCGGCCTTGGACCGAGCAGCAACTCAGGGCTGCTGAGCTTGGTACATAATCAAGACCGTCTTTGACGATTAAGACAGAAGAAAAATCGCAGACGCAAACCGCTGAACATAGCTCTAATCGCATTACTCACGTTTAAACGGATCGCATCCATGAAGACATTTATCTACACCGTCATCGCAGGCGCTCTAATAGCTGCGAGCCTGACATCGACGGCAATCGCGCAACAGAATTTTGTTGAATCTCAATTGACCAACGACAAACCGATGGATTCCAGCATGTCTCAACAGCATGGAATGAAAATGATGGGTCAGCCCCACATGAAGAAGATGATGCTCCACATGAAGGACATGCTGGCGAGCTGCGACACGATGATGCAGCAACGGTCTGCGCCCGATAGTGCATCGAACGCTTATAAACCTCTACGTCCCGACGGCGCTTAATAAGAACCGTGGCAACTTCTGCAACAGTCCTCCCCGGAGGCTGTATCAATCTTCTAGAGCAACTTCGTAGGTAGCAATAATGAGTTTACATTTAGGCGACGACTCGCCGGATTTCAGCGCCGAAACTACCGAAGGCAATATTCAGTTCCACGACTGGCTGGGTGACAGCTGGGGCGTGCTGTTTTCGCACCCTGCCGACTTCACCCCGGTGTGCACCACTGAACTGGGTGAAACCGGCCGCCTCAAGGACGAATTCGCCAAGCGCAACACGAAAGTAATCGTGGTGTCGGTGGATTCGGTCGAGGACCACAAGCGCTGGTCGAGTGATATCGAAGAAACCCAGGGCTGTGCGGTCAATTTCCCGATCATCGGTGACACCGATCGCAAGGTCGCCGAACTCTACGACATGATTCATCCCAACGCGGGTGATACGTCGACGGTACGCAGCGTATTCGTGATCGACCCGAACAAGAAGGTCCGCATGACGCTGACCTACCCGAAAAGCGCAGGACGCAACTTCCGCGAAATCCTGCGAGTGATCGACTCCATGCAGCTGACCGACAACTACAAGGTCACGACCCCGGCCAACTGGGAAAACGGCGACGATGTGATCGTCTCGCCGGCGTTGTCCAACGAAGAGGCGGAAAAGCTGTTCCCGGCGGGCTGGAACGAGCTCAAGCCCTATCTGCGCATGACCAAGCAGCCGAACAAGTAGCGAGCCGGCGGCCCTTTGAGATCAAAAGCGTCGGGGGTAGGGGTCCAAACCGTACCCCCGGCGTGGGCCATTCCGAGTCCAGTGGAACACCTTTCAAGCAGGTACCAACGCATGCATGGCCGGATGGTTGCCATATCCGCACGTCTGTCGAGAACATCTGATGCGACGCGGTCGTTCTATACCGAGGCAACCCCACGTAAAACCATTGCGTGTTTGTCGCTTACCACCGTCGATCGATTGCTCGAGGTCGGCTTCGACGATGCCACCTCGAGAATCGAAGCTTGTGGAACCAACGGGCTATGGGGATTTGTAAGCGCCCTGCGTGCCCAAGCGCCCGCTAGGATCGACATGGCAAGTCATCGCCGGGAAAGACAACCATGGCAATGACCGCTGGCATGCTGTGGACTTGCACGGCGTTGGCTGCGATCGGATTGATCTTTCTGATCGTCGCGCTCCGCGCATCGCTGCAAAACACGAGACGACGCGAGCCAACAAACCGTCTTTGGTTGGCGCTAACAGTGACGCTGGCCGCCAGTCTGCTCTGGATCGATATCGTGATTTTGTGGTGCCTTATCGAATACCGGTTGCTGGGTATCGATCTCAGCACCAACGGTTTGCGCGCACTGATGGAGCAAGCCGGCCTCTGGGCGCCGCTCGCGTCTGTTGGTCTGATGACTGCCCATTCGTTCCTGCCTTTCCCAGCCGAGATAATCGCGGTCGCCAACGGCATTGTGTTCGGGCCATGGATCGGCGTACTGGTGACCTGGCTCGGCGCCATGCTCGGCGCGACCCTGAGCTACGAGGTCGCGCGCGGCCTCGGGCCGGCCGCGCGAGCGCGTTTCGTCCCGTCGCGTTACCGGACCCGACTCGACGCATTCTCAATCAATATCGGGATTGCACCGCTGCTGGTATCGCGCATGCTACCCATCGTTTCGTTCAACTTGATCAACTACGCGGCCGGGTTAGCCGGCGTGCCACGCGTGACGTTCCTCTGGACGACCGGCCTCGGCATATTGCCGTTGACCGTCCTCAGCGTTGTACTCGGAAGTCAGGCGCTTGAATGGCCTGTGTATGGCTGGATTGTCGCGAGCGTCGCTCTACTCGTTATCTTTGCGGCAGTCCACATGGCCAAGCGACTGCGTGCGCGCGTTCACGAGACGGGACGATCAACAGCCGCCCTGCGGCACCGCGCACCCGGACAATCCACGCGATGACGATCTGGACGAATCTATTGCTGGCCACGTTGGCCGGCGTGCTGCTCAACCTCACGCCTTGTGTGCTTCCAGCGCTGCCGATCAAGCTGCGTAGCATTGGGCGCGTTGTCGGGAGCGGCAGGCGCGAGCGTCTGCTCGCCGGCGTCGCCTTGCTCGCCGGTACCTTGACTTTTTTCGGCGCCCTCGCCCTGGCCACTGCATGGTTGAACTGGACCTGGGGCACTCTGTTCCAGGCGGTATGGTTTCGAGCAGCACTGGCCGCCGTGCTTGCAGGGCTCGGCGTGTACAGCCTCGCCGGACGCGGATTCCAACCGCCTCAATGGGCGTATCGGGCGCAAGGCGCAGGGTATGCCGAACCTTATCTGGCGGGCTTGTTGGCGGCGATACTTTCCACCCCATGCACCGGCCCGTTTCTGGGCGGCGTCATGGCTTTCGCGTTGACCCAGGCACCCAGCACGGTCTTCGCTCTGTTCATGGCGGTTGGCGTGGGGCTGGCTCTGCCCTATCTGCTCCTGCTGGCACGGCCAGCGCTTATCGTACGTGTGCCGCGCAGTGGCCCGTGGTTGGTACGCGTGCAACAGGTTATGGGCCTCGTTCTACTAGCGGGCGCGACCTTCTTCGCGACCACCGTAGGGCCAGAGCGATTTGGAATGCTGCTGTGGAGTGGCTGGCTTGGCGTTCTGACGTTCTGGTTGCTGCGTGCATTATGGATTGGGCCAGGGTTCGGCGCGCGTCTGGTACCCGCCGTGGTGCTTGCGACGCTCGCCACGGGCGCCCTCGCCGTTCAATTCACCCAGAGCGGCGCAGCGGGCGACCGCCTGGCGTGGCGACCGCTGACCGAATCTGCACTGTCGGCGGCGCGCAGCGCAGGCGATCCCGTGTTGATCGAATTTACCGCCGATTGGTGTATTAACTGCAAAGTTCTGGAGCAGACCGTGTACGCCAGCGACGCTGTGGTACATGCAGCACAGGTCGTGCACATCCGAACACTTAGAGCTGATCTCACCCGCCCGGACGCCCGACTCGACGCCTACCTGCGTTCGTTTGGCGGCGCGGGTCTGCCATTCGCCGTCGTGTTGAAACCCGACGGCGCCATTCATCGTCGTTTGCCGGACTTATTTACCGTAAGCACGCTTGAAACGGCCATCAAAACCAGCACCGACTGAACTCATGGCAACTTATAAAGACGTCGTCACACGCTGGCTCATCCCGCTTTTGGGCGCGATAGCTGTAGGAGGATTCTTTCTCTATTGGCAATGGCCACCGCAACAAAACGCGCGTGACCACGGATCCGACGACCATCTGCTCGCATCGGCAGACGGCCTTTCGAGTACGGATATTGCAGATCTGTATTCGCGAGAGGGTGAAGTGGCTGACGCCACCGCGAGTGACCAACTGCCGTCGACACCAGCGCGTCAGTCGAGCGCCGACTTCGTTCAACTTCGCGCGTCTCGCGAGGGGGGCGACATTCGTATTGAGCTGGCGATTGAGGAGCACTGGCATATCAACGCGAACCCGGCGTCGTACGATTCTCTGATCCCCACCGAGGTCCGGATCTCCGACCAGGGTGCGCCAATATCTATACACCTGAATTATCCAGAAGGTCATCCGATCTCCGTCGGCCTCGACGAACCCATTCAGGTCTATTCCGGACGAACCGATCTTGTCGCCAATCTGCCCGAGCAGAACGGCGGTGGCCCTTTCCAGGTCGAGGCGCAGGTACAGGCATGCAATGATTCCGGCCTTTGCCTGCCACCGTCGATGCTCTCTACCAGATTAGAGCGCTGATACCGGCGGGCTCCAAGAGCCCAGATCGTCGGCGGCTTGTCCAGCGCAGCGATTGGGCTGGTCCTCGACTGGGACTGGATCGTGGTTCATAGGGATCGCGCCGCCGCTGTCCACCCTGCCCTTCATAGTCACGGTGAGCTGGATGATTTTGACATACCACCCAAGGAGAATTCGAACCAGGCACAAGACAGCAATAACCGCGACGGCCGCTCCTGGCCAAGGACAGGCAGTTCACTGGCGTCTAATTTTTTGATACAGACATTCAACTCTTGAAAAAAACGTCAGTTGGGTCAATATAGTAAGTATGACGCGCTTCATGGCTATTGTTGTACTGTTGATTTTCGCCATCACGGCAAATGCCGTGGTCGTGGATTCGGTGCACGATCACGCGCCACACGCGTCTGAGGCTTCCGCCTCATCTGCAGATACCCCGCCGGTGAACGTCGCCGGTAATGGATCGGTCGACAAGTCCCCTGCCGGTCAAAAAAGCGATCACGACAAGTCGGCGTCTCACACGACCTGCACGTCGATCGGACACTGCAGCTCAAGCGCGATCGGCGACGCCGGCCTGCTCGGCGCCGCACTGTACCTGCCTGATGCCCTCGTGCAATCGAGTGCAAGCCACGACGTCGCACGTGGTTTTCTATATCCCCCTTACCGTCCCCCGTCTCTGTCTGTCTAGTTAATCCTGCGCGACGTGTGTCAATGCGTCGCTATTTACTGGTTTTAACCTGAAACAGGGAAGGCGCGCACGCGCCCCGCATGTGATGTTTCCGACACACGGAATGTCCTGCGAGCGTTTTTAGCGTGGACTCTGCCGCCCCTCGTAACGAGATGGCGAATCGTCACCACAAACCTGACGTGGCGCCGTCTCGAATCGAATCACGGAGACTGGACAATGAACAATCGCAAACACAATCGTAGCGTCTATTCACTCATCGCCGCCGCGGTGCTCGGCTTTGGAAGTGCCGGCCTTGCACAAGCCCATGCAATAGACTCTGGCGCATCGGCAACCAACCAAGTAACAGTACCAGCGGCAACCAGGGCGGAAGGCGAAGTGCCGAATACACGCATGATGCTCGCTAGCACAAGCCCGCACAGGACACGTCCGCCGGAAAGGATCGAATCCTGGGATAGGCGCAACACCTCAGAAACCTTCGCTCGTGGCTCAAAGCCATACAGTGCAGGCGCCGGGACACGCGCAAGCAACGAAGGCACGATGGGTAGTGATGATTTTGGCCCTACCAGGTCACGTGCCACTGCGGGTGATGGACACAGCCACAGCAAGGCTCATCAATCGAGTCACGCCAGCCCGAACGTCTGTTTTCACCGCTTTCAGAGCGAGCCTTCCAGTTACGAAAATCAGTCACGATTCCGTCGCGGGAATCGTCGAGGCTTGTGCTAGTTGCAGCCAGCGCCGCATGTATCGGCTTATCCAGGAGGCGGTTTGACCGCCTCCTGGCTTTCCGTACGGCAAGCAAACACGGCCCGATCATTCGTAGCCCGTGGCTGTCGCCGGTAACCTGTGTATCGGTTGGCGTTGAATCTGAATCGGCTATCTCAATGGATAAAGCGCCTGTGAACGTGCAGCAGGCCGCTTTGAAGGCCGATATTCCGCGCGGGGTACAAGTTGACGAGCGCCTGAGCGAAAACTTGAATCCATCTACCCTACCAACTAGTATCAGATGTCATGCGTGCATTCCTAATCACACTGTTACTGCTGCAGGCGCTGGTCGCTCAAGCCGGTGTGCCCGGAATGTCCTGCACGCATGCCACGACCGGGACACCGTCCCATTCGGCCATCGCCGGTCATTCCCACGCCCAGGAAACGACGACTGCCGATCGTCACGCGAACGATGAACCCCCAACCCATGAACGATGCTGCTGCACCTTCATGGGTCATTGTTCGTCCACTGCCGTTGGCAGCAGCACGCCGGGTGGCGCGCAGTTCTCTCCCGCTACGCACCCGGCGAGCCCCATCGTCGATGCGCTGGCGCGTGGTTTCGACACCCCTCCCTATCGTCCCCCGTCTCTCGCCGTATAGCTGATTGTTCGCGACGCTGATCATGGCGTCGATATTCAGTAGGAACGGCGATATCGCGTTGCCATAAGCGGCTTGCGACCATCAGTTCGTGGTAATGGAAAGCGGCGACGTTTTCCGCATCCTGCGACTGATTTGTACCGCAACGGGCGTCGTCGTTGAGCGGAGACGAATCAATGAAAGTATGGAAAACAGTTCTGGCTACGCTGGCCATCAGCGGGCTGGTTGTAGGCCTAGCGGCTGCGGGCGTGATCTATTCCGGCGCCTATAACGTGGCCGCCACGGCCAAACACTGGCCGATAACGCGCTGGGTGCTCGCCGAGGCAGTACATCAATCCGTGGAACGGCGCGCAGCCGATATCCAGGCACCCGAGCTAGGGGGCACATCGCAACTGCTCGCGGGTGCGGCTAATTTCGATGCGATGTGCAGCGGCTGCCATGAGCCGCCCGGCGCCAACCCCTCGGTAGCCGCACAAGGCATGTATCCCCGTCCGCCGAGTCTGGCCGAGGCCGGTGCACATATGTCGGCCAGCGAGATCTACTGGATTCTCAAGCACGGCATCAAGGCATCCGGCATGCCGGCCTGGGGGGACACCCACAGCGATGAGGATCTATGGGCGATGACGGCATTCGTTAAACAGCTGCCGGACATGTCGAAGGCGAACTACGACCAGATGGTGGCCGCCGCCGACGAGAGCGGAATCGGCCATGGCGATGGCCACGGTGACGGCCATGACGACGGCGATAAACACGCAGATGATCCAGGTGGAGCGGACCACAACGAGCCGACCGGCACCGGTGAAGCTCGCCAGGGCAGGCATGACGAGCCTCATGCCCACGATGACGCGAGCGCGCATGGCTGACCAGACGCGCAGGATCGCGATTCCCGACACAGCGTTTCAATCTTATTCAGGAAGATATTCAAATGAGTGATCGAACATACGACATCGATAGACGACGTCTTCTGCGCGCCATGGGAGCGACCGGACTGCTGGCGGGCTTCAACGCCCTGTTGCCGGCCTATGCACGGTCCGCCATGAGCGCCGGCCTCGACAATGCGGCCGCCAGGGTACCCGGCGGCGCACCACGCGACGTCACCATGGACGTGCATGTGCGTCGGGAGACGATCAATATCGCGGGCGGTCGGGCCTCGGCAATCACGCTTAACCATTCCACCCCCGGGCCAATCGTCGAGCTGTGGGAAGGCCAGAACGCGCATCTGCGGGTTCACAACCATCTAGAGGAATCCACCTCGATTCACTGGCACGGCATATTGCTGCCGTTTCAGATGGACGGCGTGCCCGGGGTCGTTTTTCCGGGCATTGACCCCGGCCAGACATTCGAGGTCGATTTCCCGGTTCGCCAGGCCGGCACTTACTGGTACCACAGTCACTCGGGCTTGCAAGAACAGGTCGGCCAGACCGGACCCATCGTGATTCATTCCGCCGAAGACGATGGCATCAACGCCGACCGCGAATATGTGATCGTGCTCAATGACTGGACGTTCGAGGACCCGCACCGACTGATGGCCAAGCTCAAGAAGATGGGCGACTACTACAACTTCAGCGAACGCACGGTCGGCGATCTCGCCGAGGACGTGGAAAAAGCCGGTTTCAACGCCACAATGCGTGACCGTCTGGGCTGGGGCGACATGCGCATGAGCCCGCGCGATATCGCCGACGTGACCGGCTATACCTACACCTATTTGATGAACGGGATGCATCCCGAGGCGAACTGGACCGGCTTGTTCAAAGCCGGCGAGCGTATCCGTCTGCGTGTGATCAATGCCTCGGCGATGAGCTATTTCAACGTGCGTATTCCGGGCCTTGCCATGACCGTGGTCGCAGCCGACGGCAAGGAAGTTCAGCCGGTCGACACCGACGAGTTCCAGATCGGCGTCGCTGAAACCTACGATGTAGTGGTCCAACCCAACGCCAATCAGGCCTATACGGTAATGGCCGAAAGCATGGATCGCAGCGGCTATGCCCGCGGCACGCTGGCACCGAGCGTCGGCATGGCCGCGCCGGTACCCGCCCTGCGCGAGCAGCCACAGCGCACCATGGTCGATATGGGCATGGACATGAGCAAGATGGACATGGGCGGCATGGTCATGTCGGGCGGCGACGGCGGCATGACAATGGGTGCCGACCAAGGCGGCATGAAGATGGGTGCCGACAGCATGGACCACGGCGCCATGGCACAGGATTCAATGAAGTCAGGCTCGATGGACCATATGAAAATGTCCAAGGACGGTGAGGGCATGGCCGGCATGGCCCATGAGAGCCACGAGATGGGCGGCGCGAACCGGTCGACAAACATGGCCGGCATGGATCAAGGCAAGAAAAAAATGGCCCATGGCACTGGCCCCAACGCCGGCACGATGGGCACCGGCGCCATGATGGAAAAAGCCGGTCCGGTTGTGGCCCAGCACGGCCCGGATCATCACGGCATCGGCAACGTGACCGTCGCCAACGTACAGCGCGATCGACTGGCCGAGCGCGGTACCGGGCTGGAGGACGTCAACCATCGCGTACTCACCTATAGCCAGCTGCGCAACATCAAACCGATGCAGGATCGCCGTGAGCCGTCAAAAACGATCGAGATCCACCTCACCGGTGTGATGGATCGCTATATGTTCTCGTTCGACGGCGTCAAATACTCGGACTCCACGCCAATCGAGTTCCCCTACGGCGAGCGGATCCGCCTGGTACTGGTCAACGACACCATGATGGAGCACCCGATCCACCTGCACGGCATGTTCATGGAGCTGGAGAACGCGCAGGGCGATCATCTGCCCTTCAAGCATACGATCAGCGTGCTGCCGGCCTCACGGGTGTCCCTACTGGTCACCGCCGACGAGCCCGGACGCTGGGCTTTCCATTGCCACCTGCTCTATCACATGGAAATGGGCATGTTCCGCGTAGTACGCGTAAGTAATAAATCACTGGATGACAAGGGAGCACTCGATGTTTAAAGGTATTGGAATGACCTGCGCCGTCGCCGCGTCCCTGATGGTCGCGGCGGCTGCTTCAGCCCAATCGTCGGGCAAGGCCGATCTCGATTCGGTCATACCGCCAGGACACAAAAGCAGCGCCAGCGGCGCACCGGCGGAGTGGAAAGAACCAGTGGTCGACGACAAGCTCTACAGCATGTTCCTGGTCGACCGGCTGGAATATGGTGATCCGGAAGGCACCAACAACTATCTCTGGGACGCCCAGGGCTGGATCGGCGGCGACTACAACAAGCTCTGGTTCAAGACCGAAGGCGAAGGCCCGTTCAACGGCGGCTCACCCGAGGACACCGAGTTCCAGGCGTTGTACAACCGCATGATCAGCCCGTTCTGGGGCCTGCAGGCGGGCCTGCGCTATGACGTCAATCCGAATCCCGATCGCGGTTTTGCGGTGCTCGGGGTGCAGGGTCTGGCGCCGTACTGGTTCGAGTCGGATACCGCCCTGTTCGTAAGCGAAGACGGCGATGTGAGCTTTCGCGGCGAGTTCGAATACGAGCTGCTGCTCACCCAGCGGCTGATCCTGCAGCCGCGCCTGGAGGTCAATCTTGCGGCACAGGACGTGCCCGAATACGGCATCGCCAGCGGCCTCAACAATACCGAGATGGGCATACGGCTGCGCTATGAGATCAAGCGCGAGTTCGCGCCCTATATCGGCGTGCGTTGGGAACAGACCTATGGCGACACCAAGGATATCGCCCGGGCCGAGGGCGAAGCGACCTCGTCTACCGCTTTAGTGCTTGGTGTGCGCGCTTGGTATTGAATAAGTTCGCGTGGGTGAAAGTAGTCTAACGGATTGTCCGGCGGCGGCTCGTATTATCAAATCAGAGCTGTCGCCGGCTTCCATCCCAAAGTTCACGATATCAATGGCAGGACTATCGATGGCACTCACCGGCCTTTTATTGATCGTCGCAATAACCGTTGGCGCCGCACTCATCCTGCAGCGGTACGCTGCACCCCCAAAGAGCTACAAGAACGCGGAGCCACAAAAAGTACCCTTTCTCGGCGGCAGTAGCCCGCAAACGCATGCTTGGCAGCGTTTTCATGCGCGTTATTACTCAATGACCCTGTTGTTCATCGCCTTCGAGATGGAAATGATGTTCATGTATCCGTGGGCCGCCGTCTATGTCGCCGAGGGAGCAAAGGCACTCGCCGAGATGGGCATGTTCCTGGCCATTCTCTCGGTCGGTATTCTCTACGGCTGGCGCGAGGGCATCTTCCGGTGGCAATGACCGCGCTCGACCGGCTGGCCCTGCGCAATCCGGTGGCGGTATTTGCCGCTGTCGGTCGTGACGACGCGCCGTCGCTGGATGCGTTGGCCAGCAACCCTGCGGTCGAGATGGTCACCACACCGCGCCATGCCAGCGTGCTGCTGGTCGCCGGTCAGATCCGGACCGCAGACGCCCGGGCGCTCGCGCAGCTGCATGACCAGCTCGTGCATCCGCGGGCCACGCTCTGGTGGGGCGGCGAACCGTTAACGAGTGCCGGCGAAGCATTGCAGTTGGAAGCGACCGCGGATCCGCTGCCGGCTATCGCCGAGCTTTATCGTGCGTTGTTGAGCGGACAACGCGATACAGAAAGCCACTGGCTGGAAGACGAACCGCCGAACCCGTGGCGCGGCCTGGGCGATCACGGCCAGGGCGGCGAGGGCATGATGGGCGGCGTGCCCTACGGGCGGATGATGCCGATGCCGCCGACGCCGGATATTCGGGACGGCCTGGCCCTGGATATCTATACCACCCGCATCGGCCCATTTCTGCCGCAGCTGCCGGCGGGGCTGATACTAGAAATCACGCTGCAGGGCGATATTCTGCAAGCGGCCACGATTGCACAGCCGCCCTATCCGCCGGCGGACGAACTGCGCGCTCCTTTCGACCGCCTGCTGCACGAGTCCATGCCGTTGGCCACGATCGAACGCGCCCGTGCTGCCCATCATCTGGGCTGTATCGCCCGCGTCGCGGATCTCGTTGAACTAGGGGCGCCGGCGACACGCTGTCGCATCGCCGCGAGCCGCATACGCCGGGGCGAAATGATCGATATCGGCTCGATACGCCGGGCGTTGCAACGTGCCGGCCTGGCCAAGGCGATACCGCGCGACCTCGGCCGTATTGATCGCGTACTGGCAGCGCAACTCGGCGGCCCGGCACAGCGCGCAGCCGGAGACGCTATCGATACCCGAGCCGATAACGCCGACTATGCGCGTATCGGTTTTCGGGCCGTCACCCAAGACGACAGCGATGTGCGTGGCCGGCTCGAGCAATGGTTTGATGAGGCCGAACAGGCCATGGCGCTCGTGCAAGCCGCAGCCGAGACCCGCCTCGAAAAAGGCCTGGCTGTGGAACCGCCCTGGGCGCACCGCGCACCGCCGCTGGATACGCGCTTCACGGATCTGTTGGCCGGGCTCGAATGGGGCGATGCATTGCTCGTGATCGCCAGTTTCGACGCGGCCGCGCTCTGCCGAATGGCGCCGCTGGAGGCTGCAACTCCATGACAATCGTACTCACGCTGGTTTGGCTGATCGCGCTGGTGCTGGGCGCCTGGTGTGTCGCGGTGCTCGACGGCTTGTCGCTCGCGCTGCAAACACAGCGTCGGCCCCAGGATGTGCTCGCTGCACCGCTTTTCCGAAGCGCCGCCCTGTTGCGCCAGCAGCAGAACACCACCGAGGCGCCCGATCTGCTGAACTGGAAACTGGCGCCTGCCCTGTATCTGGGCCTGGCGGCGGCCGGCGTGGCCGTTATTCCGTTGGCGCCCGGCCAGGTGCTGGCGCCGCTCGAAGTGGGCATCGTGCTATGGGGCGCGGTCGAAGCACTCACGGTGGTGGTCGTCTTTCTGCACGGCTGGTCCGCCAACTCGATGCTGGCGCTGATGGGCGCGTATCGCTATGTCGCGATCGGACTGCCGATCATGCTGCTGAGCATGTTCGTGCTCATCGCCGCCGCATTGCCGGCCGAGTCGCTTTCGATCCCCGCGATCGTCGAATCCCAGCGCGGCCTGTGGAACATCGTGCGCCAGCCGCTCGGGCTGCCGATTTTCCTGCTGCTGGGCTTGTCGTTGAGCTTCCGCGGCCCTTTCAACTATGCGGACTCGGCCGATCTGGCCGGCGGCACGGCCACGGAAATCTCCGGTGCCGCGCGGCTGGTCTGGGAATTCGCACGCCTGGCCATGCTGGTGGCCACGGCGGCCATGGCGGCGAGCATTTTTCTCGGCGGTTATCTCGGGCCGGTGCTGCCGGGACCGCTCTGGCTGCTGCTCAAGACGCTCGCCGTGCTTGTGGTGCTGGTGGCACTCAGCCATCTGTTTGCGCGTATCTCGCCGAGCCGGATGCTCACCTTGATCTGGGTCGTAATCATGCCGCTGGCCTTCATCGATCTCCTTTGGGCCGGACTGGTGGCGCTATGAATGTTGTTGACGATATCGCCTTCTGGATCTTCGCGCTGACCGCGATCGTATCCGGCTGGCGCGTGTTCTGTACCGATTCGATGGTGCGCGCATCGTTTCTGTTGCTGCTCTCGTTCATCGCGGTCGGCCTGATCATGCTGCTGCTCGGCGCGCCCTATCTCGGTATTGCGACCATTTTCATGATGGGCGTGGAGATGATGGTCATGGCCTTGTTCATGGTCATGTACATGATGAATCCGGCCGGCCTGAATCCGATGCTGATGGTGCATCAGCATCGTTTTTCGATCGGCGCGGGTATCGCTGCCTTTGTGGGTCTGGCAGTGGTGATCCTGGTCACCGACTTCGCGGATAATCCGGTCGCGCCCGACGCGCGCGTGGTAACGGATCTCGGCAAGGAATTGCTCGGCGACTCGATGCTGATCTTCGAGTCCGCGGGCGTGACCCTGCTGGCAACAATGGTCGCCAGCGTGATCCTGTCGAGTCGTAGCGGGCGCTTCGGGCCCGCGGACGAGGGCTCTGTTCCGCCGGGCCTCGATCCGGGCGGCAAGCCGGCCGGACGCCTGCCCGAGGACGATGGCGGCGGCCATCATCACCACTGAGGAGACGAGAATAATGACCCTCACCGCTATCCTGCTGGTCGCCGCGGCCCTGATCGGCATCGGGCTCTACGGCACGCTCTCGCAGCAGTCGTTCGTGATGCTGATGATGGGACTGGAACTCATGCTCAACGGCGTGCTGCTGGCCGCGGTCGGGTTCTGGTCACTGGCCGCCGGAGGCGTACCGACCGGACAACTGCTGGCCATCGTCACCATGGCCGTAATGGCGGTAGAAATGTCGGTGGGCTTTGCGCTGATCACCGCGGTCTATCGCAACCGCCAGGCCGATATGACCGAAAGCCTCGGCACGATGAAGCACTAATGCTCTGGTTACTCGCGCTCATCCCGATTCTGGCTGCTCCGGCGGTCTTCCTGCGCACAGGCGAGCGCCGCGCGGCGCTGGGCATCACCGCGGCCGGCGTGTTGGCGCTCACACTTGCACTCGCCGTCTGGGCCACGCTCGGCGGCTGGAGCGGACAGCTGGCGTGGAGCGGCGCGCTACGCCTCCAGGTCGGGTTGACCGATTTTTCGGCCGTGGTGGCAATCCTGGTGCCCGCCGTGGCCCTGCCGGTCGTGGTCTATGCGACGGCACACGAGGACAGCCGCGGCCTGAAGCGCCTGATCGCCCTGCTGCTGGTATTCGTCGGCGCGGTGGAACTGCTCGTGATCGCGGCCGATTGGATCACCCTCCTGATCGGCTGGGAACTGGTGGGGGCCTGTTCCTGGGCGCTGATCGGTCATCGCTGGCGCGACGCCGACAATTCGGCGGCCGGGCGCTATGCCTTTGTTGCGACCCGGCTCGGCGATCTCGGCCTGTTCCTGGCGGCGATGGCAGCGTTTGCGGGCACCGGCAGCTTCGCCTTCGCCGAGCTGGGCCAGCTCGACGGCCCGCTGCTGCAGCTGCTGGTATTTGGTGTGTTGCTGTCGGCCGCAGCCAAGTCCGGCCAGGTTCCGTTTTCGCCCTGGCTGTTTCGGGCCATGGCCGGGCCCACCTCGGTATCAGCGCTGCTGCATGCGGCGACCATGGTCGCGGCCGGCGCCTATCTGCTCATCCGTCTGCAACCGGTACTTGATAATGCGGCCTGGTTTGGCCCGGTCACCGTTGGCATCGGTCTGATCACAGCGCTTGCCGGCGGCACGGTGGCGCTGCTACAGCCACACGCCAAGAAACTGCTGGCTGCCTCGACCTCGGCCCAGTACGGGCTCATGTTTGTTGCCGTTGGCGCCGGCTATCCGGGAATCGCGCTCGTGCATCTGGTGAGCCATGCGGCATTCAAGGCATTGCTGTTCCTGAGCGCCGGTATTGCCGGCGAACAGGCCGGCAGCTTCGACCTGAGCCGTATGCGCTTTGGCCGCACCCTGCCCTATGCAGCGGTCCTGAGTGCGGCGGGCGCGCTGGCGCTGGCCGGCGTGCCGCCACTCGGTGCGGCCTGGACCAAGGAGGCGGTGATCGCGGCGGCTGCCCATGCCAGTCCGGCGCTGGCGATCGCGGTTGTACTTGCCGGCGGCCTGAGCGCGGCCTATGCGATGCGTTTCCAGTATTCGGTCTTTGGCCCAGGCGACGACGCCGAGAACAGCGTATGGCCGTCAATCCGGTTGGAGACCGTGATGCTGGCCCTGCTGGCCGTGGCCTGTGTCGTACTCAGCGCACTCTGGCTGCCGGGCGTGCGCGGCGCGCTCGCACAGGGATTCGGCTCCGAACTGCCGGCGTTCAAGCCCTGGGAAACCATCAGCTCGCTGATCGCGGTTGCCGCCGGCCTCTATGCCGGCCTGCTGATTGCCCGTCACTATCCGGCCCTGGGCAGCGACGGCGCGCTGGCCGCCAGCGCCGACTGGCTCGGCCTGCCGGTCGCGATCGATCGGCTTCTCGTGCAGCCGACCCGCCGGCTGGCGCAATACAGCGCCTGGTTCGACGACCATGTCATTGATTACACGGTCGGGCGTATCGCCGCGGCGGCCACCGTGATCGCCCGGGCCGGCTGGCAGTTTCTGGAACGCCTGGCCGATAGTCTGCCCGAAGGCTCCGCGCGCTGGATCGCGCTGAGCGGCGAGGACAGCCGTCGCCTGCAGACCGGGCTCTCCCATCATTATTTCACCCTCATCGCGATTGGCGTCGTGGTGCTGACCCTCATTCTGCTCGCAGGGAGCTGACATGCTCACGCTGACTGTTCTGATCCCGTTGATCGGCGCTCTGGCAATCCTTTATGTGGATGACGACCGCTGCCGCAAGGTGGCCTGCATCCTCGGCGCGATTCCGCTGCTGCTGCTGATCATTGCCTGGATCGGTTTCGATACCGGCGCGGGCGCACCGGCTTTTCAGTGGGTCGAGGATTATCCCTGGATCCCCTCGCTCGGGGTGGGCTGGCGCATGGGCGTGGACGGTATCGCCCTGGCGATCGCGACCATGAGCGCGCTGTTGTTCGTGGCGGCGATTGCCTGGCCTGCCGACACCCAGGGCCGACCACGCCAGTATTACGCCTGGTTCTTGTTCCTGGAAGGCGTGTCGCTGGGCGTGTTCCTGACCCTGGACTTGCTGCTGTTCTACGTCTTTTTCGACCTGAGTCTGGTCGGGCTGTTCTTTCTGATCGGCCGCTGGGGTCACGGCGACGCCCAGCGCGCCGCGCTCAAGTTCTTTGTCTATACCTTTGCCGGCTCGCTGGCGATGCTGCTGGCCATCATCGGCCTGGTGCTGACCACCGATCCGCTCACCTTCGACATGCGCGAACTGATCGCACAGCAGCCGCTCGCCGGCATGGATACGCGCGGCGCGCTGGTGCTGCTCGGCTTTGTCATCGGTCTTGGCATCAAGACGCCGTTCGTGCCCCTGCATACCTGGCTGCCGCCGGCCCACGTCAACGCGCCGGGACCGGCTTCTGCGATCCTGGCCGGCGTGCTGCTCAAGATGGGCACCTACGGGCTGATCCGTATTCCGTTTTCGATGATGAGCGCGACCTTCGCGCGCTACGCATTCGCGCTCGGAATACTGGCGGTCGTCTCGATTCTCTGGGGCGCGCTGGTGGCAATGGCACAGCGCGACCTCAAGCGCCGGATCGCCTATACCTCGGTCAACCATATGGGCTATTCGCTGCTCGGCATCGCTGCGGCCGGCGCCATGGTCGGCGGCGGCGAGCAGGCCGCGCGCCAGATGGCCCTGACCGGCGCCACGGTCGAAATGGTGGCCCACGGCCTGATCACGGGTTCATTGTTTCTGATCTGCGGCGCCTTCTGGCAGCGCACCCGGGAATACGATCTCCAGGCCTACGGCGGCCTGGCCCAGGTCGCACCCCGGCTCACCGGCTTTGCCGTGCTGGCCTCGTTTGCCAGTCTCGGGCTCCCGGGGCTGGCCGGCTTCGTGGCCGAGCTGCAGATCTTTGTCGGCACCTTCGGCGTCTATCCGTGGCTGGCAGCGATCGGACTGATCGGCATCCTGATCACCGCGGCCCTGTTCCTGCAGATGCTCCAGCAGCTGTTCTTTGGCGAACTGCCCGCGCGCTGGTCCGATTTCAGCGATCTTGGCCGGGTCGAAACCCGGGTGCTGGCGGTACTCGCGGTGCTGGTGGTCGTCATCGGCATCTACCCGACCTGGCTGCTGACGCTGATCGACAGCACCACGGCGGTACTCACAGGTGGGCCCTGAGGAACCTCTGATCTATTCATACGCGGTCGCGCCGGAGTCCTTAGCGCGGGACTTGCAAGGAATGAGGAGAGAAATGTGCTCATTGCACATGAACGACTAATGACGCCGTCCAGGCGCGGGCTAAGGCCCGGCCCCTTCGGGGTTTGGCCCAAGAGGCGCAGCTACGGAGTTGCATGGCTTGACCCGAGAAATGGCGCGGGCGCTGCGCCTTGCGCCTTATATCTGCGCCTTTTGGGACGCAAACGCGATCCGCGTATGAATAGATCAGAGGTTCCTTGATGCCCATCGGCGATGTCCTGCCCGAAATTAGCGTGCTGGTCAGCGCTGTCGTGCTGCTGCTGGCGGCCTCCTTCATGCGCCAGCAGGATCATTGGCGGCTGGCTATCGGGGCGCTCGCCGGCCTGTTTGTGGCAACCGTGTTCTGTGCGCTACAGCTGGGCGAGCCGGCGCGCCTCACGTTCGCGGGCGTCTGGGCACTCGACGGCGCGAGCACATGGGCGCGCCTGCTGATTCTTGCCACCACCGCGATCAGCGTGACGCTGACTCCAGAATGGCTACAGACCGACCGCCGCCACGGCGAGTATTACGCCATGCTTCTACTGGCCGCACTTGGCGCCATGCTGCTTGCCGGGGCGGCCGATCTGCTGCAGCTGGTCATGGCGGTGCTGCTGTCGTCGGTTACCGGCTATATACTCGCCGCCTACCATCGTAGCTGGCCACTCTCGGTAGAAGCAGGAATGAAGTATTTCCTGGTCGGTGCGCTCACCAATACGCTGCTCATGATCGGGGTGACGCTGCTTTTCGGCCTATTCGGCACCACCGACTATGCCGCGCTGACCGCGGCAGCCGACACCTCGCCCCAGGCCATGACCTTGGTCGGGTTGACGCTGGTCGTGGTTGGTATCGCCTTCAAGCTGGCCGCGGTGCCGGCCCATACCTGGATGCCCGACGTGGCCGAGGGCGCGCCGCCACCGGCCGCCGCGTTTCTAAGCGTGGCCCCCAAGATCGGCGCGGCCATCGCGCTGGCAAGGCTGGTGACACTCTTTCCGGCCGACGTCGTCGCCTGGCGGCCGCTCGTTGCCACGCTCGCGGTGGCCACCATGACCCTCGGCAACCTCGGCGCACTGGGCCAGACGGACGTGCGCCGGCTGCTCGGCTGGTCGTCGATCTCGCAGTCCGGCTATGCCCTGATGGCGATCACGGTCGTCGGCTTGAACGAACAGGCGATCCCTGCCCTGCTGTTCTTTCTGGCCGCCTACGCCGCCGCCAATCTGGCCGCATTCGCGGCGGTCACCCAACTGCGCGGCCGAACCAACATCGAAGATTATCGGGGCCTGGCCGCGCAGCAGCCGATGCTCGCCGCCGTGCTCGTCGTGAGCTTCCTGTCGCTCGTGGGTATCCCGCCGCTGGCCGGCTTCGTGGGCAAGCTCGTGCTGTTCATCACCACCATAGAGGCAGGTTACGCCTGGCTCGCGGTGGTTGCCGTGATCAACACGGTTGCGTCCCTTGTCTATTATTTGCGCGTGCTGGCGCCAATCTATTTCGACTCTGCTGACAAGCCCGTAGTCGTACTCGGGCGCTGGGCGGCCAGCGGCGTTTACGCGGCAACTTTCTTGACTATCGGCCTCGGTATCGCGGCCGGAATACTTTGGTCGATGCTGGGATCGTCTGGTTTACTGCACTGAGTCGGCGCGTAGCTGGTAAGGAACCCCTGATCGAATCATCGCGGTCGCGCCGGCGTGCTTTGCGCGTGGCTGGCAAGACAGCGACCGCGATGATTCGATCAGGGGTTCCTTAGCGCGACTGACTAGACCGGAGGTTCCTAAGTTTGCCAACAGACGGCTCGTACGCACTTGAGGGTGTCGGATAATCTAACAGCTCTTGCCACCCTTGCTGTCTGCGGTACGAATGCAAGCAACCACTACATCAGGCATAACGGCGCGTGTCAGCGAACAACGGCTGTTTTTCGAAGCGTGTCGAATTTTCTTACAGTCAATGAGTACGAAAAACCAACTTGTTGAATAAATAAGAAAATTTTCCTGGCATGTTGTTTGCTGCGAATAATACTGTGGGAATTTATTCACAACAGCAGAAGGCCACCCCCGCATGAAGTATCTTAGCCATACGATTGCATCCGGCGCGTTGTTATGCGTGTCTTTCGGCGCAGCGGCCGTGCCGATGTTCAGCGCCAGCCTTGGCGAGCTAAACGATTCCGGCGTATCAGGGACGGCGAACCTGTCCTATGATTCCGGCAATCAGCAGCTGACCGTCAACATTTCTGCCACCGGTCTGGAGGCGGGCCAGCCGCATCCGCAGCATATCCACGGCCTGTTCGACAGCGCCGGCAATGTCGCCAATTCGATGAGCCCGACAATCGCTTCCGACAGCGATGAAGACGGCTTCGTGGAGCTGGCCGAAGCCCTGCCCAACTACGGACCTGTTCTCATCCCTTTGACCTCACCGCCCGGCGGCGAACTCAGCGGGTTTCCGACCGCTCCTGACGGCACGATCGACTTTACTCAAATATACGATTTGACCAGCGATACGACGTTTGCCGACGATTTCAGCCTGAATGACGTGTTCCCGCTCAGCGATCGCGAAATCGTGCTCCACGGCATGACGCTGAACGCTGGCCAGGGCGCCAACGGCGGCGAAGCCGACGGCACCGCGGGCTACAAGGCAAGACTGCCAGTGGCCAGCGGCGTGATCGTTGCACAAGACGTGGCCGAGCCAAGCTCGCTGGGGCTGATGGGCTTGGGTGTCGCCTTGCTTGGGGGCATGCTTGTCACTCGAAGGCAGAAAATCAATATGCGGCAGTAGGCGCCTGGTAACGGCCCCGCGGCTCGGCGCGGGGCCTTTACCAGGGTAGTAGCCGATATAGCGATCGCGTGTCGCGTTGGACGGGCCAGGCCCCATGCTACCGCGCCAGATGAAAGCTCATGGACCGGGGATCGTTCGCCACGACGGCCACGGTCGCTGTCCTGCTTGGCTTGGTGATCGCGGTCTAGGCTTATTACGGAACCTCTGATCGAATCGTCACGGTCGCGCCGGCGCGCTTTGCGCGTGGCTGGCAAGACAGCGGGCGCGTAGCGTGATTATTCCACGGTAGCGACTGCTGCCGCCGTCCAGGCGCGCGCAAAGCCCCGGCTCCAAAGGAGTTCGGCCCAAACGACGCCGCTACGGCGTTGCCGAGCTGGGTCCGGCAATGAGCCGGACGCTGCGCTCGGACATCTTGTATCGACGCCGTTTGGGACTCGAACGCGATCCGCGAGGATTCAATCAGAGGTTCCTTATACGCCCGCTATGGCCGACTGGCCGCGCAGGACCGCATACGAAACCACACCAGGGGACGCCCTGCGCCGTGATGGTCGGCAAGGGTCTGAGCCACTGTGCCAGCAGCTGCACGCTCGGCGACATATGCGCGGGGATGGCTGGCGTTCGGCTTGCCAGTAATCGCGACCTGGTTTGGCTGGCACACATTATTCGAGACCAAGATGTTCGCCGTCTGGATACTCGACTATATCTTCGCCTTTGACTTCGGTATTGCGTTCCAGTATTTCACCATCAAACCGATGCGTGACGTGACGCCCTGGCAAGGCCTGATTGCGGCCATAAAAGCCGACACGCTATCCCTCACCGCCTGGCAGATCGGCATGTACGGCTTCATGGCGGTCGCGCATTTCTGGATCTTTGCCAAGGTGCTAGGCATCGAGCTCACGACAGCCACGGTCGAGTTCTGGTTCATGATGCAGATCGCGATGCTGTTCGGGTTTGTCACTAGCTATCCCGTCAATTGGTGGCTGATCCGAGCCGGTATCAAGGAAAAAATGTAAGCCTGACGTAATGGACGAACTACGGAACATAGCAATGTAGATCGACGAAGCCTTTTCCCTGCGTGAGGATACAGTTCAAAATACTGACCGTTGTTTTCTTAATCATCGCGATTACCATTGCTGGCGCGTTGGCCCTGCAGCGCCTTTTCTCGGTGGTACCGGCCCGGTAACGCGTGCCTGGCAGCGTTTTCATTCCCGTGATTACTCGATGACGCTACTGTTCATCGCCTTCGAGATGGGGATTATGTTCATGTATCCGTGGGCCGTCGCCTATAACGCCCAGGGCGTTAAAGCGCTCTCAGAGACACGAATGTTATGACGTGGAATATTCACGCATTTGGCGCTCAGATAGAGCATTTGATCGTCGCCCACGACAAGCTTTGCGGAAGCCCTGACACACCGACGAGCCCCATCAGCCGAATGTCAGTAAATCGCCCTCCGTAGTTGTAATTGCTAAATAGATTAGCAACAACCGAAGGTTGCGGGGGTGTCGGAAGTCGCAGCGGTTTCGGCTTGCCTCGCCCGTATCGCTGGCTAAGACGGTCGGATACGGATGTGCGCCGAGTGCAACGCCGGCACATGGCTCGCCAGTTCGCGCTCCAGGTCACTGGCTACCGTATCTGCCTGAACGACGGTTACATCGTCTGCTACTGCGATGTCGAGCTCAGCAACCAGTTGATGCCCGAGCCAGCGCGCGCGGACGTTGAGCACTTCACGGATATCGGCGACATGCGTCGCCGTATGTCGGATATCGTCAACCACCTGCGGATCCACGCCGTCTAGCAAACGCGTAAAGATGGCTTTGCCGGATTGCCAGACAATCCCAAGGATCGCGACCGTAATGAATAGACCGATGATCGGATCAGCCAGCGGAAAACCGAGCCCGACCCCGACCGCGCCAACGACAACCGCAAGGCTTGTAAGACCATCGGTGCGGGCGTGATAGCCGTCGGCGATCAGGGCCGCGCTGTTCATCTGGCGGCCGACGCGAATCCGCAAAACCGCGACCGCTTCGTTGCCAATAAAACCAACGACCCCCGCCACAGCGACCCAGAGTAGGTGCTGAATAGGTTGTGGATCCAACAAGCGGTCGATCGCCTGGTAGCCGGCCACCAGCGCGCTGAATAGGATGATCAGTACGATCAGCACTCCGGCCAGATCCTCGACGCGCCCGTAACCATAGGTAAAGCGCTTGCTGGTACCGCGCTGAACGAGGCGAAACGCCACCCACAGCGGAATCGCGGTGGCCGCATCACCCAGGTTGTGGATGGTATCGGCGAGTAGCGCCACGCTGCCGGAGATCAACACCACCCCGAGCTGAGCAAAGAAAGTGATTGCGAGAATCACGAACGACCATTTGATCGCCCAGATGCCGCGCTCCGTAGCGGTGATGCTCGGATCGATCACGCCATGCGTGTGGCCATGCTCGCCTTCATGACCGGGATGATGAGCGCCATGCGTATGCGCATGACCTTCCGAATGGCCGAAACCGAACCAGGCCAGAGTCGCTTTCAAAATCGATTCTGCTTTTTTCATAGGTATTTCGTGATCGCCTTGAACTCGTCCATCAGCACACGTGTCTGTGCAGAGTCTTTTTCGAACAGGGTTTCATCAAAGCAGTGGTCGATATGGTCATGGACCAAGGTGTTTTTTGCATTCGCTATCGCTTTCTCGACGGCGTGGAGCTGCTGAGTAGTTTCAAGACAGCCGCGGCCTTCTTCCAGCATCCGGATGACGCTTTGCAAATGGCCGTCAGCGCGCTTGAGCCGCCGAATGATCTCAGGATGCGTGGTATGAGTGCTCATAGGCTTGATCCTATCCCCGGGGATAGGATATCGTCAATTGGATAGCAACGTTGCTGATATGATTCGAACGATGAAAGACGTGCATAAAGGCGCAATCCAGGAAAATATTCTTTCAAGCATGAATGCGGTAACACGGAATCTGACCTAGCCTTCATATGCGGTTCAAAACGACATACTGGGTGCAGCTGGCTGCCGTCATCATGCTGCTGATGCAAGCAGCCGGCGTGCATGCCCACGTCAGCATTGATGTGGGTTCCGCCTCGATCCAGGGTCATTTGCAGGTGACGGAGTCGCACGCCGACAGCCATGCCTCAGACAGCGAACCCGCTGACGACGCGCCAAATCATCCAACACAATCCGCCTGGAACAAGTACCAGGGCAGCATGGGCTGGCTTCTTCCAGTGTTTGTGGCCTGTGTACTGCTCGACGACACCACCTCTCGGGTCAAGCCCTATTTCCCGGACAGGCAAGAGACGCTGCGCTCTGCCGCCTACTACCAACGGCCGCCCTCCCGCGGCCCGCCTGCTAACGCCTAATTAAAGGGCTTTTTCAAAGCCCAGATCAAAGGCAATCGTCGCCGTTTTATCAGCGGCACATCGGCGCATAGGCGCCGTTAGCAGGAGTTTTCAAATGAATACTGATATTCGACGCATCACTTGCGTGATGGGTCTCGTGTTTTGGTGCGTGTCGGCTTCCGCCGCGCCTAACGCCAATCCGTCGGCAGGGCCGCTTACGTTTTCTGAAGCGATCTCGAGAGCGCTGGAGCACAATCCAAGCCTGCGTGTGTTTGCCTACCGCCAGCGCGCGCTTGGTGGCCGCCGCGATACGGCCGCGCTGCGGCCGGCGCCCGAATTGCAGCTCGAACTACAGGACCTCGGCGGCACGGGCAGCGCGCGTAGCTTCGATCGCGCTGAGGCGACCTTGGCGCTCTCCCAAGTGATTGAGCTCGGCGGTAAACGTGAGGCGCGAGTCGGCGTCGTCAACGCGCGACAACAAGCTGTTGCGATCCAGGAAAAAGCACAGGAACTCGATGTGCTGGCCACCGTTGCACGTCGCTTTTTTGCGATCGCGGCCGCCGCTGAACAACTATCGGTAGCCAAACGCACTATAGACCTCGCGCGTGACGCACTGGCGTCCGTCAACCGGCGCGTTAATGCGGCACGCGCACCGCGCGCCGAAGCAGCACGGGCCAAGGCGGCGTTAGCACGCGCGCAGCTGGATCGCGCCAACGCCGAGCGCGACCTCGAGGTCGCTCGGTTACGACTGGCCGCTGTCTGGAACATGTCCGAGCCTGATTTCGAGAAAATTGGTGCTGATCTCTATGCGGTCGGCGCCCCAGGCAATTTTGATGCCTTGGCCGAGCGTATTGAAGCCAGTCCGGACTTCCTGCAATTCACCGCCGAAAGCCGCATACGCCAGGCCGAGCTGCGTCTCGCCCAGTCGCAGGGCCACAGCGACGTACGCCTGAGCGCCGGCGTACGGCGCCTTGAAGATACCGGCGACACGGCTTTGACCTTCGGTGCGAGTGTGCCGTTGTTTTCAGCCAGCCGTGCCCAGGGTGCTATCGCTGAAGCCCAGGCCCGGGGCGAGACCGTGGGCGCTGAGCGACGCGCCATGCTGCTGGATACGCGAGCCCGTCTGTTCTCGCTCTATCAGGCGCGGGCGCAGGCGATCGAGACCGTGAGCGTCCTGCAGGACGAGATCATTCCACAGCAGGAACACGCACTGAACGAAATTCGTCGCGGCTACGATCGCGGGCGCTACAGCTATCTCGAGCGCGTGACCGCCCGTCGTGAGCTCATCGATGCCGAGCGCGCATTGATCGGTGCCGCCGAGCGCGCGCACAGCCTGCGTGCCGATATCGAAAGCCTGACGGCGGAGCCGCTGCCCGGCGGCGACGGGCGTATCGAATTCAACAGCAATATCCAATATCCGGAGTCGCCATGAACATCCGTCTTCTAGCAGCCCTGATGGCCGCCCTGTTCTTGAGCGCCTGCGACGCCACCCAATCCGGCACGGCCAAAGCCGCATCAGAGGCCGAGGCGAAGTCTGCCTCTGATGCGCCCGCCGAAGGACCGCACGGGGGACGTCTTCTCGAGGACGGCGACTTCGCGCTGGAGATCACGATCTTCGAAGATAATGTGCCCCCTGAATTTCGAGTCTATGCGTATCACGACGGCGAAGCAGTCAATCTGGAGAGCGTCGATCTGGACATCGAATTGGAACGCCTCGATGGTCGCGTAGACGCATTCAACTTCAAGCCTAAAAACGACTATCTGCTGGGTGACGGTGTCGTCACCGAACCACACTCGTTCGAAGTCATGATCGCGGCCGAATACGCCGGCAAAGCGTACCGCTGGCAGTACAGCTCTTATGAAGGCCGGGTCAGCATCGGCGCTGAGGCCGCCCAAACCGCGGGCATCGCCACAGCCCTGGCCGGGCCTGGAACGATACGAGAGACGGTGACGCTATACGGCAATATCGTGCCCGATCCGCGTCGCGTGCGGCACATTGCGGGCCGCTTCCCGGGTGTTGTCGTGGCTGTGGACAAGAACGTAGGGGATACCGTGGCCAAAGGCGAGCGGCTGGCATCAATCGAGGCCAACGACAGCTTGCGGCGCTACGCCGTGACCTCGCCCATCGCCGGCGTCGTGACCGAGCGCATGGTCGAACCCGGCGAAATGGCCAGCAACGAGCCGTTGCTGACCGTGGCCGACTACGACGAGGTCTGGGCCGAACTTCAGGTGTTCCCGGGTCACGCCCAGCGCGTACAGGTTGGCCAGCCGGTGGTGGTCGGCACCAACGGTGATCCACAGGCGAAAACGACCGTCAGTTACCGAGCCCCCGGCGCTACCGGTGAGGGTCAGAGCACCGTCGCCCGCGCCGTGCTTGGCAATGCCCAAGGGAACTGGACCCCTGGACATTTTGTACAAGCCACGGTCGAGACAGCACGACGCCAGGTGCCGATCGTGGTCGAGCGGCGCGCGCTGCAAACCTTTCGTGACTGGGACGTGGTGTTCATCCAGGTGGGCGAGGCCTATCAGGTTCGTCCACTGGAACTGGGCGCCGGTGACGGCGAGTACGTCGAGGTCGTCTCGGGGCTCAAGCCCGGTGTGCGCTATGTGGTCGACAACAGCTATCTGATCAAGGCGGACATCGAGAAGTCCGGCGCGGTCCACGGCCATTAATCGGAGCACTCAATGATTAACGCGATTCTTAAATTTGCGGTCGAACGCCGTTGGCTGGTGCTATTTCTGGTGCTGGCCGTCGCCGCTCTGGGCGTATGGAATTATCAGCGCCTGCCGATCGATGCGGTACCGGATATCACCAACGTACAGGTACAGGTAAATACCGAAGCGCCGGGCTATTCGCCGCTGGAGGCGGAACAGCGCATCACGTTTGTAGTGGAAACCGCGCTGGCCGGACTGCCCAATCTGGCCTATACCCGCTCGATTACGCGGTATGGCTTGTCGCAGGTTACGGCGATTTTCGAAGATGGCGCGGATCTCTATGCCGCCCGCAACCGGATCAATGAGAAGCTCGCCCAGATCAAGAGCCAGCTACCGTCCGAGTTGGAGCCCGAGATGGGGCCGATCGCGACCGGCCTGGGGGAGATCTTCATGTATACGGTGACCGCCGAATCCGGCGCGACACAGCCGGACGGCAGCCCTTATGACGCAATGGCATTGCGTACGGTACAGGACTGGATCATTCGTCCGCAGCTTGTCCAGGTGCCGGGTATTACCGAAGTCAACACGATCGGTGGCTATGAAAAACAGTTTCATGTGACTCCAGACCCGGCAAAGCTGCTGGCATACGACTTGACATTCAACGACGTCGCCGAGGCACTGCGACGCAACAATAGCAATCTAGGCGCAGGCTATATCGAAGAAAACGGTCGCCGGCTTCTGGTGCGCTCACCCGGGCAGATCAAGGCGATCAGCGGGCTGGAAAAGATCGTACTGGGCCAGCGCAATGGCGCTCCGGTGCACGTTAGCGACGTCGCCGACGTCGCGATTGGCAAGCAGTTGCGCACTGGCGCGGCCACGCGTGACGGACGCGAAACGGTGCTCGGCACCGCGTTCATGCTCGTGGGCGAGAATTCACGGGAAGTCGCAGCGGCCACCGCCGACAGACTGCAGGACATTCAGGCGTCGCTGCCCCAAGGCGTCACGGCCGAAGCGGTCTACAACCGCACCACGCTCGTCGACAAGGCGGTGGCGACGGTACAAAAGAACCTGCTCGAAGGCGCGCTTCTGGTGATCGCGATCCTGTTCCTGTTGCTGGGCAATGTCCGTGCCGCCTTGATCACGGCAGCAGTGATTCCATTGGCTATGCTCGCAACGATCACCGGTATGGTCCGTACCGGCGTGTCTGCCAATCTGATGAGTCTGGGCGCGCTTGATTTCGGCCTGATCGTGGACGGTGCCGTCATCGTGGTGGAGAACGCGGTCCGGCGCCTGGCCGAGGCACAGCGCGCGCACGGCCGTGTCCTGCCAAGAGACAAACGACTGGCCGTGACCTACAGTGCGGCCAAGGAGGTCATCGGGCCCAGCCTGTTCGGCGTGGGGATCATCACCGCCGTCTATATCCCGATTTTCACCTTGACCGGGGTCGAGGGCAAGATGTTTCACCCGATGGCAGCCACCGTGGTCATGGCGTTGATCGCGGCCATGGTGCTGTCGTTGACTTTCGTGCCGGCGGCCATTGCTCTGGGTATGACCGGCCGCGTGTCGGAGCATGAAAACTGGCTCATGCGGGCGGCCAAAGCTGGCTATGCGCCGCTGCTGCGCGGCGCCATGCTGCTGCGCTGGCCATTGATGGCGGTGGCGGTCGTACTCGTGGCCGCTGCGGGCTGGTTGGCCACGACCATGGGCAGTGAATTCGTGCCCCAGCTCGACGAAGGCGATATCGCCTTGCACGCGCTGCGTATCCCCGGCACCGGCCTCGAGCAGGCGTTGACCATGCAGGAAGAGCTCGAAGACCGTCTGCGCGAGTTTCCGGAAGTGAAACTGGTCTTCGCCAAGGTCGGTACGCCCGAGATCGCGACTGATGCGGTGGCACCGGCCGTGGCCGACAACTTTGTGATCATGAGGCCACGTGAGCAATGGCCGGACCCGGATAAACCCAAAGCGGAACTGGTAGACGAGATCGTCGCCGCGGTATCAGAACTGCCCGGCAACAAATACGAATTCACCCAGCCGATCGAGATGCGCTTCAACGAACTGCTGTCCGGCGTACGGGCCGACCTGGCGGTGAAGATATTCGGCGACGATATGGATACGTTGCTGCAAAGCGCGAACGATATTCGTGGCGTATTGACCGGTATTGATGGGGCAGAGGATGTTGCCGTCGAACAGATCACTGGCCTGCCGGTGTTGTCGGTCGAGCCCAATCGAACTGCGTTGGCACGCTACGGGCTCAATGTGGCCGATATTCAGGAGCTGGTCGCGACCGGCATCGGCGGGCAGCAGGCGGGCCTGATCTACGACGGCGACCGGCGTTTTTCTGTCATGGTTCGCCTACCGGAGTCGCTGCGGCAACGCCCCGATGCATGGCCGACTCTGCCGGTGCCATTACCCGAAGGCGGCTATGTTCCGTTGGCGGAGGTGGCCGATATCGAGCGCGCCCCCCAGCCCAATCAGATTAGCCGCGAAAACGGCAAGCGCCGGGTGGTGGTGACGGCCAATATGCGTGGTCGTGACCTCGGCTCGTTTGTGGCCGAGGCTCGCCAGAAGGTCGCACAAGACGTCGATCTGCCCACCGGCTACTGGGTCGAGTATGGCGGTACCTTCGAACAGCTCGAATCAGCGAGCAAACGACTGACTATTGTGGTGCCCGTCACGCTCGTATTGATCATGGCGTTGCTGCTCATGGCCTTCGGTTCACTCAAGGACGCCTTGATCATCTTCAGCGGCGTACCACTGGCGTTGACCGGCGGCGTCTTGTTGTTGTGGCTACGCGGCATGCCATTGTCGATCTCGGCAGGGGTGGGTTTCATCGCCTTGTCCGGTATTGCCGTGCTCAACGGCCTCGTCATGGTGTCGTTCATCCGCAGTCTGCGGCACGACGGTCACGCGTTGGACAGCGCGATCACCGAAGGCGCACTCACGCGCTTAAGGCCGGTACTCATGACCGCACTAGTGGCTAGCCTGGGTTTCGTACCGATGGCCTTGAACACCGGCACGGGTGCTGAAGTGCAACGGCCGCTGGCCACCGTGGTCATTGGCGGAATTGTCTCGTCAACGCTACTGACATTGCTGGTCTTGCCGGCCCTGTATCGCTTAGTGCACGGGCGAGAGGTCGCGGAAGCATCGCAAATGCGAACACCGGAATAGCAATAAGGTATCGGTCGCGATCGCGACGAGTAACATATTGGTACGAGGCCCCGACCGAAACTTGAGCTCTGGTTCATGATGCAGATTGTCAGGCCGTATGGCTCCATAACCCAACATCGGGTCAACTGCTGGCAACTGATCCATATCGGCGTAAACGAACGGAGATAGCTTTAAAATAAAGGAAACCCCTCGGCGAGATGCCTTGGGGTTTCCAGTTTCAAATAGCTTAACGTCAGCCGCTATCAAAACTGAAGTCTTACTGTCCTGCCCACTGAAATACAGTCGTGTCGATCTGGCGAATTGCGAGGCGGCAACCTCAAAGACATGCAAGTGATCGTCGAGCGTGACGAAAGCGGACGGCACACTGACATACCCGGAACAGTGGTAGCGCATGTCGAACGGTCAAAGCTCCCTGCAGGAACCGTTGTGCCGTGTCGAGCGAAGGACCGATGCACTTGGCAGCAGCGAGCTGGCATTGACTCCGTACGCAACTACAGGGTTAGTGTGCTACCGGTAAGAGTCCAGAGATTTTAAAATGACTTACTCCATCGGCCAACTCGCGAAAGCTGCGGACACCGGCGTAGAAACCATTCGATTTTATGAGCGCCGTGGTCTCATGCCGGAGCCACCGCGTGCTTCCAGCGGTTACCGTCGGTATCCACTCGACGCTGCAGATCGGCTGCGCTTCATTCGCCGCGCGAAGCGGCTCGGCTTTACTCTCGACGAGATTACGACGCTGCTGGGCCTGCAGTCCGGCGGCGAGCGCGCCAAGGTCAAGGTTATCGCCTTGGCTAAACTTTCGGAAATCGAGATTCGTCTGGCCGATCTCGAACGCATGCGCGCCGCGTTGCAGGATATGACTCAACGTTGCTCCGGCGAGGGCCCGGTAGCCGGGTGCCCCATCATCGAAACGCTGACCGAAGAGGAACAGCTGTCATGAGCGAACAGAACGCGACAACTACCGTAAAGGACCCCGTCTGCGGCATGAACGTCGACCCTGATAGTGCACCCGTGCACGAGCATGACGGGCAGACTTGGCATTTCTGCAGCCAACGCTGCCACGATCGTTTCGCGGCCGATCCTGAAACATTCCTTAACCCCAGCAAAGACAACGAGCCAACGCCTGCGGGAACCATCTATATCTGCCCGATGGATCCCGAAATCGAACAGGACCATCCCGGCGATTGTCCGAAATGCGGTATGGCGCTGGAGCCGGCATCGCCGCCGAAACGCCGGACGCAGTACACCTGCCCCATGCATCCGGAGCTCGTCCAGGACGAACCGGGCGACTGCCCAAAGTGCGGCATGGCGTTGGAGCCCACGAACGTATCCGCCGACGACGACGAAAATGGCGAACTTACGATCATGCGTCGGCGCTTCTGGGTGAGCGTGCCATTGTCGGCGGCAGTGCTGCTTCTGGCGATGGGCGAAATGGTGCCAGGGCTGGGCATCCGCGGCCTGTTCGGCAATGCCTTCGGTTGGATCCAGTTCGCACTGGCCACGCCGGTGGTGTTCTGGTGCGGTGGGTTTGCCTTCAAGCGCGGCTGGCAATCGATTCGTAATACCAGCCCTAATATGTGGACGCTGATCATGCTGGGCGTCGGCGCGGCCTACGGCTTCTCGATATTCGCGCTGCTGCTGCCCGGCCTGTTGCCCGCCGCATTCCTGAGCGACGCCGGCCACGCGCCGATCTATTTCGAGGCCGCATCGGTCATTATCACCCTGATCCTGCTCGGCCAGGTCATGGAGGCCCGCGCCCGCGGGCAGACGTCACAGGCGCTGAAGTCGCTGCTCGACCTGGCCCCACCCAGCGCGCATCGGATCAACGCGGACGGCAACGAAGAAGAAGTCTCACTGGACACACTTGCTGCCGGCGACAGGCTGCGCGTACGTCCCGGCGAGAAAGTGCCGGTAGACGGCGAGATCGTCGAGGGTCGTTCGACCCTGGACGAATCCATGATCTCCGGCGAGCCCATTCCGCAAGAAAAAGACGTTGGCGACAGCGTCATCGGCGGCACCGTTAACCAGACCGGCGGTTTCGTAATGGCCGCCGGCCAAGTCGGCGACGATACGGTGCTCGCACGTATCGTGGGCATGGTCGCCCAGGCCCAACGCTCTCGCGCGCCCATCCAAGGCCTCGCCGACAAGGTGGCCGGTATCTTCGTCCCGGCGGTCGTAGGCACAGCGATCGTGGCGTTCATCGTCTGGGCACTGGTAGGGCCGGCACCGGCACTCACCTATGCGCTGGTGGCCGCGATCTCGGTGCTGATCATCGCCTGCCCCTGCGCGCTTGGCCTAGCCACGCCGATGTCGGTGATGGTAGGCGTCGGGCGTGGCGCTAGCGAGGGTGTGCTTATTCGTGACGCCGAAGCTCTCGAACTCATGGAGCAGGTAGACGTACTCCTGGTCGACAAAACCGGCACGCTGACCCAGGGCCAGCCCGAATTGGTTGGAGTCGAGACTGTCGGAGAATTCGAACACGCTGAACTGCTACGTCTCGTGGCTTCGCTCGAGAATGCCAGTGAGCATCCGCTCGCTCGCGCAATCATTGAGGGGGCCGCAGAGCGCGATATCAAGCCGCACAGCGTCTCGGATTTCGAGTCGATCACAGGCCGCGGTGTGTATGGCCGCGTTGGCGGACACACTGTGCTTATCGGCAACAGCCGGCTGATGCACGATCATGACATCGATGACAAGTTGCTAACCGGCACCGCGGACGAGCGACGCAGCCACGGCGAAACAGTCATGCTCGTTGCCGTTGACGGCAAACTGGCAGGCTTAGTGGCCGTCGCCGACCCAGTAAAGTCAGCGACGCCCGAGGCAGTGCGGATACTGCATGAAGCGGGATTGCGCCTGATAATGCTGACCGGCGACAACGAAATTACAGCTCACGCCGTTGCCAAGGAACTCGGGATCGACGAAGTACACGCCGGTGCCCTACCCGAGGATAAGCACGCTTTAGTCAAAAAGCTCCAGGAGGAAGGCAGAAAAGTAGCCATGGCCGGCGACGGTGTGAACGATGCGCCCGCTCTGGCACAGGCGGATGTAGGTATCGCCATGGGTACCGGCACGGACGTCGCCATGGAGAGCGCGCGTATTACGCTGGTCAAGGGTGATCTGCGTGGCATCGCGAAGGCGAGAAGGCTTTCCGAGCAAACCATGAGCAATATTCGCCAGAATCTGTTCTTCGCCTTTATCTACAACGGTGCCGGCGTGCCCGTTGCGGCGGGTATTCTTTATCCTTTTATCGGCACCATGCTCTCGCCCATGCTAGCCGCAGCGGCCATGAGCCTGTCGTCCGTGTCGGTGATCACGAATGCGTTGAGACTACGCAAGTCGCGACTTTAACCAGTGACGAGGGCCGTTCTAGGAATTATTGATTTTCTACTGGCGGCTAATTCGCAGCAACATGCGCTTGAGCACTGACTTTTGTTGATTTCTGGCGCTTAGCTATCCACATGAATTCGTGCGAACCAAAGCCATAGTCAGTCTCCGCTTCCAAGCCCGGAGTAGTTATCGATGCATAAGGATAATATTGATCTTTGGCAGCACAGCCACGTGTTCGGTCAGGAGCAAAAACGATCTGGTGAGAAACGCACTCTTATAGTCGTGGCACTCACGCTGGTCATGATGATCTGGGAGATCGCCGCGGGCTGGTCATATGGCTCGATGGCATTGCTCGCCGATGGGCTGCACATGGGCTCGCATGCGACCGCTTTGGGTATCGCAGTCGTCGCCTATGCCTACGCAAGGAAGAACGCCAACAGCACCCGGTTCACTTTCGGCACGGGCAAGGTCAACGCCTTGGGTGGTTTCACCGGTGCTGTGTTACTGGCGGGCTTTGCCTTGTTCATGGCGGCCGAGAGCATCGAGCGCTTCATTCACCCGGTGGCAATCTCGTTCAACGGGGCAATTTTCGTCGCCATTATCGGCCTGGCGGTCAACGGTTTATCTGCATGGATACTCGGGGACGACCATGACCACGAACATGAACACAGCCCCTCCTCTGGTCATGACCATGACCACAATCGGCGCGCCGCCTATTTCCACGTGCTCGCCGACGCATTGACTTCCCTTCTGGCCATTTTTGCATTGCTCGCAGGCAAGTACGCCGGTTGGAACTGGATGGACCCGGCGATGGGGATTCTTGGCGCCGCTCTAGTTACTCGCTGGGCTTGGGGCTTGTTGCGCGATACATCAGGGGTCTTGCTGGATAGTCAGCATGAACCATTAGAGCAAGCAATTCGAAACACGATTGAAATCGACGATGAGGTCGTGAGTGATCTGCATGTGTGGTCAATCGGCCCTGGTCTCTACGCTGCAATCGTCGCCGTGGTGACACACCACCCCCAGCCTTCCAATCACTACCGAGAGAAAATCTGCACCGCCCATTCTTCAGTTGTGCACGTGACTGTCGAGGTCCAGGTCTGCTTCAGTCAAAACGATCACCCTCATGCAGCGTGAGGGGATGAGAAGCTTTTTCGTCTACGACAGCCCAAAGGGTCTAGACATGTTGTGCATATTCAGTCGGCAATCTTGGGGGATGATAATGAACAATTACGCGCAATAGAATTGGAGTCGCCGGACAACAGAATCGAGAGGGACGATGATCGATTTCTAATGGTGGATGCACATGGCTCTCAACAACTACTCTCATCCCAGGAATCCGGACTATGACTAACTCGTTTCGGGCCTTTATCATCGCAGTCACACTGGGTTGTGCCCTCGCCGCGATTGGCTCCGCGGAGGCCGCGCGTCTTGACCCGGGACCCGGCGTGTATAGCTTCTCTGGGGTGTCTCACCTGACGGGCCTAGGCCAAGATCTTCGCTGTACGCTGACGCTGACCGGTAGCGTAGAGCTCAACAGCGACGGGAACGTCACCGTGAGCGTCACGCGGGGCGACGCAACTGGCGATTTCGCTACCGGCTGCAGTCTGGTGGGATTCCAGTTTCCTTGGAAGGCAACCATTCTGGCGACAGCAATCCCAGCCAATCCATCGCAGCCGATACCGATGATATTCAAGAATGTCATGGTCACGGCAGCGACGCGTAATTGCACCGATCAGCCGACGACTGTCACCGCTCAATTCAGTAATGAAGTGCCTATTACCGAGCCATCGACGCTTCGTATCGACGCCGAAATCGGGCGTTGCAGTGTGATCGGAACATTCCGCGCGAAGACCGATGTGAATCTAACGCGCTAATCAACCCACAATGGATTTCCGCCGTGATGATCGTTCTATTGTTCTGAGGTGTCCACGCGCTTGCCCCCCAGAGTGAAATAGACCTGCGCATGATCGGAGACGCGCTTGCGAGCCTGCTCGTGGGTGATGCCCAGCCAATCCGGCAAGCGTGCTATCCCGCTACTGGTGGTCTCGAGCTGGCCAGGACGTGCCCAGATATTGTCGTAGAGGTTTGCGTAGCGGTTGTCGTATGGCGACAGCGTAGTCGCGCCGCGACGAATCAACGGTGTCGCCGCATCTCCAAGGGCACGCCAGGCCGAATGGTCGGGAGTCATGTTGAAATCGCCCGCTAGAACTACTGGCGCATCGAAACTGAACTCCAGCCACTCCCAGTAGTCAGGAAGCGCCCGGATCTCTGGTGTGCGATCGGCTAGCCCCTGCCCGTAGAGAATATGCACAGCGGCAAACACAAATCGCTGAAAGTCGCGTCTCAAATGCTTTCAACGATGAAGCGCTTCGCATGGCCGTGTACCAACGTCTGTTCGCCGGCGAAGAATCGCGTGCATCAGCGCCTCAGCCGTCGCGAGCATACGCAAGGCAGCCAGTCCGCGGCCGGCGGCGATGCCACCGGTAGCAATTACCGGCTTAGGCGCCACGGCATCCACCGTGGCTGGCAAAAACGTCATCGTTGAGCGCGTCCCGCCTCCGCACCTGATTTTCTGTGTGCCTCGGGATAGCGCGCCATGAGGATGATGACAAGCATCAAGATCAGCGCGATGATCGAGGCGGTTGCGGTATTGAACGCCAGGCCGCCTTTATCCACGGGTTTGGTGAGAAAGTCGCCAAACGTGGCGCCAAACGGTCGCGTGAATACAAAAGCGATCCAGAACAGCAGCACATGATTGATACGGGTCGCAAAGTGCAGCCCCATGACCACCACAATCACGGCCGCGGTGATCATCGCACCGGTGACATAGCCCAGGCCCAGGCTGTCGCTCAGATAATCGCCGAATGCCGTTCCCAGACTGTTGGAGAAAAGAATCGCGATCCAGTAGAAAAGCTCTTCACGCTTTTCGAAGATCGGAAATACCCGAATCTCTCCCTCGGCCCAGCGCCAGATCGCCAGCGTTGCTAGCAGTCCGCTCGCCAGCAGCACCGCGCCCGCCGTGTATCCAAGGCCCAGCGTGCGATCCATCATGTCCGAGATTTCTGTGCCGACCGTCGTTGTGCCCACAATCGCTGCCCAGTACAGAAGCGGATAGAAGCGCTTAACCGCCAGCTGCCCTTGTAACCCCCCCCATTTCTAACGCCAATTAAAAGCGGAGTTAAGCGGCCATGCGGAGCTTCTGCATGGGCGTGATGCCACCGAGCGCCATATTCGGCCGCTCGTTATTGTAAGTCCAGAGCCATCGTGTCGCTGCGTCCTGTACCTCGGTGACGGATTCGAACAAATACTGATTCAGCCAGTCGTAGCGAACGGTTCGGTTATAGCGTTCTACGTAAGCGTTCTGCTGCGGCTTGCCCGGCTGGATGTAATCGAGCCGGATATGGCGTTTTACCGCCCATTCAATCAGCGTGCTGCTGATGTATTCCGGCCCGTTGTCGCAGCGGACTGCTGTCGGCTTGCCGCGCCATTCGATGATTTGCTCCAGACTGCGGATGACGCGTGCCGAAGATAGCGACAGATCGGCTTCGATGCCCAGGCCTTCGCGGTTATAGTCATCAATGACGTTGAACAGCTGGAAGCTGCGACCGTCGCTCAACTGATCGTGCATGTAGTCCATAGACCAGACCTGATTCGGCGCGTTAGGTACGGCCAATTTGTCCGGCACGTCGCGCTTGAGCCGCTTGCGCGCCTTGATCCGCAGGTTGAGTTCCAGCTCTCGATAGATGCGGTACACGCGCTTGTGGTTCCAGCCGAAGCGTTTGACGTTACGCAGATACAGAAAACATAGCCCGAAGCCCCAGTTACGCTGGTTGTCGGTCAGGCGAATCAGCCAGTTCGCGATCTCCGCGTTCTCGTCCGATAGTGTCGGCTGGTAGCGATAACACGTCCGGCTGATCGAAAACGCCAGGCAGGCCAGTCGAATGCTGATCCCACGCTCACTGACGCTGCGTTGGGCCATCTCACGCCGGCGAGATGGCCTCACCATTTTTTTGCGAGAGCTTCCTGCACGATCTCGGCCTTGAGCCGCTCTTCGGCATACATCTTCTTGAGTCGGCGGTTCTCGTCCTCGAGCTCCTTCATCCGCGCCATGAGCGAGGCGTCCATGCCGCCGTACTTGCTGCGCCACTTGTAGAATGTCGCTGAGCTCATGCCGTGTTCACGGCAGAGCTGCGGCACGGGCGCGCCGGCCTCGGCCTGCTTGAGAATCGCCAGGATCTTGCCGTCGGTATATCGGGATGTTTTCACGGGAATGTCCTCGGGTTAGGTTGCGAGAATATTCCACTTTTAAGTTGCGTTGTTTTTCGGGGGGATTACCAGGTCGCGGTGTCGATTGACGATAACAGTGGTGGCACTGGTAAACGCCGCGCGCCAAAGTACAGTGCGTGGTGTTGCGGCATTCGCTACAACCAAAGCCGTTCGGCCAGCGCATAGGGAAACAGGGCGTCGCGGCCTTGCGCTTCGGTCCCGTAGCGCTCTAGGAAGGCGGGCAACAACAGACCAGACTGAAACTGGAGCGCATTACGTGCCATGGGAGATAATCCTATGCTGTTCAATTTGTTGTGTTATATCTTAAAAATCCTAATTATGGCTGCGACTCATACGTAATCAGGTCGAGGCATGACTGCCATCGTATGCGAACTCTCGCAATGCCAACCCTATTCCCCATAGTCGATGAGATATTCGCGGATCATTTCACGCCCGCGATGAACGCGGCTTTTGGCCGCCGCGCGAGAGATTCGCGTCTGCTCTGCAATCTCAATGATTGAATGCTCGTGAAAATCGCGGAGTAAAATGGCGTCCCTGTATTTGTCCGGCAGCGACTGAATCGCGGCCGCCAGATCCGAATGCAGCTCCGGCGTGCTGTGGTAGTCAAGGATCACGGTACCCAACCCGGCAGATTGGCCCTGCCCGCGCATACGGCGGACAAGCTTGCGACATTCGTTGCGGATGATCGAATACATCCAGGTCGAAAACGACGCCACCGCGCGGAGTGTTCCGATACGCCGATACATAAGCAGGAGTGACTCTTGAACGGCGTCTTCGGCGTCGGCGCTTGAGGCGCATTCCGTATAGGCGATACGACGCGCATCGGGTTGAAAGATGACGAGCAATTGCTCCACCGCCGCCTTGTCACCATCCCGCGCTGCCGCAATCAGTGCGTACTTGCGGGCCTCGGACTCGGCATGGCTGTCATGCATCACTGCCGAACTCCCTTCGGCCTGCTTTGAATGCGCTGCCGGGAGGGACGTGACTTTACTCATGATGTGATCTCGCAAAGTCGGCATCTTGCTTGACGACAAGCGCCTTTCTTATCGGGCCAGGACGAATACTGAACGTCTTCTCACCCATGATTGGAGCCCCACGAAAAGCCTGTGCGCCGTCTGATCTGGAACCCGGCCAACCCGCCATGACCGCGACAGCAGCCATGGACTCTTATGCGATGACCCGCACACGAAAGCCGCTTTCATTCAGATACGCATAGACTTCAAGATCGACGTCTACACCATTTTGCAGGCGTCAGGCCTGCTGTCCGATACGCGACGTTCGAATCGATCGCGTATAAGACGCGGCCTCATGATGCAACCGTTTAGTCATCATAACCGACCGGTCCCTTACAGACAGGTCATCCGGATAGTAATAATTTTCACCAATGTTGAATCATTTCACGCGCTGGCGGACTCCTATCAACGAGACATAGCAAAACAATTGCTCATGGCTCACCGAACCGAATCAACGACACAGGAGTCAACCCCATGAACGCATTGCAGAAATTACTATCCATTACCATCGTTTCCATGGCCGCAACCACGGCTTTCGCCCAGCAGGAGGCCATAGAAGACTACAACCAGGTCTACACCAATCAGATGCTGTCCCAACATGAGGACGTCATTGGCTTGTTGGACAAGGACGGCGATGGCATGTGCTCGTCGCAGGAATTCATGTCCGCGCACCGGTCAATCTTCGACTCTATCGATGCCAACAGCGACGGATTGCTGAGCGAAGAGGAAATGGGACAGTTCCAGGCAAACATGAAGAACGGATGAGCCTTTTAACCCACCTCGAGCATCTGCGTACTGTCGCAGGCGCCGAGGTGGCATCGCGATATAGCATCACGCCGCCACGCGCTCATGGGCGTGTGGCGGCGCTCGCGTAGTTTCAGATTCAAGCATGCACACCAAGGCACTAGCGAAGCGCTATCCTCAGACGATATCCGGCACCACCTTCCTGGATCGGCCCCATCATCCGACTCCTTCAGGCAGGTGGGCCAGCCCTATAAAAACGCAACAGCATCAGAGTCCACCAAGAAAATCCAAAGCCCAAAGCGAGTGACTCTATTGCACCCATCTTCGCTATTTATCACCGCAGCCCATCGGAGTGCCAGCGAGCTTCAGAGATCGCGCACTGGCGGGTCTCGGTTTTGAAATAACGGTTATCCAGTAGTCCGCATAGCCGTCTTCGGATCAGTGACCTTCTCCCTGAAAAGCGCAGCGATCAGAACTAGAGAATTCGGGCCATTTCGATCACGCTGAGAGGCGAAGCAAATGGACCATGAAGAAGTCGAAATACACGGACGAGCAGATCGCCTTTGCGGTCAAGCACACCGAGACGGGCACGCGCGCCGAAGTGGCGCTC
>Ga0207906_1000172_pt1 | contig 39039 bp, 34 predicted proteins | sample LinPmetageLP37_FD_184050 | JGI IMG/M metagenome (GOLD analysis project Ga0207906, IMG submission 184050) | Marine viral communities from the Pacific Ocean - LP-37 (SPAdes) | ecosystem: Environmental > Aquatic > Marine > Oceanic | place: Pacific Ocean | collected 2010-06-16 | reverse complement strand
CCTGTATTCAAGAGCCGTATCTAAAATCAGACAGCCCATAGAAGCATTGTTCAGTTGGCTTATTGAGAAATCTGACATACAGAAAGCGAGCAAGGTCAGGTCTACAAAAGGTTTGACACTCCATGTACATGGAAGACTGGCCGCGGCTTTTATATCCCTAATTTTTTAACCCTTGATTCGCATTACTAACTGTATATAAGTATGAAGAATTTTAGAAAACGTATAGAAATATTAAAAAAAAAGAGAAAATATTATAGAAACAATTTATACCAAGTTGATTCATCTAAGACTTCTACAATCACATCGGATATGTCAATTAAGTCTTTTCGATTCATTCTTTCTAATCTAATTTTCCCTTTTTTATAAATCGAATGGACTGAGGAATTACTAAAGGTTTTTCCATAAGGTGTAAGTAACCCCTCATTATTTAAAATTTGAGATATTTTTCTATACCCAATAGGGGTAAGATTTTCTTCTAAATAACCCTTAATTCTATCGAATAAGTACTCTTGGTACTCAGTATAATAGGACTTCCATAAATGGGTCGTAGTTACTGATACAGAGAACTCTACGATTAATGTGTAGGGGTAAGAATAAATGTCACTTAACGTTACTCCACCGTAACCGATTTTGCTAAATTTCTTGGTTGATCAACATTTTTACCAAGCATGACAGCAATATGGTAAGAAAGTAGTTGCAACGGAATGGTGGTTAACAATGGCGATAAAGATTCCAACGTTTCAGGAACTTCAATCACGTGATCTGCTAAGGCCCTTACATCAACATCGCCTTCAGTAACTATACCGATGATTTTTCCTTTTCTTGATTTAATTTCCTGAATATTACTTACCACTTTTTCGTAATGTCCTTTTTTAGTGGCAATTACAACAATAGGCATATTTTCATCAATTAAAGCAATAGGGCCATGTTTCATTTCTGCAGCAGGATACCCTTCAGCATGAATGTATGAAATCTCTTTTAGTTTTAAAGCGCCTTCTAATGCCACGGGGAAATTATAACCTCTACCTAGATACAAGAAATTATGAACATCTTTATAAATATTTGCAATCATTTTGATGTGATCATCAGATTCTAACACTTTTTCGATTTTTTTCGGAATCATTTCCAACTCAAGTAAATGAAGACGAAAATCTGAACTGGAAATCGTGCCTTTAGCCCGGGCAAGACGCAAGGCTATTAACGTTAACACGGTAATTTGAGTTGTAAAAGCTTTTGTTGATGCAACCCCTATTTCAGGACCCGCATGCGTATAAGCACCTGTATCTGTTTCTCTTGCAATGGAAGATCCAACAACATTACAAACACCAAAAACAAAAGCACCTTTAGATTTTGCTAATTTAATGGCGGCAAGTGTGTCGGCTGTTTCACCTGATTGTGAGATGGCTATGATGACATCTTTTTCTGTTATGATTGGGTTTCTATATCTAAATTCTGAAGCGTATTCAACTTCCACAGGAATTCTGGCTAAATCTTCAAAAATGTATTCTGCCACTAAACCAGCATGCCAAGACGTACCACAAGCCACAATAATGATTCTATCCGCATTAAGAAACCTTTTCATGTTATCTTCAACACTTGACATTTTTATAATGGCTTCTTCCCGGTTGAGCCTTCCTCTATAAGTGTCAGTAATGGCCTTAGGCTGCTCAAAAATTTCTTTTAACATAAAATGATCAAAACCTCCTTTTTCAATCTGATCCAGATTCATTTGTAGCTTTTGAACATATGGGGCAACTAAAGAATCATCTTTAATTTTTCTGATTTTTATGTCTTTGTGTAATCTTATAATGGCCATTTCTTCATCTTCTAAATAAATGGCATTTTGGGTATATTCTATAAACGGAGACGCATCGCTGGCTATAAAAAACTCATCTTTACCTACACCAATAGCCAATGGACTCCCTAAACGTGCAATAACAATTTCTTTAGGCTGGGTTTTGTCGAAAACGGCAATAGCATAAGCCCCAACCACCTGATTTAATGCTATTTGAACGGCTTGCCCTAATTTTACGTTTTCTTGTTTTTTGACGTCTTCAATAAGATTAACCAAAACTTCAGTATCTGTATCTGATTGAAATGTGTATCCTCTGGTGATTAATTCTTTTTTGAGTGATTCATAATTCTCAATAATACCATTATGGATGATTACTAAATTTCCGGAATTTGAATAATGTGGATGTGAATTGACGTCATTTGGAACCCCATGGGTTGCCCATCTGGTATGGCCAATACCAATATTTCCGTTTTGTGATATTTCTTTTTCTAGCCTGGTTTCTAAATCTACAACTTTCCCTTTAGTTTTGCATACGTTTAGGTCAGTGCCATCAAATAATGCAATGCCTGCACTATCATATCCACGGTATTCCAATCGTTTTAAACCTTCAATAATAATAGGGTAAGCATCTCTTGGGCCAATATATCCAACTATTCCACACATGATTTATTAATTTAATTTGGGGTTATATTAAAGTCAATGCAAATATGTAAATTTAATTTACATGAATGATAAATAATATATAAAGTCATTGTTTTATACGATGAAATTCGTTTCTATTGAATAATAGAAATGAATTTTAGCGCATAATATTATTCTGACAATAATTAATGCTATTTATTTTGGGTCAGTAAAAAAGACTTCCAATGCCATTCTTTTATTTACCGGTACGCTTTGGCTGCTACCGTATAAAATAGTGCCTCTAGGTGTGATAACAGATGCCGATGGAACTGCTGTCACAATATCTTTACTGTTTAATATGTTTGTACTGGCTGTATAATTAACATTAGTGGATAAAACCAATCCTATTTTAGTGTTAGTGGAATCTTTAAGCAATATGTTATTAAGATGTTCTGTTAGGCGTATTTTGTATTTTGAAATGCCAGAATCATCCGTTGTCCGTTGTCCTAAATGTATATATAGCGAATTATACGGATTAGATGTATTATTAGTGGGATCCGCAAGGTAATCTATTAAAGGGATATTGTTTTTAACATCATAAGCATAGATTCTGTCATATTTATGATAATCTTCTGAAGGCGATGTCATAGTCTCATCTTCATAAACTACTAGTTGGGCTTCATTAATTAGTTTTTTCAATACAAATTGACCATTTTTCACAATGTAATCACCATTACCGTCCACAGCTCTATAGTTTTTCTTAAAAGCTTCTAATGTGCTCATAGTTTCGCCATTATAATCAACATCCCCATTAAACAAATCAACTACCGCCATAGAGCCCAGACTTTTAAGATATAGTTTATCATCTCCTAAAGTGGAGTCCCCATTTTCTAAAGAAACCAGATTGTAATTGTTTATAAACGTATTGACCTTGTTGCCAGTAAAATTTAAAACATAGCTGCTATTTTGGCGTACAGTTGCATCAGTTGAAGAGTCGTAGGAATAATAAATAGTTATGCTAGACCCAGTACCTGCAATATTAAGCATGATCATATTGCCATTTCCACCAATTGCTTCGGCTTTAAAATAAAGACCTCTAAAATAATTTTTAAAGTTATTGACATTACTTAATTCAGCACTGCCTTCTTTATCTAAAATAGCAGATTTCCAAAAAGCAACATCTAAAGATGCTCTTAAAGCAGGGACTGATCGTGTTGTAACAGGGGTATCTGTGTCTTTACCAGTGGTTGTTTTAATGGCATCACTGCTAGGTATAAAATCAGGATTTTCATAAATAAGGCTACCTATATGGCTATCAAAATTTATGGTAGAATTTTCTGTTATAGCAAAATTATCTGTATAATTAATAACCCCATTAGAAAATGAATAATAGCTTTGAGGATCGTTAAATTCAGTATTAGGGTTAAAATCCCTTAGAAAATATTTATTTTCATAAACCGACAATTTAATGGCAGCGTTTCCAAATAATGAATCGCTTATTGAATAAACCGTATTCCCATCAGCATCCGGAGAATTGGCACTTACTTTATTGAAATAAGGAATGGTTAAAATAACAGAATCAATGGCCGCATTAGCTCCAAAAACCGGATTAAAGGTTGCAGGTGTTATTTGGGTAATAATACTTGCTGTAGTTTGACCATAGGCAGGGTCATTAAATACACCTAATAAACTAGAGTTTAAATTGTTTATTTTAACAGAATCAAGTTTTTTGTTATACGTAACAATGGGCAATTGCGCATTATCTATATTGAAATGTTTTATCCCTATCACGTCACTTTCTAGGGTATTAAAATCTGCGTCACATGCTATAATAGCCAATATTGTAATTAGGATAACACTGGTGAATTTCAGGGCTTTAAATATTTTTCTCATATGTTGATTGTGAAGAACAATTGGTTTAAACTATTACTTTTGAATTTAAAAACTCTGTGTAGGCATCACCAAATTCATCTTTAAATTTATATTCCAAAACAGGCTTTTTTGAGTTTTTTACATAGGATTGTAAATCGTCTGGAATTTCTTCAGACCCTATAATAAGCGCATCAGAATAGTCAACAGCCAATTTCATTAAGTTTGTATAAGACGGTGTTTTTAGTATTTTAAAGGCGTCTTCACTGATATTATCAAATTTTACTTTATTAAACATGTCGTTGTTTAACGTTTCATCAAAACTTTGTTTATATATAGATGTTATTATTTTACTGTCACTAAACAAAGGTTCATCTTTATAGTATTCTTTTAAATAAAGAGGCAATAATGAAGCAAGCCAACCATGAACATGTATAACGTCTGGAGACCAATTTAATTTTTTAACAGTTTCAATAACACCTTTTGCAAAGAAAATAGCACGCTCATCATTATCCGGAAATAAATTCCCATTTTCATCGGTTAAGGTTGCTTTTCTTTTAAAATACTCATCATTATCTATAAAGTAAACCTGTATCCGCTCCTTAGGGATTGAGGCCACTTTAATAATTAGAGGCATATCCAAATCATTAATCACTAAATTTATCCCTGATAATCTTATAACTTCGTGCAATTGATGCCTTCTCTCATTAATATTACCATATCTCGGCATGAAAATTCTGATTTGACCACCTTGTTGATTCACCAATCTAGGTGCTTCAAAAGACATTGAAGAAATTTCAGTTTCGGGTAAATAAGGCACTACTTCAGATGATACATACAATATCCTCTTATCTTTCATAAATAGGGTGCTTTTGAAAATTCAAAATAAAAAACACGCAAAAGTACAAAAATTTATGCAGATTGATTGTAAAATCTTAAGTTTGCAACCGTTAATTTTTTATTAAAGAATGAAGGTTTTTTCAGAAATAGAGCAAATTACTTCAGCTATTGAAGCATTTAAAGTGCAGCATTTAACCATTGGCTTAGTACCTACCATGGGTGCTTTACATCAAGGGCATTTGGCATTGGTAAAAAATGCAATGGCAAATAATGATATAGTAATTGTGAGTGTTTTTGTAAACCCAACACAGTTTGATAAAGAAGAAGATTTAAAAAAATACCCCAGAACGCTTGATAATGATGTATTGCTTTTAGAATCAATTTCTAAAGACATTATCATATTTGCACCACCAGTTAAAGCTATTTATAAAGGAAACACAGTTTCTCAGATTTTTGATTTTGATGGATTGGAGTTTGAAATGGAAGGCAGGTTTAGGCACGGACATTTTGATGGTGTAGGAACTATTGTAAAAAAATTGTTTGAAATTGTAAAACCGGATAACGCTTATTTTGGTGAGAAGGATTTTCAACAATTACAAATCATCAAGAAATTGGTGAGTAAATACCATATTCCGGTGCATGTTGTGGGTTGTAAAATACATAGAGAATCTTCGGGTTTAGCCATGAGTTCAAGAAATACGCGACTGTCAGTAACACAAAAAGATGAGGTGCCTTTTATTTATAAAACCCTAAAAACTGCCAAAAAACATTTTGGCACAAAAAGTGCTAATCAAATTACTAAATGGGTGACAAAACAGTTTGAAAACAACCCTTTATTAAAATTGGAATATTTCATAATTGCTGATGTTGACTCATTAAAAGAATTGAAGCGAAAATCAAAAAACAAAAAATACAGGGCATTTATTGCAGTTTATGCTGGGGAAATTCGACTAATTGATAATATCGCGTTAAATTAATATCTTTGCCACATGCAAGTTCAAGTAGTAAAATCAAAAATACATAGAGTAAAATGCACCGGTGCAGACCTTAACTACATTGGTAGTATAACCATTGATGAAGATTTAATGGAGGCTGCTAATATTATTCAAGGCGAAAAAGTTCAGATTGTTAATAATGACAATGGCGAACGATTAGATACTTATGTGATACCTGGGCCACGAAACAGTGGTGAAATTACCCTTAATGGCGCAGCTGCCAGAAAAGTTTCAATAGGAGACACCTTAATATTAATTACCTATGCCTTTATGGATATTGAAGAAGCAAAAACGTTTAAGCCTTCATTGGTATTTCCTGATGAGGCCACCAACTTATTAAAATAACCCTTTGAGTCAAAATATAAAAAAAGCACTAAAAATCATACTCCCATTATTATTGGGAGTTTTTTTAGTATGGTATTCCCTCTCAAAAGTATCATTGGATGAATTGCTTCTATATTTCAAAAAGGCAGATTATAAATGGATTATTGTTGGAGTTTTTTTAGGCTTATTAAGTCATATGTCCAGAGCCTACAGGTGGTTGTTTATGCTGGAACCCATGGGTTATAAAATTAAATTCCCCAATAGTGTCATGGCTGTTTTTGCCACCTATTTAATTAACTATACCATTCCAAGAGCAGGTGAAGTTGCCAGGGCCACTATTTTAACCAATTATGAACAGGTTCCTTTTGAAAAAGGATTTGGAACCATTGTTTCTGAACGAATTGCTGATTTAATTGTTATGTTTGGAATTATTGCAATAACCCTGTTTCTTCACTTTGATTTTATATTTAGTTTTTTCATACAAAAATTTAATCTTCCTAAAATTATTATGGGGATCATGGTGCTAATCATAATTGCAGTAATTGCATTCATGTTTTTAAAACGAAGTAAGTCTAAAATCGCGTTAAAGACCAAAAAGTTCATGAACGGATTACTAGAAGGGGTTTTTAGCATTTTTAAAATGAAAAAAAAGTGGCCATTTATTTTTCATACACTTTTTATCTGGAGCATGTATGTACTCATGTTTTATGTCACGTCCTTTGCTGTTGAAGAATTGCATGGTATTTCAATGGGGGCTATTTTAATTGGATTTCTTTTTGCAAGTTTTAGTATTGCGGCAACCAATGGCGGTATTGGATCGTATCCATTAGCTATCTATGCAGCGTTTTCAATTTTTGGAATTGCTAAAGAGCCCAGTTTAGCCTTTGGCTGGATTATTTGGTCTTCACAAACATTAATGATTATTCTATTAGGGGGTTTGTCATTAATATATTTGCCTATTTACAATCGAAAAAGACAAGCAAAGCAACTTTAATTCTAGTAAAAAGGTTTCAAATACTTTGCTTTTAAACTTTCGCTTTATTTGTTACCTTGCCATATATAATTTCTCAAATCAAACCAATGAAATCAATTATTTACTGTTTATTCTTGTTGTGTTCGTTCAATTATGTTCAATCTCAGGTTATTTATGAGCCCATAGAATCTTCTAAGCTAGGAGAGTCACGAGAACTTAAAATACAATTGCCCAGAGGTTATGGTGATGATGATAAAAAAACATATCCATTATTTATAGTATTTGATGGGGATTATTTATTTGAAGCTGTAGCGGGAGATGTTGATTATTATTCCTATTGGGAAGATATGCCGGAGGCCATTGTTGTAGGCGTAAATCAGGATGATAAACGATATGATGATTGTCTGTATTCTGAACAAAATTCGCTGCCCATTGAAACCGGAGCTAAATTTTTTGAATTTATTGGAGTCGAACTCATTCCATATCTTCAAAACAAATATAGAATAGGTAATTTTAAGGTTGCAGTTGGTCATGGTGAAACAGCTAATTTTATTAATTATTATTTACTCAAACAACAACCTTTATTTCAAGGGTACATTGTTGTTAGCCCAGAACTAGCACCTCAAATGAATACATTTGTGAGTGAAAGATTGTCAAAAATTGAAAGTAAAACATTTTATTATTTAGCAACGTCAACCAATGATGATGCGTCCATAAAAAAGGAAACGGAGGATTTAAACACAAGTTTTTCATCGCTTGACAATAAAAACGTGTTTTACAATTATGATTTGTTTGACGAACCATCTCACTATTCAGTGCCGGCACATGCCATACCCAATGCTTTAGAAAATATTTTTTCAATTTTTCAGCCTATAAGTAAGACCGAGTACAAAGAAAAAATCCTTAATCTTGAAACCTCTCCTGTAATTTATCTTGAAGAAAAATATCAAACCATAAATGATCTGTTCGGAATTAAAAAACAAATCCTTATCAATGATTTTAAGGCCATTGCAGCAGCCATTGAAAAAAAGGAAGAGTTTCAATACTTTGAAGAATTAGGAAAACTTGGTAGGAAAGAGTATCCAAATACGCTTTTGGGCAATTACTATTTGGCGCGTTTTTATGAGGAAACCGGTGAGCCTAAAAAAGCTATGAGAACCTACCAATCAGGATATTCTTTTGAAGAAATTGGAGGCATCACTAAAGATTTAATGTTGCAAAAAGCAGATGCTATTAAGGCAGATTTTGGTTTTTAACGAAGGGATAAATCCAACATCATTCTCGAAACAACAGATTTTGAAGATTATTAAACTTTAAACTAATTAATCCCTCTCCTTTGGAGAGGTTAGGAGTGGCTTATGGCAAAAGTAAAAACAACTTTTTTTTGTCAGCATTGTGGCAATCAATACGCCAAATGGCAGGGACAGTGCACGGCTTGTAAGGAATGGAATTCCATTGTTGAAGAAGTTATTCAAAAAGAAGAAAAAACAACTTGGAAATTACCAAATTCATCTGTAAAACGCGTATCAAAACCTTTACTTATACAAGATATTGATACGTCGCAAGAAGCACGATTAGATACCTTTGATGCTGAATTCAACCGTGTTTTGGGTGGTGGCATTGTCCCCGGCTCTTTAATTCTTTTAGGTGGTGAACCAGGGATTGGAAAAAGCACGTTATTACTCCAAATTTCGTTAAAACTGCCCTATAAAACCTTATATGTTTCTGGGGAAGAAAGTCAGAAACAAATAAAAATGCGGGCTGAGCGTATTTATCCTGGTAATACCAATTGTTATATTTTAACCGAAACAAAAACTCAAAATATATTCAAGCAAATTGAAGCATTAACACCTGATATTGTGGTGATTGATTCCATTCAAACCCTTCATAGTGATTATATAGAAAGCTCTTCTGGCAGTATTTCACAAATTAAAGAATGTACTGCGGAACTGATAAAATTTGCAAAAGAAACAGCAACTCCGGTTGTTTTAATAGGCCACATCACTAAAGATGGTACCATTGCCGGACCAAAAATTTTAGAACATATGGTGGATACGGTTTTGCAATTTGAAGGCGACCGCAATCATGTTTTTAGAATTTTGAGAGCGAATAAAAACCGTTTTGGCTCCACCAATGAGTTAGGTATCTATGAAATGCAAGGTTCTGGTTTACGTGAAGTTACCAATCCGTCTGAATTATTAATCTCAAAGAAAGATGAAGAGTTATCTGGAAATGCCGTTGCCGCCACTTTAGAAGGCATGCGCCCATTAATGATAGAAGTTCAAGCCTTGGTGAGCACTGCGGTTTATGGAACACCACAGCGAAGCGCTACAGGTTTTAATGCTAAACGGCTTAACATGTTGTTGGCTGTTTTAGAAAAACGCGCAGGTTTCAGATTAGGTGCCAAGGATGTGTTTTTAAATATTACCGGGGGCATCAATGTCGATGATCCTGCCATAGATTTAGCTGTTGCCGCCGCCATACTATCATCAAATGAAGATGTTGCCCTGCAAAAGGATTTTTGTTTTGCGGCTGAGGTTGGTTTGTCTGGTGAAATTCGCCCGGTACAACGTGTGGAGCAACGCATATTAGAAGCTGAAAAATTAGGGTTTTCAACCATTTTTGTTTCGAAATACAATAAAATTTCACTAAAAAATACGGCGATTAAAATTCAATTGATTTCTAAAATTGAAGATCTGGTTGGGTATCTGGTTTGATTCAAAAAAATAGATATTAAAACATGAGTAAAAATATAATTCCTTCGGAAAGTATTATCAAAAAGATTTTTGTTTTTAGAGGTCAAAAAGTGATGTTAGATAAAGATTTAGCTGAAATGTATCAAGTAGATACAAAACGCCTCAACGAACAAGTTAAAAGAAATATAAATCGTTTCCCTGAAAGTTTTATGTTTCAACTCACTAAAGAAGAATGGACAAACTTGAAGTCGCAAAATGCGACCTCAAGTTGGGGAGGACGAAGAAGTGAACCTTTTGCCTTTACAGAACATGGAATTTTAATGGTATCAAGTGTTTTAAATAGTGAAATAGCTATAAAAATGAGTGTTCAAATTATAGAAACCTTTGTTCAACTTAGGAAAATTGCTAATAATTATGAAGAAATAATGCAAAAAATGCAGCAAATGGAATCTCAATATAATAATCAGTTTTCTGAAATTTATGAAGCTTTGCAACAATTGCTTTCAATCCCAAAAGAACAAACAAGACCTAAAATAGGTTATAAAAAAAATTGAAAATTTAGTTGGATTTGTGGTGTGATGTGATTGCGAGCATAGTAAATCAATCTTTTAAATAGAGTTTCAATTCTAAGATTACTTTGATCGTTCCTCCTTCGTAATAAATGAAAGATTAATTTATTAAGTACATCATCTTCTATTTCCCCAAAATTCTTTAATTTCGCACCTCGATTAGAATTTTGATAACATGAGTGTTAAAACTTTGGTTTAGTGATGTTTGTGTTTTGCATCCTGTCCATGACTAAAGTTTACATCTGTCCATCATAATAAAATTAAAATTATCAGATGAAATTTCCTGAATATAAAGGACTTGACTTACCAAAAGTTGCAGAAGAAATTCTCAATTATTGGCAAGAAAACAAGGTGTTTGAAAAAAGTGTCACGACAAGAGAAGGCCATGAACCATATGTATTTTTTGAAGGACCACCCTCTGCAAACGGACTTCCGGGTGTGCATCACGTTTTAGCACGTGCCATTAAAGATATTTTTCCGCGGTACAAAACCATGAAAGGCTATCAAGTTAAGCGAAAAGCGGGCTGGGATACACATGGGCTGCCTATTGAATTGGGTGTTGAAAAAGAGTTGGGTATTACTAAAGAAGATATTGGTAAAACAATTTCTGTTGAAGACTATAATGCGGCCTGTAGAAAAGCTGTGATGCGTTATACAGATGTTTGGAATGACCTGACACAAAAAATGGGTTATTGGGTAGATATGGACGACCCATATATCACATACGAACCAAAATATATGGAAAGTGTTTGGTGGTTACTAAAGCAAATTTATGATAAGAAATTGTTGTATAAAGGCTATTCCATTCAGCCATATTCACCAAAAGCAGGAACAGGTTTAAGTTCGCATGAGTTAAACCAACCAGGTACGTATCAAGATGTAACTGACACTACCGTTGTTGCTCAGTTCCTCACCCCAACCCTCTCCAAAGGAGAGGGAGACCATTCTGTGTGGGAGGCTTTTAAACTCTCCCCTCCTTTGGAGGGGTCGGGGGAGGCTTACTTTCTAGCATGGACAACCACGCCTTGGACGCTTCCAAGTAATACGGCTTTAACCGTTGGTTTAAAAATTGAGTACGTTCTGATAGAAACATTCAATCAATATACGTTTGAACCTATTAAAGTTATTCTTGCTAAAAAATTAGTTGATTATCAATTTGCAGGAAAATTTAATCAGGTAAATGATAAAGCTGAATTGTTAACATATAAACCTGAAGACAAAAAGATTCCCTATAGAATTATTAGCGAATGTAAAGGAAAAGATTTAGTTGGAATTAAATACGAACAACTAATGCCTTATGCTTTGCCAAACGATAACCCAGAAAACGCCTTTAGAGTTATTTCAGGGGATTTTGTTACCACCGAAGATGGAACTGGAATCGTTCATACGGCGCCAACTTTTGGAGCAGATGATGCCATGGTTGCAAAACTTGCAACACCAGAAGTGCCGCCAATGTTAGTGAAAGACGAGAATGGGAATTTGGTGCCTTTGGTAAATTTACAAGGTAAGTTCAGACCAGAAATGGGTGAATATGCTGGTAAATATGTAAAGAATGAATATTACAATGATGGGGAAGCTCCGGAACGTTCAGTTGATGTTGAAATTGCCATTAAATTAAAAGAAGAAAATAAAGCCTTTAAGGTCGAAAAATATAAACATAGCTATCCAAACTGCTGGAGAACCGATAAACCAATTCTTTACTATCCATTAGATTCTTGGTTTATTAAAGTGACTGATGTGAAGGACAGAATGTTCGAATTGAACGAAACCATTAATTGGAAGCCAAAAGCAACCGGTACAGGTCGTTTTGGAAACTGGCTAGCAAATGCCAACGATTGGAACTTATCACGGTCCCGTTATTGGGGCATTCCATTACCCATTTGGAGAACTGAAGACGGTAAAGAAGAAATATGTATTGGTTCTGTTGAAGAACTAAAATCTGAAATGAAAAAAGCAGTTTCAGCAGGGGTTTTAGCAAAAGATATTTTTGAAAGTTTTGAAGTTGGAAACAATTCCGAAGAAAACTATGCAAAAATAGATTTGCATAAAAACATTGTTGATGAAATTGTATTGGTTTCAGTTTCAGGAAAACCAATGAAACGCGAAAGCGATTTAATAGACGTGTGGTTTGATTCAGGGTCCATGCCGTATGCGCAATGGCATTATCCTTTTGAAGAAGCCCCCTCTAACTCCCCCAAAGGGGGAGAACCCAAACGTTCCTACGGATATGAAACTGCGAGAAAATCTTCTTATCATTTAATTAATGAACTTAAGAAAGAAAGAATTAAGAATCCTACTGAAGCGGAAAAAGTACTTTGGGAATCTTTAAAGACCAAACAATTAGATGGTTATAAGTTTAGAAGAGAACATATTATAGACGAGTATATCGTTGATTTTGTATGTTTAGCTAAAAACCTGGTTATTGAAGTTGATGGTGGTTATCACAACCATCCAGAAATTCAGGAAGCAGATGCATTTAGAACTCAAATATTGGAAGAACTAGGTTTCAGAGTTATTAGATTTTCTAATGAAGAAGTAATAGGAAACATAGCCGCTGTTTTAGAAAAAATCCAATATGAGTTGCGAATGAGTTTTTCCCCTCTGGGGAAATTAAAAGGGGCTTTCCCCGCTGATTTTATTGCTGAAGGCGTTGATCAAACCAGAGGTTGGTTTTATACGCTTCACGCTATTGCCACTATGGTTTTCGATTCTGTAGCCTATAAAAACGTGGTATCCAACGGATTGGTTTTAGATAAAAACGGACAAAAAATGTCCAAGCGTTTAGGAAATGCGGTGGACCCTTTTGAAACCATATCAACATACGGAGCCGATGCCACCCGTTGGTACATGATTTCTAACGCAAATCCTTGGGATAATTTAAAGTTTGATTTAGAAGGCATTGAAGAAGTAAAACGAAAGTTCTTCGGAACTCTTTATAACACGTATTCCTTTTTTGTACTCTATTCAAATCTTGATAAATTTAAATATACTGAAGCGGATATTCCCTTAGAAGAACGACCAGAAATTGACCGTTGGATTTTGTCTGAATTACACACGTTAATTAATAAGGTAGATGAGTATTATGCTGATTATGAACCCACAAAGGCAGCGCGTGCCATTTCAGATTTTACACAAGATTATGTAAGTAATTGGTTTGTTCGCTTGAGCAGAAGACGTTTCTGGAAAGGCGATTACCAACAAGATAAAATTTCGGCATATCAAACACTTTATACATGTTTGCTTACCATAGCTAAATTAGGAGCGCCCATAGCACCATTTTTTATGGATAGATTGTATTTAGATTTAAATGTTGTCACCAAAAAAGAAACATTTGAAAGTGTGCATTTAGCAAATTTCCCTGTTTTTGATACCACTATCATTAATAAGAGTTTGGAACGCAAAATGGAAAGTGCCCAAACAATATCATCCTTAGTATTGTCGTTAAGAGCTAAGGAAAAGATTAAAGTACGTCAACCTCTTCAAAAAATAATGATTCCAGTTGATAGCAAACAACAAAAGGAAGAGATTTTGGCGGTATCAGATTTGATAAAGCACGAAGTGAATGTGAAAGAGATTGAGCTTTTAGAAGAAGCTTCGGATATATTGGTAAAGCAAATCAAACCCAATTTCAAAACCTTAGGCCCGCGTTTCGGCAAGGATATGAAAGCCATTGCCAACGCCGTTATGAACTTTGATTCAGAAGATATTAACAAAATTGAACAAAGTGGTGTTTTAGACTTTGTAATCAATGAAAAAAATATAACTTTATCCCTTGAGGATGTTGAAATTACATCTCAAGATATAGAAGGATGGTTGGTAGCAAACGAAGGCACCATAACAGTTGCGTTAGACGTTACCATATCTGATGAATTGCGTAAAGAAGGCATTGCCAGGGAGCTGGTAAACAGAATACAAAATTTACGAAAAGATTCGGGATTTGAAGTGACAGATAGAATTGATGTACAGCTTCAAAAGGATGATAACATTGTGAATGCAGTTGAAGCTAATATAGCGTATATTAGAGCAGAAACATTAACAGAGAAATTAGAGATAATAGAACAAATAGATAACGGCATTGAAATCGCTTTTGATGATGTAAATACCAAATTGTTTATTAAAAAACATTAAAATTATGAATTTAGACGCGAATTTAAGATACTCGGATAAAGATTTAGCAGAATTTAAAGACTTGATCAAAGAAAAAATACAAAAAGCTCAAAATGATTTAGAGCTTATTAAAAGTGCCTACATGAATAACCATGATAATGGTACTGAAGATACATCACCAACTTTTAAAGCGTTTGATGAAGGAAGTGAAGTAATGAGTAAAGAATCAAACTCGCAATTAGCAATTAGACAAGAAAAGTTTATTCGCGATTTAAAAAATGCGTTAATCCGTATTGAAAATAAAACGTATGGTGTTTGCAGGGTTACCGGGAAACTAATTAATAAAGAACGTTTAAAATTAGTACCTCATGCCACTTTAAGTATTGAGGCAAAAAACATGCAATAATAATTAATAATTATATATTTGAAACGTCTCTCCCGATAACTATCGGGATTGAGACGTTTTTATTTTGGCTAACGCGATGTCCTTAAAAAAATCAATCATTATTATAATCCTTATTTTACTTGTTGATCAAATAAGTAAACTGTATATAAAAACCCATTTTGCTTTAGGCGACGAATACATTGTATTTCATTGGTTTAGAATTTATTTTGTGGAAAATGACGGAATGGCTTGGGGTACAAAACTTAGTGATTTTACATCATTTATTTCTGAAAGAACAGCTAAAATAGCCTTAACGGTATTTAGAATCATAGCCATAGTTGGTATAGGTTATTGGCTAGTTGAAGCAACCAGAAATAGAAGCCCCAAAGTATTAATAATTGCCATAGCCTTAATTTTTGCAGGAGCACTTGGAAACATCATAGACTCTGTTTTTTATGCTATTTTGTTTAATGATAGTTACGGACAAGTGGCTACATTTTTACCGCTTGAAGGGGGTTATGATGGCATTCTACACGGACGCGTAGTTGACATGCTTTATTTTCCGCTTTGGAAAGGGTATTTACCAGAATGGTTACCTTTATATGGAGGAAAATTCTTTACTTTTTTTGAACCCGTTTTTAATGTTGCGGATATGGCAATAAGTACAGGGTTTATTATGTTATTAGTATTTAATAAAAAGGCGTTTCCTAAGAAGTAAATACTATCTTAAAAACGGTAAATCTCATTTTGGGTTACACAATAATCCAGTGTGACATCGCTTTCAAAAACATCGGAAATCTCGGCTTCAGCATCAAAAAAAGAGAGTCCAATTTTCAAGGTTTCAGGGGTGCAATCCGCTAAAAATGTATCATAAAAACCTTTGCCATAACCTACCCGATTGCCCTTTTTATCAAACGCTAAAAGCGGAATAAAAACAACGTTTATTTTTTCCGAAGAAATTTCTATACCATCAACAGGTTCAGGGATATGGTAATTATTTTTCTTAATAACGGTATTATCAGTTAATAAATAATGTTTCATCTTGCCCGTTCTAAAATCACTTTTAGAAATCACGATATGTTTATCTTTTCCTGATAAAATATTCAATATATAATCGGTGTTAACTTCTTTTTGTTCTTCAATGGATAAAAAAATATGATAAAAGGAATAATCCCAAATAGGTAATTTAAGAAGTTGGTTAGCTATGGATATGCTTAAATCATCAACCTGATTTAATAATAACGTTTTACGAAGCGCTTTGTATTTTATTCGTAATTCAGATTTTGTCATAAAACGAGCACTATTTATTGAGTTTCGTAGTAATATGAAATAAAGCATCACCCTGATATACTAAGGACGCTTCATTGATATTAATAATATAACCTTCAATAGTTGATTTAACAGTATGATGAAGTTTGCCATAAGGGTCTGTAATTTGCCCTAATACATCATTTATATTAACTTTAGTATACATGTCAATTTTAGCTTTAAACATGCCTGATCGTTTTGCGCGAAGCCATTTGCTGTCATCAACAAATTTGGTTGGTTCTTTTGGAGGGCTTGATTTTTTCTTCACATTTAGCATCTCAAAATGATTTAAAATGCGCTTGGCTCCTTCAATGCCAATTTTTGAAATTGTATCATCAACAAATGATGATTTTCCGCCTTCAAATAATAATATAGGTTTGCCTATTTGATGACATGCATTTCTGAAAGATTTAGCTAAATTGTTGGAATATAAGGTAAATGGGGCACCAAAAACGGTGGCCAGGTCTTCAAGTTGCGGATCATCTTTAATAATCCTGATTTGGGCCGCATTAAATCGGCTGGCACCACCGGTATGAAAATCTATGATTAAATCAACTTCGGGAATTATTTCATGAATTAACCTATGGGCAACCCTGCTGGCTAAAGAACCACTTGCTGAACCGGGGAATACCCGATTTAAATCTCGTCCGTCAGGGAAATTCCTTGAACTATTTAAAAACCCAAAGACATTCAGTATGGGCATACAAATAATGGTCCCCCGTTTGGGCTTGTTTATTTTGGTTGCAATAAGTTGCCGTACAATATCAACACCGTTAATTTCATCCCCATGAATACCTGCAGTAAATAAAATAGTTGGTCCCGGTTTTTTGGAGCGTTCTATGATTACAGGAACTTCAATGACCGTTGAGGTATGTAATTTAGCAATATTAAAATTGATTTCTTTAGACGCTCCCAAAGGAATGTCATGACCTAAAATAGAAATAATACGTTTGCAATCCTTAGTCATAAAACAGTTTAAACGTTACGTTCAATATACCTAATAATAGATTTTGCAATATCCTTTTTGGTGGCTGCTTCTATACCTTCTAGACCAGGAGAAGAATTCACTTCTAAAATTAAAGGGCCACGAGCCGATTGCAATAAGTCCACACCGCAAATACCTAAACCAAGGGCTTTTGCCGCTCTTAATGCTGCATTTTCTTCTTCATCCGTTAATTGAATGATATCAGCACTTCCGCCTCTATGCAAATTGGACCTGAATTCACCTTCCTTTCCTTGTCGTTTCATGGCGCCAACTACCGTGCCATCAACCACAAAAACCCGGATATCTGCGCCTTTGGATTCTTTAATAAATTCTTGTACAATGACGCGCGCTTGTAATCCGTTAAACGCTTCTAAAACGGATTCAGCCGCATTATTAGTTTCAGCTAAAACGACCCCCAATCCTTGTGTGCCTTCCAGTAATTTTATCACTAATGGGGCGCCACCAACATAATTTATAATTTCAGTCACATCTTTGGCATAATTAGAAAACGCTGTTTTTGGCATGCCCAATCCCGCACGCGATAATACCTGAAGGCTTCTTAATTTATCACGAGATCTGACTAAAGCTTGAGATTCAACCGTAGAAAACACTTTCATCATTTCAAATTGCCTCACTACTGCCGTTCCATAAAAAGTTACGGATGCTCCAATCCTTGGAATGATAGCGTCAATATGTGCTAAGTGCTTTCCTTTATAAATTACCGCAGGATTCTTTTTTTCAATAATAATCTCGCACATTAAAGGATCTATGACCTCTACTGTATGTTTACGTTGAATAGCCGCTTCAACCAATCTTTTGGTAGAATACAAACGAGGATTTCTTGATAGAATTACTATATTCATTAATTTGTTTGTTTTTTGTTATTTTCAAAAGATAGGTTTTTCAGACTGACGTCTACAATAAACTTTTTATTTAAAAAGCGTCTCCCTATTAAAATGGGATATTTCATGTCATCCCTGGTGCTTAAAGTCAAATTTATTCTATATTTTTTATTAAAAAGCAACATGGTTGTTTTTACTTTAAAACGCTGTTGTACAATGCCATTGCTGCTTTTTACTTTAGCGATATTATAATTTGAAAATATAATCTCCTTGCCATTATAAAGCGGATGGCCTTTATCATAAAACTTGCATTTTAGCAAATCATTCTCAACAATTACTTGATGGCAATGAATGGAAGACGTGTATGCCCCGGTGTCAATTTTTATATCAATACCATATAAATCAAGCATCGGAAAATCTGCTTTATCTATTCTGCCAATAATTTTTTTAGGCATTTTTAGTTTTAAAATAGTGCCGCAAGATATGAAAAAAATCGTGGTAAAATCAAAATCGTAAGTGCAGTTGGGTTGAAATGTTTTAGGATATGTTTATCTTTGATTACATGAGTAAATCAGCATTAGAAATTCAATTACAAACTTTGCCGCATCAACCCGGGGTTTATCAGTATTATAATGCTGAAGGAATCATTATTTACGTGGGGAAAGCTAAAGATTTAAAAAAACGGGTTAGTTCATACTTCACAAAAACCCATGAAAATGGTAAAACCAGAGTTTTAGTAAAAAAAATAGCAAGTATTAAGCACATTGTAGTAGATACTGAAACCGATGCGTTGCTGTTAGAAAATAATTTAATTAAAAAATATCAACCTCGTTATAATGTCATGTTGAAAGACGACAAATCATATCCTTGGATTTGTATAAAAAAAGAACGGTTTCCCAGAGTATTTTCAACACGACGTGTGATTAAAGATGGCAGTGAGTATTTTGGACCTTATACCAGTATGAAAACAGTGTCAACCTTATTGGATTTAATAAAAGGCCTTTATCATTTAAGGAATTGCAACTATGATCTGGCAGAAGATAAAATTGTAAATGGGAAATATTCTGTTTGTTTAGAGTATCATTTGGGCAATTGTAAAGGGGCTTGTGAAGGTTTTGAAACCGAGGATGCTTATAATGAAAGTATAAAGGCAATAAAAGAAATTTTAAAAGGAAATTTTAAGGATTCGCTTTCTCAATTCAAAATTCAAATGAAACAATGTTCTGAACACATGCATTTTGAAGAGGCTCAAAAAATAAAAGAAAAAATTGAAGTTCTTGAAAATTACCAATCAAAATCTACGATAGTAAACCCAAAGATCAGTAATGTGGATGTGTTTTCAATTATGAGTGATGAAAGTTACGCGTATGTCAATTTTTTACAGTTATCTTATGGTTCCATTATCCGTTCGCATACTTTAGAAATAAAAAAGAAACTGGAAGAAACAGACCAGGAATTATTAGAACTGGCAATTATTGAAATCAGACAACGGTTCCACTCTAATTCCAAAGAAATTTATGTGCCATTTCAAGTTCAAGTTGGTGACAATTTGAAAGTAACTATTCCTAAGTTAGGTGATAAAAAACACATTTTGGATTTATCGCTTCGCAATGCGAAATATTATAGAATGGAACGGTTTAAACAGATTAAAATCACCGATCCGGATAGGCATGTAAATAGAATTATGGCGCAAATGAAAACAGATTTACGTTTGCCTGCTGAACCAAGACATATTGAATGTTTTGATAATTCAAATATTCAAGGCACCAATCCGGTTGCGGCTTGCGTGGTTTTTAAAAACGGAAAACCAAGCAAAAAAGATTACAGGCACTTTAATATCAAAACGGTTGAAGGCCCTAATGATTTTGCCTCAATGGAAGAAGTAGTTTATAGAAGATACAAGCGGCTATTGGATGAAAATCAGCCACTACCCCAGTTAGTTATTATTGACGGTGGGAAAGGACAATTATCATCGGCTTTAAAAATTTTGGACACATTAAATTTAAGAGGAAAAATTGCCATTATCGGAATTGCAAAACGTTTGGAAGAATTATTCTACCCAAATGATCCAATTCCATTATATTTAGATAAAAAAAGTGAAACGCTTAAAATCATTCAGCAATTAAGAAATGAAGCACATCGTTTTGGCATAGAGCATCACCGTAACAGGCGCAGTAAAAGCGCTTTAAACACAGAATTGGAAACCATTTCTGGAATTGGAGATAAAACGGTTGTGGATTTATTGAAACATTTTAAATCTGCTAAACGAATAGCCAACGCAAAATTGGATGAACTGGAGGTTGTTGTTGGCATTTCAAGAGCTAAAAAAGTATATAATTTTTATCATAATCAATGAAAAACAGCCTTATTTTATTATTATCATTATTTATTGGTGTTTTTTGTTATTCTCAAGACTTAAACACAAATAAGGACAACATTAAAGTCGGTTTGGTATTAAGTGGCGGCGGCGCCAAAGGGTTGGCACATATAGGTGTGCTTAAAGTTATTGATAGATTGGGTATTCGGGTTGATTATGTTGCAGGAACAAGTATGGGGGCTATTATTGGGTCATTATATGCTTCAGGCTATACAGGAATCCAAATAGATTCTATATTTCATACAATCAATTTTGACGATCTTATAAACGATAATGTACCTAGAACTTCAAAGACATTTTATGAACGGGAAAATTCAGAAAAATACACTGTGGTTTTGCCTTTTGATCGTTTTAAAATTCAATTACCTACGGCTTTATCTAGAGGACAAAACACCTATAATTTAATATCTAAACTAACCTTTCATGTCAATAATATTGAAAATTTCAAAGATTTACCAATTCCATTTTTTTGCATAGCAACTAATATTGAAAACGGTCAGCAAGTAATTTTAGATAAAGGAAACTTAGCACAGGCAGTCATAGCAAGTGGCGCACTGCCAACATTATATCAACCGGTTATTATTGATGAACAAATTTTAATAGATGGAGGCGTGGTAAACAATTATCCAGTTGATGAGCTTAAAGCAAAAGGGGTTGATGTGATTATTGGGGTTGATGTACAAGATGATTTGGCAACTAGGGCAGAGTTAAACTCAGCACCAGATATTCTACTGCAAATTAACAATTACAGAACCATCAGGGAGATGGTTAAAAAGTCTAAAAAAACAGATGTTTACATAAAACCAGATGTGGAAGGCTATAATGTAGTTTCCTTTAATGAGGGTAAAAAACTCATCCAAATTGGAGGGATTGCAGCTATAAATAAAATTGAAGAATTAACAAGAATTGCTTCGCGCCAGTCAATTAAAAATAGTATAAAACCGCCTATAAAACCTATTGATAGTGTAAAAATCAATTCTATATCCATAACAGGCAACAATAGCTATACAAGAGCTTACATTCTAGGAAAATTAAAATTAAAGATTAGCAAAAAGACAAGCTATAATAAGTTTATTCAAGGCATTAATAATTTAATTGCAACCAATAATTTTGATAGTTTTTTATATGAATTGAAACCATCAAATTATGATGAAGGCTATGATATGATTGCTGATTTAAAGGAAAGCTCTATTACTACTTTTTTTAAGGCAGGTATTCATTATGACGATTTATACAAAAGCGCAGCTTTAATTAACCTCACTAAAAAACGGTTGTTCACAAAAAATGATGTGGCATCTTTTGACTTTATTCTTGGTGATAATGTAAGATATAATTTTGAATACTTTATTGACAAAGGGTTTTATTGGAGCATAGGTTTCAAGTCAAGGTATAATCAATTTAGAAAAGCTATTTTAGCAGATGCCTTATTAACACCCAGTCAAATAGCGGCCATTAACGTTAATAAACTGGACGTTTACCTGCAAGATTTTACCAATCAAATATATTTACAAACACTTTTTAGAAAAGACTTTTCATTAACGCTTGGTGCAGAACAAAAACTATTAACCATTACATCTGAAACGATTCTTACAAACGCCAATATTCCTAAAACCACTTTTGAAAACAGTAATTATTTAAGTTTGTTTGGAACGCTTAAATTTGATACCTATGATGATTTATATTTTCCAAAAGAAGGGTTTTTGTTTAATGGCGATTTCCATTTGTATTTATATTCATCAGACTATAATAAAAATTTTTCAGGGTTTTCAATAGCCAAGGCAACTATTGGGTTTTCACATAGTTTTTCAAATAAGTTCACAACAAATCTCACGGCGCAAGGAGGTTTCAAAATTGGAGATGATTCAGTTCGTTATCTTGATTTTGTGCTAGGTGGCTACGGAGCTCAATTAATTAATAATTTTATTCCGTTTCAAGGATATGATTTTATATCGCTTTCAGGAAATAGTTTTGTGAGTTCAAAATTAACCTTGGATTATGAATTGTTTAAAAAGAACCATTTAAATTTATCAGCCAATATTGCCAATATAGAGGATAATATTTTTAAAACGGGCCAATGGTTTACAGCACCAAACTATACCGGTTATGCCTTAGGATATTCATTGGAAACTTTACTAGGCCCCGTTGAAGCAAAATATTCATGGTCGCCAGACACACATCAAGGATTTTGGTTTGTTAATGTAGGATTTTGGTTTTAATATGATACTATAAATCATTGAGAACTATTAGGCTAAAAACCCATAAAAAAGTACTTTTGCCAATGTGAAATTTTTGAAAGTATAAGATGAATCATGAAAGTTTATAAAGGAATAAATAAATTCAGGATGCGATTAATGCATCGTTTAACTAAAAACATTGGCAACTCCCATTCAATAGCGAATTTTAATTCTGGCATTAAACCAGAAATCAAAAGAGTATTAATTTCCAGACCAAACCACAGATTAGGCAATCAGTTATTACTAACACCTCTTGTTCAGGAAGTTATAGAAATATTCCCAGATTGTAAAATTGATTTGTTTGTAAAAGGCGGCGTAGCTCACCCTGTTTTTGAAAATTATAAGAATGTTGATCAGATTATTCAACTTCCCAAAAAACCCTTTAGTCATTTAATATCATACGCTTTAAAATGGGCTTCTTTAAAAAAACACCAGTATGATTTAGTTATTAATGGCGATAAAAACTCTTCGTCAGGAAGGTTATCAACCCAATTAGCAAAATCAAAATTTAAAGTTTTTGGTGAAGCTAATGATAGTATACAACTTACGTTTGATGATTATGAGCACATTGCAAAATACCCTGTTTATAACTTAAGAGATTATTTGTCTAAAATAGGATTTCCAAAAAACAACAATCCGGTTTTCACTATTAACATTAAACTTACAGATACTGAAATTGCTAAAGGGAAAAGGATATTAAACGACCTGGTAAAAAATAACAAACCAACCATTTGCATTTATACCAATGCCACTGGAGATAAATGTTATGATGAAATGTGGTGGACTGCTTTTTATCATCGTTTAAAAAAAGAATATCCAGAATATAATATTATAGAGTTACTTCCCATTGAAAATATTTCAAAAATAAATTTCAAGGCTCCAAATTTATATTCTAAAGATGTACGTGAAATGTGTGCCTTAATAGCCAATACATCTATTTTCATTGCAGCAGATAATGGGGTTATGCATTTGGCAAGTGCTGCACAAATACCTGTGGTTGGGTTTTTTAAAGTTACCAGTATTGACAAATATCAGCCTTATGGCAATAACAGCATAGCTTTTAATACCAATGAAACCAATTTGGATGATTGGATAAAAAGCATTGGTAATATTCTTAATTAACGTGAATAATGGATAAGGAATTTATGTCAGTTAGAGTGCCAAATCTGTGATTTGGTGTATCGAAAACAAGTAAATTACTTACCATAAAAGATTTCTCGACACCAAATTCTTCCAGAATTTAACTCAAAGTGTCATCATAACACTTAAACATTATTCACGTTAATTAGGGTCTCCTCATTCTAGTATAAACGATTGATATTCAATAAAACAAACTGTATTTCAGCACATTTATATGTAAACTATTTTGTATATTTACACAATAACTTTGCACATGATAAATTATACATCCCAGCACCAGCTCAAATTTGAGAAATTTGGCAATCTTTACCAAATGAAACTGAACCCGACCAATAGATGGGTAGAACTGGCCCACCGTTTCCCATGGGACCGATGCGTGAAAATCTTCTCCAAACATTTTCCTGCTTCTGGCAGAACGGCCATCGATCCCCGGATCGTGATCGGCAGTCTGATCATCAAGCACAAACTTAACTTGAGCGATGAGGAAACTGCCCGTATCATCGAGGAAAACCCTTATATGCAATATTTTTTGGGGCTGGATGAATTTGCCCCCTCACCGCTTTTTTCGCCCACACTTTTCGTAGAGTGGCGCAAGAAACTCGGCAACGACACTTTTAATGGGTTCTCCGATGTCCTGTTCACCATTTGTTGTGGCGATACGATTGAAAAAGGACAAGAGCCCATCAAAAACAAAGGCAAGCTCAAGCTGGACGCTACCGTTGCCGACCAAAACATTGCCTATCCGAACGATTTGGGCCTGCTCAACAAGGCACGTGAGAAAACCGAAAAGATCATTGACGATCTCTTTGATAAAGTAAGGGGCCAGGTCAAGGTCAAGCCAAGGACCTATCGCAGGGCCGCAAGACAGAAATACTTGGCGGAATCCAAGAAACGGCAACGTTGCGCAGTGCGATCCGCTATAATTTAAACTGTTTGGACCGAAACATCAAAAGTATCAACGGGCTGTTGGACATTGCCGGCGAAGATGCCATCTCGCACAAACTGAGGCGTGACCTTTGGATCGTTCAAACACTGAACGGTCAGCAGAGAGGGATGTACAGCAACAAGACCCACACTTGCCAAGACCGTATCGTGAGCATCCCGCAGCCTTACGTCCGCCCCATTGTGCGAGGGAAAAACGGGAAAAAAGTAGAATTCGGGACCAAGATAGGCCTTGCCCAAATCGACGGATTTGTAAAAGCCGGGACACTGAGCTGGGATGCCTACAGCGAAAGTGCCGATCTGGTCCCGCACGCAGAATCCTATAAAAAACTGAAAGGATATTATCCCGAGCTTGTCCAGGTAGATAAAATCTATGGAACCAATAAAAACCGAAAATGGTGCAGCGAGCGGAACATCCGAATGACCGTAGCCCCAAAAGGGAAAAAAGCAAAGCTTACTGCGTACGAAAAAAAGAAAAGGCGAGATGAATTCAATGAAAGGAACCAAATAGAGGGTAAATTTGGGCAAGCAAAACAAGGCTATGGCCTTAACAATATTAAGGCCAAGCTCAGCGATACTTCACACTCTTGGATCGCCACAATCCTCTTTATCACAAATCTGGTTAAATTTGCCGAATTGAATAATTTCCAATTTTGACTTTCTGAGGAAACCCTAAATATAAAAGACTTTATAGACAGCCTCTTTACCTATATGCCCTTTGAATAAAAGTCAAAATAAATAAAAAAAACACCTCTTTCGAGATGTTTTTTATAAACTTTATGTGGGATTATGATCCACACATTAAACAATCATCATCTCCAGAAGATTCTTTTGCTTGTGCTATTAAAACCTTCATTTCTTCAGGTGTCATAGGTTCAATTTCGGCATTTTGTTTGGCAAATTTGGCCGCAGCTTTCTCTGCTAATTGTTTTTGTTGCGCCAAATAAGTTTCATCAACTTCAATCTTTTCTTCAACAGGTTCTTCTTTTTTAGTATTATCCAAAGTAAACTTAATGGCATCAACAGCACTCTTGGTACGTAGATAGTACATACCCGTTTTTAAGCCGCTTTTCCATGCGTAAAAATGCATCGATGTTAATTTTGCCATGGTAGCGCCTTCTAAAAAGAGATTTAATGATTGTGATTGGTCAATAAAATAACCTCTATGACGTGACATATCTATAATGTCCTTCATACTTAATTCCCAAACCGTTTTATACAACTCTTTAATATCCTGAGGAATGTTGTCAACGGCTTGAATAGATCCATTGGCTCTCATGATTTCCTGTTTCAAAGTATCATTCCACAGACCTAATTCCACCAAATCTTCTAATAGATGTTTGTTTACTACAATAAATTCACCAGATAGGACCCGACGTGTATAAATATTAGACGTATATGGTTCAAAACATTCATTGTTTCCTAAAATTTGTGAGGTTGATGCGGTTGGCATTGGTGCTACCAATAATGAATTACGTACGCCATGTTTCATGACTTGCTTACGTAATTTTGCCCAATCCCATTGGCCACTTAATTCTTCATCTTTTAGTCCCCATAAATTATATTGAAACTCTCCTTTGCTTATTGGTGATCCTTTAAATGTTTGGTAAGGACCATCTGCTTTTGCTTCTTCCATACTTGCGGTAACAGCAGCAAAATAAATGGTTTCAAAAATTTCTTGGTTTAATTTTTTTGCTTCATCACTTGTAAAAGGTAGTCGCAATAAAATAAATGTATCTGCTAAACCTTGAACACCCAACCCTATGGGGCGATGGCGCATATTAGAGTTTTCTGCTTCTTTTACAGGATAATAATTTCTGTCAATGACTTTGTTTAAGTTTTTAGTAACGCGTTTGGTGACACGGAATAATTCCTTATGATCAAAAGCGCCATTTTTTATAAACATGGGCAAGGCAATAGATGCCAGGTTACAAACAGCAATTTCATCAGGTGATGTATATTCCATAATTTCTGTACATAAGTTTGAAGACCTTATGGTTCCTAAATTTTGTTGATTGGATTTACGGTTTGCCGAATCTTTATACAACATGTAAGGCGTGCCTGTTTCAATTTGAGATTCCGTTATTTTCTCCCAAAGTTCACGCGCCTTAATTGTTTTTCTTCCTTTTCCTTCGGCTTCATATTTTGTATATAAAGTTTCAAATGCTTCTGAATGCACGTCACATAATCCTGGGCATTCATTAGGGCACATCAAAGTCCATTGTCCATCTTCCTGAACGCGTTTCATGAATAAATCAGGAATCCACATGGCATAAAATAAATCGCGTGCGCGCATTTCTTCTTTACCATGGTTTTTCTTTAATTCTAGAAATTCAAAAATATCAGCATGCCAAGGTTCTAAATATATGGCAAAACTTCCTTTACGTTTTCCGCCACCTTGATCTACATAACGCGCTGTATCATTAAATACCTGTAACATAGGAACAATGCCGTTACTGGTGCCATTTGTACCTGAAATATAACTACCAGTAGCACGAACATTGTGAATTGATAAACCAATGCCTCCAGCCGATTGTGATATTTTTGCTGTTTGCTTTAACGTATCATAAATACCCTCAATACTATCATCTTTCATGGTTAATAAGAAACATGATGACATTTGAGGTTTTGGAGTACCGGCATTAAAAAGTGTTGGCGTAGCATGTGTAAAAAACTTTTTTGACATGAGCTCATAGGTTTCAATGACAGATTCTAAATCATTGAGATGTATTCCTACCGCTACACGCATAAGCATATGTTGAGGGCGTTCAGCTATTTCACCATTCAGTTTTAATAAGTACGACCTTTCCAAGGTTTTAAACCCGAAATAATCATAGCCAAAATCACGATTATAAATGATAGTGGAATCCAGAAGGTCCTTATTTTCCATGATGACTTTATAAACATCATCAGCTAAAAGAGAGGCATCTTTACCTGTTCTTGGGTTGACGTAGGTATACAAATCATGCATGACCTCACTAAAGGTTTTTTTGGTGTTTTTGTGTAAGTTTGAGACCGAAACCCGTGCTGCCAAACGTGCATAATCCGGATGTGTGGTTGTCATGGTTGCCGCTATTTCAGCAGCCAGATTATCAAGTTCGCTGGTTGTTACACCATCATACAAGCCTTCAATAACACGCATGGTTACTTTTAACGGATCAACCAATTCATTTAATCCATAACATAATTTGCGCACTCTGGCAGTGATTTTGTCGAACATTATTTGTTCTTTTCTGCCGTCTCTTTTTACTACATACATTTTATTGTTCGGTTTTTATTTTTTCTGATACACCTTCAGAAAAATGGTTAATTAGGTATTCTAGTTTTAAATTCCAATTTAGAATTAGACAAAACTTAGTTAGTTTAATTTATTTTATTTCGTTGAAATGTTGAATTTAAAAATCAGATTCAACAATGTCTTATATTCAATAATAAATACTCGATTTCTTATTAGAATTCGGCATCAAAACTGAATTTATCTTTATCTTCTTCCTTATTAAGAACGCCTGCTTTTTGATATTCTGAAACACGTTTTTCAAAGAAATTGGTTTTCCCTTGTAATGAAATCATGTCCATAAAATCAAATGGGTTTGTTGAATTGTAAACTTTATCACACCCAAATTCGGTCAATAATCTATCCGTTACAAATTCTAAATATTGTGTCATTAATTTAGAATTCATACCAATTAAACTAGCTGGTAATGATTCTGTAATGAACCTTCTTTCTATATCTAAAGCATTGGTTAATATATGTGTGATACGTTCCTTTGGCACTTTATTTACAATATGATTTTGGTGTAAATGCACTGCAAAATCACAATGTAAGCCTTCATCTCTTGATATTAATTCATTTGAAAAGGTTAAACCTGGCAATAATCCTCTTTTTTTCAACCAAAATATTGAACAGAAACTTCCTGAGAAAAAGATACCTTCAACAGCGGCAAATGCAATTAATCGCTCAGCAAAACTAGGCGAATCAATCCATTTTAAAGCCCAATCTGCTTTTTCTTTAATAGCTGGAAAAACTTCGATGGCTTTAAACAAATCATCCTTTTCCTTTTCATCTTTCACGTAGGTATCAATTAATAATGAATAGACTTCAGAATGAATGTTTTCCATCATAATTTGAAAACCATAAAAAAACTTTGCTTCTGTATATTGAACTTCTGAAACGAAATTTTCAGCTAAATTTTCATTAACAATACCATCACTAGCAGCAAAAAATGCCAAAATGTGTTTTATAAAGTAACGCTCATCATCCGTTAATTTATTCTTCCAATCATTTAGATCCTGATGTAAATCAATTTCTTCTGCAGTCCAGATACTTGCTTCTTGCTTTTTGTACCATTCCCAAATATCATGATGTTGAATAGGAAATATAACAAATCGATCTTTATTTTCTTGTAAAATGGGTTCTGGGCTTTGGGACATTACTGATATGGTTTTTTAAAAAAATTAGACGAAATTTTGATTCGACTTGGGGTTAACAAAGATTCAAAAAAGTGCCCATAAATGAAAGGTATAGTTATAAACATTGTCAACAAGTTTTTAACAAAACTTAACATTTCAAGTTTTCTCCAAGTGTTTTTTAACAAATTTAAATATCTATTAATCAGAATGTTGTAAAATGTGATATGCGCTGAGGTGCTATGGAATAAGGATTCTTCGAAATTTAAAAAACAAAAAAAAATGAATGTCAATTAAAAAAATTGAAATGGAAAATTTTAGATTAAAACTGAGGAAAAATTATTTTTTAGTAGTGGCCACTTTTTCCAATTCAGAATACCAATCTTCGCCAAATTTTCTGATTAAAGCTTCTTTTACAAATTTATAAATGGGCACTTGAAGCTCTTTACCTAATGCACAGGCATCATCACAAATTTCCCATTTTTCATAATTAACAGCTGAAAACTCGCTGTAATCTTTAACTCTAATAGGATATAAATGACAGGAAACTGGCTTTTTCCATGAAATATCCCCTTGATTATAAGCTTCCTCAATGGCACAAAGGGCAATACCTTTTTTATCAAAAAAAACATAAGCACAATCAGCACCATCAATTAAAGGTGTTTCAAAATCACCTTCTTCCGTAGTTATAAAAACACCTTGTTGGGCTATGGCATTAATACTTTTTTCACGTAAAAATGGCCTCACCTTTGGATAGATATCTTCAAGGATTTTAGTTTCCTCTTTAGAAAGTGGCGCTCCTGCTTCACCATCAATGCAACAAGCGCCTTTGCATGCAGAAAGGTTGCATAAAAAATCATTTTCAATAATTTCTTCTGAAACGATGGTTTTTCCTATTTGAAACATAAAAGAGTTATACGTTATAAGTTGGCAAAAATAATGAAACTTATGGGTTACTTAATCTTATAAATCAGATTTAATAATTTACTTTTGCAAAAAATTTAAACACCTTGGTAATGCAATTTAATTTTAAAGAGATTTTTACTGTTTTTATGGTATTGTTTGCTGTGATTGATATTGTTGGGAACATCCCCATTGTTATTGATTTACGCAAAAAAGTAGGTCATATTCAAAGTGAAAAAGCATCTATTATTGCTGGTGTCATTATGATTCTGTTCTTGTTTTTAGGAAAGAGCATTTTAAATTTAATTGGTATTGATGTCAGCTCATTTGCAGTTGCCGGTTCTTTTATTTTATTTTTCATAGCTTTAGAAATGATTTTAGGTATTACCCTTTATAGACATGAAGAAAACAATCCTATGACAGCTTCTGTTTTTCCACTGGCTTTTCCATTAATTGCTGGCCCAGGAAGTTTAACCACACTACTTTCATTGCGAGCAGAATTTCATTTGGAAAATATTATAATTTCCATTATATTAAATGTTATTGTTATTTTTATAGTACTGAAAACCTCAACAAAAATTGAACGTTTCTTAGGTCCAAATGGCATTAATATTATAAGAAAGGTTTTTGGTGTTATATTGCTTGCTATTGCAATAAAATTATTTACCCACAATATTAAAATATTATTTATTTAATTATGAAAATATTGACCATTATACTAAGTTTAATCGCCTTAATAATTATTGGTGTTAACGCAACAAAAATAGATTTTAACAACCCTTTTCATGGTGAAAGTACCATAGCTTTAATAACCATTGTAGCGGCTCTATGCGCTTTGATTCTTTTACAAATTTTAAGAATATCTAAGAATATTGAAACAAAAGTAAAGCGCAAACGCCATGTTTGATGCTTTCATAATTGGTGGAGGTGCTGCGGGTTTATCTTGCGCTTTGGTTTTAGGTTCTGCTGAAAAACTGGAAATGGCCCAAAATAAAAAAATAGGCATTATAACACATCAAAAATCATCAGATTTACAAAATGCCCTTTTTAATAATGTCCTTGGTTTATCTCCCGGTACTGTTGGTGAAACCATATTAAAACAGGGGACACAACAATTGGCAAATCTTTATCCACATATTATTCAAATAGATAAAGAAAAAGTAAATCAAATTATTAAGGTAGATCATACATTTCAAGTTAAAACCAACAAAAATTTATATGAAGCCAAAATAGTGGTGATCGCTGTTGGATATACCAATTTAATATCTATAAAAGGCCTTGAAAAATATATTGAACCACATCCAAGAGCAGCTATAGAAAAAGAACGAATCTGGTTAAAAAACATGGATCATGTTATAGAAGAAGGTCTATACGTTGCCGGTACTTTAGCTGGTTGGCGTAGCCAGTTTGCAATTGCTTCAGGGAGCGGTGCTCAAGTAGCTACTGATATTTTAACCCTCTGGAATGGTGGAAAGCACACAAAAGTGCATGATAAGATTTAAAGGTTAGTGTGTGTGTTCGCTTAGTTTAATAACTTCATCAACCATAGCATCATCTTTATTTAAAATTTCTTCATAGGCACCATCACCATAAAGTTGATCGGCTAAAGTGGCTTTTAAATATAGTTTAATCTCTTTATGGTAGGCAACAAATGTAATATTTGAAGCCGTTTTCATATTCACATAATCTTGAAATGCAAAGACCATATCATCCCCCATTTCAAAACTATCAATAAACTCTTGTTTTGAAAATTTATCATTTGCATGTCTGTTTTTTTCCAATTGTTCAAAAACAAAATTTCCCATAATACCTCTTCGAAGAATATAATTAAAGGTTTCATTTTGGATGCCATTATCTATTGGCACAAACACATCTGGAATTATGCCGCCACCGCCATACACAATTTTTCCGTTTGGGGTAATAAATTTTAAGGAGTCGGCCACGGTTATTTTTTCTGAATCCTGAAGTTCTCCACTTTCCAATCTTTCAAAATAATCATCATAATAATCTTGATTTCCATTTTCATAAGGGCGTTGAATAGATCTGCCGGTTGGCGTATAATAACGCGAAACTGTTAACCGAATGGCACTGCCGTCACCAAGCTCCATTTCTCGTTGTACAAGCCCTTTACCATATGAGCGCCTTCCAACAATGGTTCCCCTGTCATTGTCTTGAAGTGCTCCTGCAATAATTTCACTGGCCGAGGCGGAATTTTCATTAATAAGTACGTAAACATCTCCGGTTTCAAAATCCCCTTTTTTGGTAGCATAACTTTTTTCAATGGCACCACTTTTGTTTTTCGTAAACAAAATAAGTTTATTATTTTCTAAAAACTCATCCGCAATTTGCTCAGCAATACCAAGAAACCCTCCTGGATTATCTCTTAAATCCAATACCATCTTTGTAGCCCCTAACGCTTTGAGCTTGTCTATGCCTTGTTTAAACTCTTTATAGGTTGTCTCAGCAAACCTATTGATTTTTATATACCCTAAATCATTTTTGAGCATATAAGCCGCATCTACACTTTTGATAGGAATATTTGATCTTTTTACAGTAACATTTAAAAACTGAGCCTGCCCTTTTCTGTAAATTTTTAAATTAACCTTAGAATTAATGGGACCTTTAAGCTTTTTAACAATCTCTCCATCATTCAAAAATTTACCAAATAAAGAATCTCCATTTACCATGATGATTCTATCGCCTCCTTTAATTCCGGCTTTATCACTTGGCCCACCTTCAACAGATCTTATAACCGCAATACTATCCTTATAGGTATAAAAACTAATACCAATGCCAACAAAATCACCTTTCATGTTTTCAGTAACACCTTGCATTTGGTCTTTTGGAATGTAAACTGAATGCGGATCTAAATTTTCCAGAATACCATTTACTGTAACGTCAACAATGCTATCTGTATTAACATCATCAACATAATCATAATCAATATAATCAATGAGCCTATTCAGTTTATCTTTTTTGCTGTTTGTAGAGAATAGACGATCTGGCGAGTCTGAAAAATTTAACTTTCCTCCAATAAAAATTCCAACAGCAATGGCTGTTCCTATAATTAATGGCAAGTATTTTTTTTGAATATTCATGAGGCCGTTATGTCTTCTATTAATTTAAGTTTAATTCCTGCTTTTTTTAAAAATTGTAAACCAGAATCATCTTTATATGTTTTTGTGTAAACGACTTTAACAATTCCGGCTTGATGAATTAACTTACTGCATTCTTTACATGGAGACAGTGTAATATAAAGCGTTGCTCCCTGGCAGGATTGTGTAGACCCTGCGACCTTTAAAATAGCATTAGCTTCAGCGTGCAACACGAACCATTTGGTATATCCTTCTTCATCTTCACAAAAATTATCAAATCCTGAAGGTGTACCATTATATCCATCAGAAATAATCATTTTATCTTTTACTATAAGGGCTCCAACTTGTTTGCGCTTGCAATATGATAATTTACCCCATTCTTCAGCAATGCGTAAATATGCTTTATCGTATTTAAGTTGTTTATCTTCTGACATTATCCTGAATACCCTTTTTGCTTAAATTAAATGTTTAAAAATCGCCGTAAAGAAACAAATAATAAAGAGTTGATACAACCCCTTTTCTTTAAAGCGGAATACTTATAACGAAGATACTTGGTAGTAATTTTAATTACAATGCTAATTAGTTAAAGTTTTATGAAAGTTTTATCAATGTGGCCATATTTACAGCTGTTTATTTAAAACGAATTAAACTAAATAATTACTTTTTAAAATCATAGGCAATACCAAACCAACCACAATTGCAGAAATAACCATTACCCAATCCCGTTTAGAAAACCTGAAAATTGTTTGTGTAAGAAACCCTAAAAATAAAACGATAAACACAATAATAACTTGAGCAATCTCAATACCCAAAGCAAATTCAACCAATAAAGCCAATTTACTATCCGTGTTTCCTGCAAGCATTTTAAATTCACGTGCAAATCCTAAGCCATGGATTAAACCAAAAAACAAGGTTGCAAAAAACAACACGCCTATTTTTCCTTTTGGAGCGCCTTTGCCCGCTGTAAAAACGTTAAAAAGGGCTACAATTAAAATAGTGACCGGTATTAAAAACTCTATTAATTGCCCATTTACACTAATGATACCATAGCTTGCTAAAACAAGGGATAAGGTATGGCCTAAGGTAAATACGGATACCAATAAAAGCACCCGTTTCCAATCTTTAAAAATATACGGAATTGTTAAGCTAATTAGAAATAATACGTGATCATAAGCATAAATATCAAGAACATGATTGATACCATATTGCACATTGAACCAAATATTTTCAAGCATAATAAATAGATTTTGGGGTTGCTCAAATATACAATTAATTTGATTCTTTTAATAAACCGTTATATTTAATGCGCAACTGGGATAGCATTTCTTTGGTAATATCTTGAAGTGAAAATTCATGGTTCCAATTCCAATCTTTTCTTGCAAAGGCATCATCAATACTTTTTGGCCAACTATCGGCTATATTTTGTCTGTAATCTGGCTTATAGGTCATGTTGAAACCTGGAATATGTTTTTTAATGGATTCAGCAACTTCTTTTGGCGTAAAACTTATGGCCGCAAGATTATATGATGACCGAATTTTAATATCCTTTTCTTCAGCCTGCATAATATCAACAGTTGCCTTTATGGCGTCATCCATAAACATCATTGGAAGCTTGGTGTCTTCTTTTAAAAAACATTCATACTTTTTCTCAGTTATTGCTTTATGATAAATTTCTACGGCATAGTCTGTGGTTCCGCCACCAGGCATGGTTTTCCAGCTTATAATTCCTGGATAGCGCAAACTTCTAACATCAACAGCATACTTTTCATGATAATATTCGCACCATCGTTCACCTACTTGTTTTGTTATTCCATATACCGTTGAAGGCTCCATCACAGTAAATTGCGGTGTATTTTCTTTTGGTGTTGTGGGCCCATATACAGCAATGCTAGAAGGCCAAAATACCCTTTTAATAAACTTAGCTTTTGCAAGATTTAACACGTGAAACAAGGAGTTCATATTCAAATCCCACGCTTTCATAGGGTATTTTTCGCCGGTAGCACTCAAAATGGCTGCCATGAGGTAGACCGTATTTATATGATGCTTTTCAACACAAACTTTAACTGCCGCATAATCTTGAGCATCCACAATTTCAAAAATGCCAGAATTCACAATGTCTAAATTACTATAACTTATATCACTTGCTATCACATTTTTATCTCCATATAAGGCTCTTAATTTATATGTTAATTCTGAACCTATTTGTCCGCAAGCTCCAATAATTAATATTTTAGGATTCATTAATTTGTGATTTTATAAGAATACCTCAAAAATAATAAGATTTTATTGATGATTTTATATTTTTACTTAAAATATTAAAAACTGATTGCCGATAATTTAAAATGAAGTGCTGGATTAAATTATCTTTGCATGGCTTGTAATAAAGGAAAAATAATGAAGACTCGTATTTTAACAATTATGTTTTTTTCTGTTGGCTTGTTATCTTGTAATAAAACCAAAGACAATAGCCGTGTGGTTTTAAAGGAGGAACCAATAAATCAAAATATTACCGAAAGTGATATTTCAAAACTTAGTTATTTAGAATTTGGGCTGGATAGCAAAACGAAAGATTCCATTGAGGTATGGAAAAAATACTTTGAACTTGAAGAACTTATATCAAATATAAAAAAAGGAGATCTTTCATATTTCAAAGAAAACAAAGTGGACATCATTGCTTTTCTGAAGGAATTTAAAGAAACCATTCCTACATCGGTTAACACAAATTCTGTTAATGCACGGATAACGGCCTTAGAAACAAAATTTTTAAAGCTTGAAGATTTATCAAATTTATCAAGTACAACTAAGGAAGAATTAAGAAAGTCCATTAAAGAATTTTTAGAATCCTTTTCAAATTTAAATTTACAGATGAATAAGAAATTTGAAAAAGATTCACAGGATATTGAACAATCTTAACTTCCATGAAAATAAATCTGTTTCTGTTAAGTTAAATACTAAAGGATAAATTAATATAAACTATCTCAAATTTAAATATTTTATGATATGAAAAAACTCATACTTACAAGTATTATCGCTTTTACAAGTTTATTAGCGTGTAAAAACGATTCAAAAAAAGAAATTACGGGCATTCAAAAAGTACCCGCTCTTAATTTAGATAACATGGATACATCTGTAAAACCAGGAGATGATTTCTATAGATATGTTAATGGCAAATGGTTAGCCACAAATAAAATTCCAGATGAGTATTCATCTTGGGGAAGTGCTTACGAAGTCTTTAAAAAAACAAATGATGATGCTCTTGCTATTTTAAAATCAGCCATGTCAGACAATAAAGACATTGAAAGGATTGAAGTAATGCCAGGTTCAGATCAGGAAAAAGCGGTAAATCTATTTCAGACCATCATGGATACTGTAAGTAGAAATAAACAAGGAATAGAACCTTTAAAACCATATTTAGCTAAAATTGACGCCATTAAAGATATTAATGACTTACAAACCTTTTTAATTGAAATGGAGCCAACAGGTGGTGCTGGATTTTTTGGCTTTGGAGTGAGCTCTCACCCAAAACACAGTAATATTAATGCTGGATTTTTAGGGAGTGGGCAATTAGGATTAAGCAGAGATTATTATGTGGACCAAGATGATGATACGAAAGAAAAAAGAGAAAAATATAAACAGCATATTGTAAGAATGCTGCAGTATATAGGCGACACGAAAGAAGAAGCCAAAGTTAATGCAGAAACAGTTTTAGCTTTTGAAACAAGAATGGCTGAACCTAGAATGACCAAAGAAGATAGAAGAGATGCACGTAAGCGTTTTAATCCAAAATCAATGAGTGATTTGAGTAAGTTAACACCTGTAATTGACTGGAAAAACTATTTTGAAGGAATTGGTGTTAAGCAATTAGATACTGTAATTGTTTCAGATCCTGGATATTTTAAAGCCTTAAACACCATTTTATCTGAGAAATATTTAAATGATTGGAAACAATATTTAAGATGGTCATTAATAGATCGTTCTGCAGGATTGTTGTCTACTGAAATTGATAAAGCAAATTGGGAATTTTACAGTAGAGACTTAACAGGAGCAAAAAAACAACGACCACGAGAAGAACGAGCCTTAAGTACTTTAAACGGAACAATTGGTGAAGCATTAGGAAAATTATATGTTGACAAAAAATTTCCGCCTGAAGCAAAGGCAAAAGCAAAACAAATGATAGGTAATGTTATAAAAGCCTATGAACTTAGAATAAATGCTTTGGAATGGATGAGTGAAGACACAAAGAAAAAAGCTATAGAGAAATTACAGGCAATTACAATTAAAATTGCTTATCCAGACCAATGGAAGGATTATTCTAAACTAGAAACTAGTAGTGTTGAAGAGGGCGGAACATATCTTCAAAACATGTACAATGCAAAAAAATGGAACTTTAAAAAAGATTTGGCTGATTTAGGAAATCCAGTCGATAAGACCGAGTGGTTTCTGGCTCCCCAAGTTGTTAATGCCTATTATAATCCCGCCTTTAACGAGATTGTATTTCCTGCAGCTATTTTGCAACCACCTTTTTATAATTATACAGCAGACGACGCTGTGAATTACGGTGCAATAGGATCTGTTATTGGTCATGAAATATCACATAGTTTTGATGATTCTGGGTCTCGTTATGATAAAGATGGAAACCTTAACAATTGGTGGACCGATGAAGATTTAAAACAGTTTGAAGCGTTAGGAGCGCAATTAGCAGATCAATATGATAAAATAGAAGTGCTTCCTGAAACAAATATTAATGGAAAATTTACTTTAGGTGAAAATATTGGAGATCTTGGAGGAATTAATGCAGCTTATGATGCGTTACAATTAAGTTTTGAACAAAATGGTAGACCAGAAGATATTGATGGTTTTACAGCCGAACAACGCTTTTTCTTATCCTGGGGAACTGTTTGGAGAACTCTATCAAGAGAAGATGCTCTTAAAAACCAAATTAAAACAGATCCACATTCGCCTAATATGTATCGTGCTTTACAACCTTTAAAAAATGTTGATGCTTTTTATAAAGCCTTTAATATTAAAGAAACAGACAGCATGTATTTTGAACCTAGTAAACGCGTTAAAATTTGGTAAAATAAAAAGGGTGTTTTCTCTTGAGAAAACACCCTTTTTTACTATGTAAATTATTTAGTTTTTAGGTTGAGCAGCTCCAGCTTGCAACGCTTGTTTTTGCCTTAATAATTCATTTTTTGTTAACTGAATTAAATTAAAGTTAGGAGCAGATTTTAAGGCCGCATCCAAAATATCAACCGCAGCATCAAGGTTTGCTTTTTTATCTTTATTGTAAGTTACCAAAGCGTTTAAATACATAAATGCCGATTTTAAAGGCACATCATAAGGCGTTTGACTTTCATAAAATGTTTTAGTCATACCATCCTTTGAATTTGCTAAACCATAAACAATGTTTTTTTCTGTATCTGTTAAGTTCTGCAATTGTAAATTTAGTTCAGCCAATTCATAGGCTATTGGGGCGTTAGGAGTTCTTTTAAACATTTCTTCAAAAAAGCCTAAGGCTAACTTTGGTTGATTTAATGATTTTAATGACACTGCTTTTACTTGAATGGCAATATCAGAATCATTTACAACCTTATCAATTCCAATAGTATTTAATGCCTGTGAATATTTT
>Ga0207906_1000170_pt1 | contig 39643 bp, 29 predicted proteins | sample LinPmetageLP37_FD_184050 | JGI IMG/M metagenome (GOLD analysis project Ga0207906, IMG submission 184050) | Marine viral communities from the Pacific Ocean - LP-37 (SPAdes) | ecosystem: Environmental > Aquatic > Marine > Oceanic | place: Pacific Ocean | collected 2010-06-16 | reverse complement strand
GTTGTTTTTTCTAAAGCCTCAATAAACGCATTTGTGTTTACCCGTTTATTAAAATACCTGCTTAATTGTTTATCTGCTTCTTTGTAATCCCTAACCCCTTTTAAGGCTTGCCCATATCTAAAATTATATTCAATATCAATGGAATCTCCAAAAGTAAGGAACAGCTCTCGATATGTTTTTATTGCCTTCTGTAAATTAGTATTGTAAAAATAGCTGTCAGCCAAATTTTGAAGCACTTCTTGAGAACGCTCTTTGGTTTCATAAACTTCAGCTGCTTCATTATAAGCTCTCATTTCAAAAAGCTTATTAACCCGTTTTAAATTCCCTTTTTGCGCCAATGTGATTCCACCAACTAGTAAAAGGCTTGTAAGTATGTATCTATTTGTTTTCATCTGTTGATAATTAATGTTTTTTAATGGTCAGATGGAATGCCCAATTTACCATATCGGTTGGTTTGAAATTTTTTAAAGGACATTTCATAATTGTAATCATTATTATTTAGAAGAATCTTGGTGAACGGTCATAACCCCCTTTAAATCCGAATAAATCCACATCAAACAAAATAAATATTTCATGTGACCCTGAATTAAATTTACTCAGGTTGGACGTTGTATAATCATAAGCGTAACCTATTCTTAATTCTGGTGTAATTCTAAAATTGACCAATGCACTAACAGCATCACCAAGTCTGTAACCCAACCCAGCTTCCAATCTTTCATGGAACAGGAAATTAGCTGTAATGTCAAGTGCTACGGGTGATCCTTTTACAGCTTTACCCATAAAGGCAGGTTTAAATTTAATGTCCCTATTAACATCAAAAACATATCCACCGGTAAAGAAATAATGAACACTTTGAACACCTGTTGCACTGATGCCGTTTTCATTTTCAATGTGCTTTGATGACAGCATATTTGGGGCCGATAGCCCTAAATAATAGTTTTCGCCGAAAAAGAATGCACCTATTCCTAAATTAGGAAAAGACTTATTAATATTTTCATTAAAGGCAATATCTGTACTTACATCACCAGATTGTAAAATGAATCCATCAAAATTGGCATTAAAAGATGTAAAGCCAGCTTTTATACCCAGTGATAATTTACTTTGAAAACCAACCGGTAACACATAGGCGAAATCTGCATATATATTATTTTCATCAATAACATCTCCAATGTTATCATTGGTAAAGGATAAGCCTAGTTCAATTCTTTCATTAACTGGTGTATGGGCGAAAAAGCTTCCTGTTTTAGGGGCACCTTGCATGCCTACCCATTGTGTTCTATAAAGTCCTCCTAGGTTTAAAATCCCTTCATCTGCTGTTGCATATGCCGGATTTATAACACTCATATTATACATGTATTGTGTAAATTGAGGATCTTGTTGTGCTATGCTTTGTACAGACCAAAGGGTCAAACTTAACAAAGCAGCTATTTTATGATATCTATTTAAATTTTTCATTTTTCTTAAATTTTGATTTATCTAAAAATTATCTGCTTAAGTATAAGCGTCCTTGTTCTGGTTTATTTATTCCGTCATTATAATTGAAAATATAAAAGTAAACACCTACCGGCAGCTTGCCTTTTAAAATGGCCCCAGGTTGATTTGATGTACCATCAAAACGCGGTGTTGAAGCTCTTCCTTTATAAAGAACTGTTCCATATCTGTTAAATATTTGTATTTCAAAATTTGGAAATAAAATATCTAAGTTATTATAGTCATATGTGTCATTAATACCATCGCCGTTTGGTGAAAACCCATCAGGTAATATTAATTCGCCACAAGCTGTTACATCTGGTGTAACTGCTAAACGAACACTACTCTCACAACCCGTTACTGAATCATAAAGAACAGCGTAGTACGTTACAGCATAAATCAATAAGGTGCTACTTGCCAATGGTGAACCACCGGTTGCTACATCATACCAGATAACATTATCGGTATTTGAATCATATTCAGAAATATTTAAAGTCAAATCTAAAATTGTTGGTCCATCATTAATACATAACTCCTGATTTGGATCAGCTAATGTTGGTGTTGGAGCATCATTAACCGTTACATTAACTTGAATGTTTTGTGATGACTCACAGCCAGAACTATTGGTTTGTGTTGCAAAATAATCTTCACCATCAATTAAAGTGTCTGTTGGAGCTAATGCTGTTGCTAATGTTGCATCTGTGTACCATTTGATAGTTCCTGTTACAGATATTGAAGCATCCAAATCAGCAACTGTTGGGTTATCCTCTAAACAAAACTCTGGAGTGGCAGTAACCACTGTAGGTGCAGAACTATCATCAACTGTTACGGTAATTACGGCACTTGCACTTGGTGCACATGGTGACGTTCCTGTAACGGTATAGACATAATCCCCTGCTGGATCAACATTAGGGTCAAATTGTTCAGTAACACTTCCTGAAGCATACGTCCATGTTCCTCCACTTTGTGCATCAGTGCTCAAGAATGCTGTTAAATCAGTAAGTCCGTCAATAACACAAATTAAAACCGTATTATCTGTTCCAGCGTTTGGTGCAAGCAATACATTAACATCAAAACTTGTGCTTGCTGTTCCACAAGCATTTCCAATAGAATACGTGTAAGTTCCTGAAGCACTTGTTGAAGGGTCAAAAATATTTGAAACGGGATTTGCATTAAACAACCATTGCCCTCCTACATCTTCTCCTGTCAGGTTATCAAATAAATCAATTGAGGCATCATTACTACAGAAGGTTAGATCTCCATCCGAAGTTCCGGCACTCAATGGTTCTTCAATAGTCACTGTTATTACAATATTAGCATCTGTACATGGTGCAGAAGCGGTCACATAATAGGTAAATTGATATGTGCCAGCAATAAACCCTGTAACATCATACGCTGTAGGGCTAGCAACCGTGGTTCCTGTATTATCTGGGCCTTCATACCAAGTCCCTGCAGCATCTTCAGTACCATCTAAACCATTAAAAAGATTTATCGTAGTATTATTACAAGCAACAATTGCTGTTGTATTTGCGTTTCCTACATTTGGTGATTGATATATCGTTGCGGTAACTTCAAACCTTACAGAAGATTCACAACCTGAAGTTGCATCTGTTTGCGTAGCGTAATAAGTTCCCCCATCAACCAAACTAACGGATCCTGCCAATGGAGATCCACCTGCAGCATCATCATACCATTGTATGCTTGTGCCTGTTGTAGTAACTAAATCTCCAACTGTTGCGCTATCACAAAATTCCTGTGTTGGCGAAGCGTTTGGTGCTAGGGTATCATTGATAATAATACTAACTGTTACATCGGCATCTGAACAACTCCCAATATCTGGAACTGAATAGGTAAAGTCATAAGTGTTTTCAGCAAAACTTGAAATATCAACTGAATTGGGTACTATTGTCCCTGTTCCAGATGTATCTGTACCCTCATACCATGTTCCATTTGTGTCTTGCGTACCATCCAATAAGTCAAATAAATTAACTGTTTGTCCTGTTGTTATATCTGATACACAAAACTCAGGAAATTGTGGTACTGGTGTTCCAGATTCTGGGGCTGGCGCTATAGTTATTGAAATGATTTCAGTATCTGTACAAGTTCCATTATCAACAGTATAATTAAATGTATATGGGCTTCCTGCAACTGTATAACCTGTAATATCTATTGGATTTGAGATTGTTGCATTAGCTGCATCTGTCCATGTTCCACCATTATCTTGAGAACCATCTAAGGCATTAAATAAATTTAAAGGTGAATTGGCAGCTAAATCATTTTCGCAAAATTGTGGTGATGGATTGATTGCTGTTCCTGCATTTGGATTTTGTAAAACAATGACCTGAACTGTTTTTGAATCTTCAGGACAAGGATTTGGTGATACGTTTTGAGTATATGTGAAATTATAAGTTCCAGGGATAAATGATGTTAAATCTATAGGAGAAGTAACTGCGGGGTCTGTGCTTAAAGTTCCTTGTGTCCATAAACCGTTAGGGTCTTCATTGTCTAATAAACTTGTTAAATCAAAAGCAGAAGGCAATTCAGAAACACAAAACGATGCCGGACTTTGAGTTGAAACCGTACCTGCAGTATATGTTGGATAAATGGTTATGACAACATTAGAACTACTTTCCGGACATGCTCCATTACTAGGTACTGTATATGTAAATGTATAAATACCCGGAGTTGTTAAGGTAGAAACATCTACCGTTCCTTGATAACCGTTTGACGTAGGCAAGGGTCCAGACCATACACCATTATTATCAGGAGAGCCTCCAAGTTCACCAAATAAATCAAAATCACTTGTAGGAACGCTATCAGAACAATATTCTAAATTCCCTGAAGTTCCAGGATCAAAAGGATCATTAATAGTCACAACAACAGGAACCGCATTACTTTCACAAAACCCGTCATTAATTTGAACATAATAGGTGTTTCCGTTCATTAAAGGTGTAGAAGGAGATAAGGCTGGAAGAATTGGATTACCAAAACCATCTATATTATTGTACCAGTTTACTGGAGAAGTTGTTCCAGGATCCAGACTTGCTATAGTTGGATTTGAATTTGAACAAAAGGGTTGCGGACTTAGTGGCGTTGGATCAGTTGGTGATACAAAAACCGCAGTTCTTGCTCTTTCCTGTTGACCTCTACATCCGGTACCCGCAGGACCATCTGTAAACACCATATAATAATAATTCGCCCCTGTTGGAATAGGATCCGATGTATTAGCTAAACTAGTTAAATTTACATCATTATAAACCAGAACAGAGCCTCCTGAAGGAATATTGGGCTGTAATACATCTGTAATATAGGTTTGAACGGTAGGATTTTCATTGCTGCAATAAATACCATCTAAATTCTGGCCAGTTTTATTAACTGTAAAGTCTATTGTAATGGAAGGCCTTGACCCGCAATTTGCAGAATTGTTATCAGCATAATATGTACCTTCCGTTACTAATTGAAAGGGACTGAATGGAGTTCCCCCTGTTAAAACATTGTACCATACTATACCGTCGCCACCATCAGTTGCAAAGGTACTTAGATCATTAAATGTAAATCCTGAGGCATCACATATTGCAGAAGGTGCAGGATTACCAATTGTTGGACACTGCGCATTGGCAGTAAAAATAGTCCAAACAAACACAAAAATATAAGCTGCATATTTAATTACATGCCTAAAAAATAATTTTGTTTCCATAGTTTTGGTTCATTATTTATTGAGTTATTCGTTTAAAATCCAAAATATTTTCACCTAATAATCAAGGCTATTAATTTAATTTTGGTGCAAGTTAACGATTATTTTCGTATTTCATCGGATTTTTTTAATTTTTTTTTAGAAAAAACTTACAGGCATAAAAAAAGCCCACTTAATAAGTGAGCTTTATAAATATATATTTAAGTAAATTTAATGCTGAAGTTCTTCTTCACCTTCTTTTAAAGGAACGTTCTGAGGAACAAAATCTTCATCATGACCTGGTTTACTGTAATCATATGACCAACGATACACATGAGGAATGTCACCTTCCCAGTTTCCATGAATATGTTTTATTGGAGCGGTCCATTCTAAAGTATTTGATCTCCAAGGGTTTTGAACCGTTTTCTTTCCATAAAACATACTACCAAAGAAATTATATAAATAAACAATTTGTACAATGCCTCCAATTAATGCAAATATTGAAATAATGACATTCACATTTGCTAAGTCATCAAATAATGGAAAGTTAGTATTTGTATAATAACGCCTAGGCAATCCTGCCATTCCAATAAAATGCATTGGGAAAAATACGCCATAAGCACAAACCGCCGTTACCCAAAAATGAATATAACCTAAGTTTTTATTCAACATGCGTCCAAACATTTTTGGATACCAATGGTAAATCCCTGCAAACATCCCGTATAAGGCAGAAATTCCCATGACTAAATGGAAGTGAGCTATGACAAAATAGGTATCATGTACATTAATATCCAAAGCGCTATCACCAAGAATGATTCCTGTTAACCCTCCGGTAATAAATGTTGATACAAAACCAATAGCAAATAACATGGCCGGATTCATTTGTATATTCCCTTTCCATAAAGTAGTTATCCAGTTAAAGGCTTTTACAGCTGATGGAATGGCTATTAATAAGGTTGTGAAAGTAAACACCGATCCTAGGAATGGATTCATCCCTGAAATAAACATATGGTGACCCCATACAATAGTTGACAAAAATGCTATGGCTAAAATGGAAGCGATCATGGCACGATAACCAAAAATTGGCTTACGTGAACTTGAAGCCATAATTTCAGACACTAGACCCATTGCCGGTAAGATTACAATATAAACTTCTGGATGTCCTAAGAACCAGAATAAATGTTCAAACAAAACAGGAGATCCTCCTTGATAATGTAACACTTCACCTTGGATGAAAATATCTGATAAAAAGAAAGAAGTTCCAAAACTTCTATCCATAATAAGCAGTAAAGCCGCTGATAATAATACTGGAAAAGAAACAACCCCAATTACAGCAGTAATAAAAAATGTCCAAATAGTTAGAGGAAGCCTAGTCATTGACATCCCTTTGGTACGCAAATTTATTACAGTAACTATATAATTTAATGACCCCATTAAAGAAGAAGCTATGAAAATAGCCATAGATACTAACCATAAGGTCATACCCAATCCTGAACCACCTTGTGCCATTGGTAATGCGCTTAATGGTGGGTAAATGGTCCAACCTGCAGCAGCTGGTCCAGCTTCCACAAATAAAGAAATAATCATGATAACACTTGACAAGAAAAACAACCAATATGAAATCATATTTAAAAACCCGGATGCCATATCACGTGCCCCAATTTGCAAGGGAATTAATAAATTACTAAAGGTTCCACTTAATCCTGCCGTTAAGACAAAGAATACCATGATGGTTCCATGAATGGTTACCAGTGCTAAATAAATATCAGAACTCATAACGCCATCTGGCGCCCATTTTCCTAACAAGGCTTCAAACAATACGTTGGGTTGTTCTGGCCATGCCAATTGAATACGCATCATCATGGACATTAATACGCCTATAACACCCATAATTGTACCGGTAATTAGGTACTGCTTAGCTATCATTTTATGATCCTGACTAAATATATATTTAGTAACAAAGGTTTCCTTATGATGATGTCCGTGGTCTTCGTGAGCGTCCTGAGCGTGAGTATCTTCGTGTGCTGACATAATCTTATATCGTGTTTATCTTTTAAATTTAATTAATTAGGGAATTTTTAAATACTTTTTGCTCATTTATCCAGGCATCATACTCTTCTTGTGTTTCTACTATTATTTTCATTTGCATGTTGTAATGAGATTTACCACAAATTTTGTTACATAATAATAAATAATCAAATTCATAAGGATCTAAAGCATTTTCACCCTTTGCAATAAGTTTTTTACTTTTTTCGACTCTAATTTTATTAATATTAGCAACTTTATCAGAAATTTCAGGTCTTTGGCGCATTTCAGCAGTTGTAACCGTTGGTGTAAACCCAAATTGCGTAATCATCCCTGGAACACAATTCATTTGCGCCCTAAAATGAGGCATATAAGCCGAATGCAATACATCCTGAGAACGCATTTTAAATAATATTGGTTTTCCAACTGGTAAATGCAATTCTGTAGTAATGACATCATCTTGCGCATTAGGATCTGATTCATCAATACCTAAAATATTGGCACGGTCAATATCAATTAAACGTACGTTAGCCTTTCCTAAAGTATTATCATTTCCAGCATATCTAGCCTTCCAGTTAAATTGTTGGGCATATAATTCAATAACCATAGGATCATCACTTTCGTCAACACCCATAATATTAATCCAAGTATTTAAACCGTAAATTATTAATCCTGCCAACACAATTACCGGAATGATGGTCCAGATAGCTTCCAACCTGTTATTATCAGCAAAAAATAATGCTTTTTTGCCCTTTTCACCTTTATACTTATAGGCAAAATAATAAAGTAAAAACTGAGTAATTGTTTGTACAATAAAAATAAGTATCAAAGAAACAATCATCAAATTATCAATTTGAGGGCCATGTTCTGATGCTGAATTGGATAATAAGGGTAAATTTCCCCATTTTACAAAGCATACAATGGTAATGACATAAATGAACGCTAAAAAGCCCATCATTAAATATCCGTTTATTCTGTTGTCCTTATCAGTAGCAACTTGAGAATTTTCAACCTTAGCCTGAGCTAAATCAAAAATTTTCACCATTTGCCAAATGGCAACTAAAATAAATACTAAAACTATAATTGTTAATAAAGCAGTCATTGTTGTCGTTCGTCTTTATTTATATCTTAATTAATAATGGTAATTTTCACTTTCTATAATAAATGGATTCCCTTTAGGGTGCAATGTAACTTTTGAAAGACCAGTTCCTATAGTAAAAATAAACAGTCCTAAAAAGAGTAAGATACTTGCTATTTCAGGAATTCCAAAATGCCAATTTAATCCAACCGTTGAAGGCATAACGAATAAGAAAACGTCTATATAATGTCCAGTAAGAATGGCTATTCCTGCCAAAACCACAAACCATGGCACTCTTTTGAAATCACTATTCATCAATATCAGGATAGGGAATACAAAATTTAGCACAAGCATTCCAAAAAACAGTCCATTATATTCTTGAATTCTGATAATAAAATATGTTACTTCTTCAGGAATATTTGCATACCAAATCAGCATAAATTGTGAGAACCATAAATAGGTCCAGAATATACTAAATGCAAACATATATTTTGCCAAATCGTGTAAATGGCTATTATTAATAAACCCTAAAAGCCCTTTAGATCTTAAATATATAGTTACTAAGGCTATGGTTGTTATTGCTGAAACAAACATGCTCGCAAACACATACCAACCAAATAAGGTACTGTACCAATGTGGGGTCATTGACATAAACCAATCCCAAGACATCATAGCTTCCGTGATTATAAAAAACATAAGGAAGAAAACAGATATTTTGAAGTTTTTCTTATGATTATCAAAATTTGTAGCAGATGTTTGCAATGATGAGAATTTTTTTGAAAAATATCGATATAAATTCCAACCCAATATAAAAATTACGGCTCTAATAAGAAAAAAGGGCACATTTAAATATCCGGATTTCGCTTGTAAAATTTTATCGCCAGCAACTAAATCTTCATTTTGCCAAGGATAGAAATGAGTTCCTGCCAATGCAACAATTAAAAGAACAATTATCGATCCTGGTAATAAATACGTGGTAATCCCTTCAATAATTCCAAATAATACCGGAGACCATCCTGCTTGTGCCGCATGCTGAATTGCATAAAAAACAAGTGCTCCCAGTGCTATCATCATAAAAAAGAAGGCTGCCACTAAAAGTGCCGACCACGGTCTGTTTTCCATTTGATGTTGAACGTGTTCTAAATGGGCACCTTCATGATTTTCCTCAACATTATCAGAATGAGCTGATTCAGCATGCTCAATATTACCTGCATGCTCATCTTTTGTTGCCATAGATGCTTCATCACCATGACCTCCACCATGTTCTGATGAGGCCTCAGAAAGTATTGTTTTAACCTCTTCCAAAGATTTATGAGAGGTCATAAAACCATATCCAACTCCTAAGGCTCCTAAAACCATTAGAATTATAGAAATGGTCTTTAATTTATTTGAAAATGTGTACATATCTATATATAAACTTTATCTAAATCTTATTTTTCTAAATCTGCTTTTAGCATTAACACATAGGCTACAACTTCCCAACGTTCTTTTTCATTTAATTGGTTGGCATAAGACCCCATGGCATTTTTACCATAATATATAGTATGGTAAATACTTCCTTCATTTATAGCCCTTCCAACGTCATCATATCTAGGTACCCCCAGAATTTTTTCTCTTTTTACAAGATTTCCCTGCCCATCACCTTTAACGCCATGACAAATGCCACAATATATATCAAACAATACTTTTGCATTATCTAAATCTACTTGAGTAGAATCTAAAGGGCTCTTTAATAATTCCTTTGCCAATGCCGTACCTTCTGCTGTATTATCATATTCAAAAAGACTGTGTCCTCTTGAAATAGTGCCTTCTACCGGTAATTGTGCTTCAACTCCATTTGCAAATGCACTGGATTCACTATATGTCTCATAACCAACTGACTGATACATGTTTGGCATGTATTGATAGTTAGGCGCCGAATCTTTTTTACAAGATGCCATGGTCATTAAAACAACCATTACTACTAATATTTTAATTAAGCTTTTCATAGTATTCATTAATGGGCTTTATCAACTAAATTAATTTCAACTGCACCAGTTTCATTAAGTAATTTTGTTAATTCCTTTTCATTTCCATGAACAGCAATTTCCATTAAAAAATGATCATCAGTTGTTCTTAAGTCTGGGTTTTCCGGGTTTTTAAATGGCCATAACCTGCTTCTTAAATAAAAAGTGATCACCATTAAATGTGCTGCAAAAAACACCGTTAATTCAAACATAATTGGAACAAATGCAGGCATATTTTGCAAATAACTAAAACTTGGCTTTCCACCAATATTTCGAGGCCAATCCTCTATCATCATATAATTCATCATCCAAACAGCCACAGTTAGACCGATAAGACCATATATAAATGATGTTATGGCAATCCTGGTTGGGGCAAGTCCCATAGCCTTGTCCAGCCCATGAACCGGGAAGGGCGTGTATATTTCTTCGATATGATATCTTTCTGCCTTGACTTTTTTAACAGCCGACATCAATACATCATCATCCGTATAAATAGCGTGAATAACTTTTGAAGTTTCCATTGACTATATTTAGTTTATTAATTTTTTAGCTTGCCCTGACCAATCATCACGTTCGGCTCTTCCTGGGAACGAACCTGTAATAGAGTCTAACAAATCATATTCTTTTTTTGTCATTTTACTAACTTGAATGAAAGTAAAGATACCTATACTATTTAATACTTGTTCCATTTTAGGCCCAATTCCGCTTACTTTCTTTAAGTCATCTTCCTTTTGAGTAGTTGAATCAAATGACCCTAAGACTCCTAATAAATCATTTACTTTGGCTGCTTTATCATCTTTTTTGGCTTCAAGCTGTTTTGTGCTTTGTGCTGCAGATGTTCTCTCATCTGTTGCAGTTCCTTCCAAACTAGTACCAGCTTCTCTTAATCTTTTATAACGTTGTCCTGATGATTTTAAAATTGTTTTAACTTCTGCCTGCGCAATTACAGGGAATGTTCTTGCATACAATAAAAACAGAACAAAGAAAAATCCAATGGTACCAATAAAAGTTCCTATATCAACAAAGGTTGGTTGAAACATAGCCCATCCTGATGGTATCCTACCTTTACTTAAATCAATAACAATAATATCAAAACGTTCAAACCACATCCCTATATTAATCACCAATGCCACAAAAAACGTCCACATCACGTTACGTCTTAATTTTTTAACCCATAATGTTAACGGAACAAAAAAGTTACACGTTAATAATGCCCAAAATGCCCACCAGTAAGGTCCCGTTGCAGCTCCAAACGATAAATAGGTGTAATTTTCATAAGGACTTCCAGAATACCATCCTATAAAGAATTCAGTAAAATAAGCGGTTGCAACAATACCACCGGTTAACAAAATTACTTTATTCATATATTCAATATGCAAAATAGTAATGTAATTTTCTAAATTACATACTTTACGCATCACTATTAATAACGTTTGCACCATGGCAAACCCTGAAAAAATAGCTCCCGCTACAAAATAAGGCGGATATATGGTACTGTGCCAACCTGGAACTACAGACGTAGCAAAGTCAAACGATACTATGGTGTGTACAGAAAGTACTAATGGTGTTGCTAATCCTGCCAACACTAAAGATACTTCCTCAAATCGTTGCCAATCTTTTACACGTCCGGTCCAACCAAAACTTAAAAGTGTGTATATTTTCTTTTGAAAAGGTTTTGTTGATCGATCCCTTAACATGGCAAAATCTGGGAGCAAACCAGTCCACCAAAATACTAAGGATACTGATAAATAGGTGGAAATTGCAAATACATCCCAAAGTAAAGGTGAGTTAAAGTTCACCCATAACGAACCAAACTGGTTTGGAATTGGCAATACCCAATAAGCCAGCCATGGACGCCCCATATGAATGATTGGAAAAAGACCTGCTTGTATAACAGCAAAAATAGTCATGGCTTCTGCAGAACGGTTGACAGCCATCCTCCATTTTTGACGGAATAGGAGTAATACGGCAGAAATCAGGGTTCCAGCGTGACCGATACCTACCCACCATACAAAGTTTGTAATATCCCAAGCCCATTCTACGGTTTTATTTAAACCCCAAACTCCAATCCCGGTTGAAACGGTGTAAACAATACAACCAATTCCCCATAAAAAGGCTACCAGAGCTATTGAGAATGCAACCCACCAAGATTTACTTGCTTTCCCAAAAATTGGAGTACCTACATCAACACTAATATCATGAAAGGATTTCTCTCCAATTATTAATGGTTCTCTAAAAGGTGCTTCGTAGTGTGACGACATATTTTAAATAATTATTCTTAATACCGGTTTATGATTCTGTTGTGTTTTTAACTTTAATTTGGTACATAACATTAGGTTTTGTTCCAACACTTTCTAGTAAATGGTACATTCTATCATCGGCTAGCAATTCATTGATTTTTGCGTTTTCAATATTGACATCCCCAAATACCATAGCGCCATTATTACAAGCTGCAGAACACGCTGTTTGGAACTCACCATCTTTGATAACCCTTCCATCCCGTTTTGCATCAAGAATTGTTTTTTGTGTTTTTTGAATACACAAGGAACATTTTTCCATAACACCACGCGAACGCACAACCACATCTGGGTTTAGTACCATACGACCCAAATCATCGTTCATATAATAATCAAACTCATCGTTTTCACTATATAAAAACCAGTTAAAACGACGCACTTTATAAGGGCAGTTGTTTGCACAATAACGCGTACCTACACAACGGTTGTAAACCATTTCATTTTGTCCCTGACGACCATGCGATATGGCTGCCACAGGGCAAACTGTTTCACAAGGGGCATGATTACAATGCTGACACATAACTGGTTGAAAAGCAACTTCCGGATTTTCCATGGATGCATTTTCTATCTTTGTATATAACTCAAATGTGCCTAATTCTTCTAAATCTTTTTGTTCTTGTTTGAACGTATCTGCAGATGAATAATATCTGTCAATACGCAACCAATGCATGTCTCTAAATTTACGTACTTCTCTCTTACCTACTACCGGAACATTATTTTCAGAATGACAAGCAATGACGCAAGCCCCACACCCTGTACACGCATTTAAATCAATTGAAAGATTAAAATAAGGTCCAATTTTAGTATCAAATGACTCCCAAATATCTGCATTTTTCTCTCTTACACTTATTTCATTATGATCATAATCAGTTACCGGAACCATATTCCAGTGCTCTTTATCTTCTGAATTAAAAATCTCAAGCGTTGTTTCTTTAATAATATCATCACGTCCAGCCATGGTATTTTGCAACTGTACGCATGCAAATTCATGTTCTCCAGCAGCACCTTCCAAAGTCACACTCTGTATCGTATTAAAACCTTGATATAATGCATAGGCATTAACACCTGTTTGCATTTCAGTTTTTAATCCTTTTGATTTGCCATAACCTAATGCCAATCCAACTGAACCTTTGGCTTGTCCTGGCTGAATTATTACCGGAGCCTTAATGGTAGCACCATTTACTGTAACATTAACGTAACTTCCATTCAATGCACCGTTGGATACGTGTGTATTAACTAACCCTAAAGTATCGGCATCTGACTTAGAAACTGTTAAATAGTTATCCCACGACGTCCTGGTAATTGGATCTGGAAATTCTTGTAACCATGGGTTGTTCGCCTGTTGGCCATCACCCATCCCAATTTTTGTGTATAATGTTAATTCAAAGGCACTTGGTTTAACAGACGAAGCCAATGCTTTTGCTGCATCTCCAGAAGTAGCTTCAACTACTTCAGCATCTGGGGTTTTAATAGCAGAAACTTCAGTTTTTTTAGCGTCTGTAATGGTTTCAGCATCATTAGAAGCAACAAATACACCATCATGCAATGCTTGATTGAATGAACTTCCATTTAAAATACTGGTCCCCCAAGTATCCTTAATATAATCATGATATGACACATCATTTCCAGTCCATTTTAATAAAGACTCTTGAAATTGTCTTGTATTAAACAATGGACGAATGGTTGGTTGCATTAAAGCATAGTGTCCCTTTTTAAATTCAACATCACCCCAAGATTCTAAATAATGTGGAGTCGCTGCAATAAATTGACTTTCTGAAGATGTTTCATCTTCTTTCATTGAAAATGCAACTGATAAATCTGTGTTTTTTAATCCTTCTGAAAAATCTGAAGCATTTGGCAAGGTATATAATGGATTTACACCACACATAATCAAAGCCCCAACTTTTCCTGCCTTCATATTGGCAACTAAAGTCATGACATCTTTATCACTGCCTTGTCTTGTTAATATAGGGGTTGACTTATCAAAAGCCTTACTATTTAAATATTCGTTGATTTCAAGAGCAACCGTTTGAGCATTCACATCTTGAATTCCGGTAACTACTAACCCGTCACTTCCTGCTTTTTTAAGTTGAGAAGCAGCCTTTTTCACAGCATCTTCAATTTGTTCCGGTAAACTTCCTGAAACAGACCCACCAACTACATAACTATATAATTTGGCAAGAGCCACTTTTTGTTGGCTTGGTGTTAATGGTACACGTTTATCAGCATTAGCACCGGTTAGAGACATATTAGACTCAAACTGAATATGACGTGACATTTTCCCTTGATTAGGAATCCTAGCTTTAGAATAACCTGAATCGAAACCGCCACCTTGCCAATCTCCCAAGAAATCAGCTCCAATGGAAACCACCGTCATCGCTTTAGAAAAATCATAATTAGCTAAAGCACGTTCTCCATATTTGGCTTGGTAAGCATCTAGAGCAGTTGATTCTGAAACAGCATCATACACTACATGTTGAACATTACCATATTTATTTTTGAATTCTTCAATTAACCTACTTGTTGATGGGCTTGCAAATGTTTGAGTTAACAAAACAATATCTTTTCCTGAATCTTTTAAAGTGGTTAATTTTTGAGTAACTTCTGCGTCTAATGCATCCCAAGAAACTGTATTCCCTTCTTTTCTTGGATTTTGAACTCTTAAACTATCGTATAATCCTAAAACAGAAGCATTTACTCTGGCATTTGCCCCACCATTTGTAGGTGCCAGACTGTTTTTCTCAATTTTAATAGGACGCCCTTCCCGAGTTTTAACTAAAACACTTGCGAAATCATACCCGTCTGCAATAGCTGTTGCATAATAATTAGCAACGCCAGGAATAATTTCCTGTGGTTGTATAACATATGGTATTGATTTAATAACAGGCCCTTCACATGACGCCAATGTTGCAGCAGCCGTACTGAAACCTACATATTTTAAGAAATCACGACGTGTTGTTGAAGAACTCTCTAACGCATCTTTATTTCCTAAAAATTTATCAGTAGGTATTTCTTCAACAAACTCGTTTTGTTTTAGAGCCTCAACAATAGAGCTGTTTTCGTTTAGCTCTTCAACACTTTTCCAGTATTTCTTGTTTGATGACATATAGTTTATTTACGATTTTTGATTTACTATTTACGATTTTTGATTACTATTTTATAACTTCTGCTTTTTCATCAATCGTAATTTGTAATTATAAAATATTATACCCAATTAATGTTTTTTAACTTTAATTACAAATCCACTATTTAGTAATGGCATTTAGCACATTCCAATCCACCCATTTGAGCAGCTGTTAAATTCTCTACACCATACTTTTTTGATAACGCTTCATGGATTTTTGTGTAGTAAGCATTGCCTTCCAAATTCACATCCGTTGTTCTGTGGCAGTTGACACACCATCCCATTGTTAAAGGTGCAAATTGTTTTTGAATTTCATATTCTTGAACAGGGCCATGACATGTTTGACATTCTATGCCTGCAACAGTAACATGTTGTGAATGATTAAAATACACGAAATCTGGTAAATTATGAATTCTTATCCATTTTACCGGTTGTGAATTACCGGTGTATTGCTGTTCTTCATCACTCCAGCCCGCGGCGGCATATAACTTTTTAATTTCACCATCATAATATTCCTTAGTGTACTCTGGTGATGTTTCACCATTATACTCATAAATAGATTTATGACAATTCATACATACATTTAAAGAAGGTATGCCAGAAGTTTTACTAACCCGTGCTGAGGAGTGGCAAAATTTACAATCTATGGCATTATCCCCTGCATGAATTTTATGTGAAAAATGAATTGGTTGAATTGGCTGATACCCTTGATCAACACCTATTTGCATTAAATAACCAAATACAAAATATCCGCTGGCAAGCAATAAAAATATGCAGGTAACCAAAACTAAAAATTGATTTTGAGCAAATGCTTTCCAAAGTGGTGTTCTTTTTGTGGTTTCAGGTAAATCAATGTCTTTAGCTAAAGCAAAACGACGAAGTGTTTTATTAACTACATATAAGCCTGAAGCCAATAAAATGAATAAGATGGCTAGCGCCCCTAAAATAAGTTCATTTGATGTTCCTGAATTTGATGATGATCCAGATGCAGCAGTTGTTGTTTGAGCTACAGCAGGTTCCGGTTTCACTTCAGCAGTATAAGCTAAAATATCATGAATATCTTGATCTGACAACTGCGGGAACGCGGTCATTGCAGTTCCGCCATATTCATTATAGATTTTGTTGGCATAAGCATCACCCGATTTTATTAAACCCGCACTGTTATGTATCCAAGCATGAATCCATGTTCTATCCAAACCTTGTTCCTCAGCCAAACGTGCTTCAATATTTCGCAAAGCTGGACCGGTCATCTTTTTATCTAATTGATGGCAAGCCGCACAATTGGTATTAAATAATGATTTCCCTTTTGCTGCATCTCCTTCCTGAGCTGAAAGTGAGGTTGAGAGCCCTAATAAAATAATTAAGCTTAAACATAGTAAGTTTGTACTTAATTTACAGTGAATCACCTGTCTCATATTATTGGTTGAGTTAACTTCTAAACTTTGGTATGGTTTTTTCTATATATAATAAAAAAAAACCCAGTTATAAAACGAAAGCAAAAGTAATATTTAAAGTCGATTTTAGAAACGTCTAAAAGTGATAATTCATAATTTAGAGAGATTCTAAATAATAATTTGAACTATAATTAAGTTTATTACCTATACATTTGTATAAATAAAATTAAAAATTAAAAAGCATGAGTTTGAAAATAAACTTCTTAACCCTTATTTGTTGCACAATCTTTACATCCTTCATGTTTGGACAAGAGGGTAAAGTAACCATAAATCAAGATAAACATATTGCTGTTTTATTAGATTTAAAAAAAGAATTAAACAAAACTGAGAATTCAACGGATCGTTACAAAATTCAAGTGTATTCTGGCAATAGGGCCGACGCCGAAAGCACACAAAGCAAATTTAACGCCGCTTTTTCAAAATGGCAATCAACCATTGTTTATGAGTACCCCAATTTTAAAATATGGGCCGGAAATTTTAACACCCGTTTAGAAGCAGATCGTTCATTAAAGGAAGTAAAACAAAAATTTTCAAGCGCGTTTATATTTAAACCTAAAAAATAAAGTTAAAAACATATTTTTCGCTTTTGTGCATAAAAAGAGGCTGTCTAAAAAGGCGTCATTGCGAATGAAATGAAGCAATCTGTAAATTGCAAGTTGTTGATTTACAGATTACTTCGAAATAAAAATTTCTCGTAATGACGGTTAATATATACTTTTTAGACAGCCTTTTTTTGTTACCGTGAACTCATCTTGACTTTTTCTATTTCAATTTCTTTTTAACTTGAATTTCATGGAATGCCTCTATAATATCGCCTTCTTCAATATCATTGTAGTTTTTAATTTGCATACCACAATCATACCCTTTTGTTACTTCTTTAGCGTCATCCTTAAATCGTTTTAATGATGACAATTCGCCTGTATGTACAACTACGCCGTCCCTAATTAAACGAATACTGGAATTTCTTAATATTTTTCCATTGGTAACCATACAACCCGCAATACTTCCAATTTTTGTTACCTTAAATATTTCCCTAATTTCTGCAGTACCTGTAATTTCCTCCTTAATCTCAGGTGACAACATGCCTTCCATGGCGTCTTTAAGATCATTAATGGCATTGTATATAATGGAATAGGTTCTAATATCAATTTCCTCTTTTTCTGCAATGGCCCGAGCATTTCCTACAGGCCGCACATTAAATCCTATAATGATAGCATCTGAAGCCGATGCCAATAATACATCACTTTCAGTAATGGCACCAACACCTTTATGTAAAATATTTACTTGAATTTCTTCTGTTGATAATTTCTGGAATGAATCAGTCAATGCTTCAACTGAACCATCAACGTCCCCTTTAAGTATGATATTAAGCTCTTGGAAATCTCCAAGCGCAATACGTCGACCAATTTCATCAAGCGTAATATGACGCTGTGTCCTTACAGATTGTTCACGTTGTAATTGCGCTCTTTTTGATGCTATTTGTTTTGCTTCACGTTCATCTTGGAAGACATTGAATTTATCTCCTGCCTGTGGCGCTCCGTCTAAACCTAAAATTGATATTGGAGTGGATGGTCCTGCTTCAACAACAGAATTACCGCGCTCGTCGTGCATGGCTTTAACTTTTCCACTGTTTTTTCCTGCCAACACATAATCACCAACCCTAAGTGTTCCTGCTTGCACTAAAATAGTAGAAACATAACCTCTTCCTTTATCTAAAAAGGCTTCAACTACTGTTCCTATAGCAGGTTTATTTGGATTTGCTTTGAGCTCTAATAATTCAGCTTCAAGCAATACTTTTTCCAATAATTCTTTTACCCCAGTTCCAACTTTTGCTGAAATATCATGCGATTGAATTTTTCCTCCCCAATCTTCAACTAAAAGATTCATTTGCGCTAACCCTTCTTTAATCTTTTCTGGGTTGGCATCCGGTTTATCAATTTTATTAATAGCAAAAACAATAGGGACTCCTGCAGCTTGCGCATGTGCAATGGCTTCTTTTGTTTGTGGCATAATATCATCATCAGCTGCAGCAACAATAATAGCAATATCTGTTACCTGGGCTCCACGGGCACGCATAGCGGTAAACGCTTCGTGGCCTGGGGTATCTAAAAACGCTATTTTTTGTCCGTTATCAAGTTCAACACCATAAGCACCAATATGCTGGGTGATTCCACCAGATTCTCCAGCAATAACATTTTCTTTTCTAATGTAATCCAGCAAAGATGTTTTACCATGATCTACGTGACCCATTACGGTTACAATAGGAGCTCGTGGTTTTAAATCTTCCTCTTTATCTAAAACTTCTTCAATGGATTCCTCAATATCAGTGGTTACAAATTCTACTTGATATCCAAATTCTTCAGCAACAATAGACAAGGTTTCTGCATCTAAACGTTGATTCATGGTTACCATCATACCCAACGACATACATGCCGAAATAATTTGGGTTACAGGAACATCCATCATAGTTGCTACTTCATTTGCTGTAACAAATTCAGTTACTTTAAGAATTTTGCTTTCTGCGGCTTCAATCTCTAAATTTCTTTCTGTCTGATCTCTATGTTGATCTCTTTTGTCCCTTCTGTATTTAGCCCCTTTTCCTTTACTGGATTTTCCTTGAAGTTTTTCAAGTGTTTCCCTTACTTGTTTTTGAACATCTTCTTCACTAGGCTCTTCTTTTACAATTGCTCGTCTTGTACCAGTATTTTTATTGCCTTTATATCTGTCATTACCGGCTGGTCTTGCAGTTCCGCCTGGTCTTGCAGTTCCTGGTTTACCCGGTGGTCCAGATTGTGGGCCAGCAACTTTACTTATACGGCGACGTTTCTTTTTATTGGCACTATCACCTGATTTTCCTTCAGGCTTCTTTTCTTCTTTCTTTTTCTTAGGTTTATTGAACTGTGAAAGATCAATTTTATCACCTGAAATTACAGGTCCTGAAAGTTTTTTATATTGTGTTGCTACTTTTTCGTCCGGAATTAATATTCCTTCACTATTTAATCTTTCTCCTTTGGGTTTTTCAGGTTTAGGCTCTACAGGTGCTTCAATTGTTTTAGGTGTTTCCTTTTCAATTTTAGTTTCACCCTTAGGTTTAGCTTCTTCTTTAGCTTCTGTTTTAACCTCTTCTTTAGCTTCTTCTTGAACAACTTTCTTAACTTCAGCTACTTTTGGAACGACTACATTTTTCTTTTTTGGCTCCAAATCAATTTTTCCAACAGCTTTAGGTCTTGAAACAATGGTAGATGCTTTAATGATCTCTTCCTTCTTGGCTACTTCCTTTTGCCTTTTTTCAAACTCTTTTTCACGTTGCTCACGTAAAACCTCTTTCTCCTTAAGTTTTGCCTCACTCACTTCTTGAGATGCTACTTTTTTACTAGCATCTGTTTGAAATTCATTTAAAAGAATTACATGTACGTCCTCTGAAATTTTTGTATTCGGACTTTTCTCAATATCAATGCCTTTAGAATCCAAGAAATCTACCGCACGATCAATGGAGATGTTTAATTCACGTAATACTTTATTTAATCTTACTGTTTCAGCCATAAATTGCCTTTAATATACCTAATATTTGTTATTCCTCAAACTCTTCTTTAAGAATTCTGATAACGTCTCTAATTGTTTCTTCCTCTAAATCCGTTCTTTTTACTAAATCTGCTACATCTTGTTCCAAAATACTCTTTGCGGTATCTAGACCGGCTTTACTGAATTCTTTAATAATCCAACTTTCAATTTCATCAGTAAATTCTGCTAATTCCACATCTTCTTCAGCACCTTCCCTAAAAACGTCAATTTCATAACCTGTTAACTGTCCAGCTAAACGAATATTATGCCCACCTCTTCCAATGGCCTTACTTACTTCTTCAGGTTTTAAAATAACTTCTGCTCGTTTTGTTTCTTCATTGATTTTCAATGAAGTAACTCGCGCCGGACTTAAGGCTCTGGTTATATATAGTTGTAAATTATTGGTGTAATTAATAACATCAATATTTTCATTTCCCAACTCACGTACAATACTATGAATTCTAGATCCTTTCATACCTACACAGGCACCAACGGGATCGATTCTGTCATCATAAGAATCTACGGCCACTTTGGCTTTTTCCCCTGGAATTCTCACCACTTTTTTAATGGTTATCAAGCCATCAAAAACTTCTGGAATTTCCTGTTCAAATAATTTCTCTAAAAAAGCCGGTGAACTTCTGGACATAATGATAGTTGGTTTTGCTCCTTTAAGCTCAACACTATCAATGACACCTCTAACATTATCACCTTTTCTAAAAAAGTCTGACGGAATTTGTTTCTCTTTTGGTAAGATAATTTCATTGCCATCATCATCTAATAAAATAACGGCTCTGTGACGTATATGATGCACTTCAGCCGTATATATTTCACCTACTAAATCTTTAAATTGTTTGTAGATTATGGTATTATCATGCTCATGAATTTTGGAAATTAAATTTTGGCGTAAGGCTAAAATAGCCCTTCGTCCTAAATTTACTAATTTCACTTCTTCTGATACGTCTTCTCCAACCTCAAAATCCGGTTCTATTTTACGCGCTTCAGATAATGAAATTTCTTGATTAGGCTCTTCTACCTCACCATCAGCAACTACAACACGATTTCTCCAAATTTCCAAATCGCCTTTATCCGGGTTTACAATAATATCAAAATTATCATCATCACCAAATTTCTTTTTTAATGCGCTTCTAAAGACATCCTCTAAAATTGCCATTAACGTTACACGATCAATTAATTTATCGTCTTTAAATTCTGAAAACGAATCAATTAATGCAATATTCTCCATAACTCTTTTAATTAAAATTTAATCATCACTTTTGCTTCTACAATATCACTATAAGCTATAACAGCTTCCTTTTTTACAGTTACCTTACCTTTTCCTTGAGGTTTTGGCTCTCTTACTTTCCACTCCAATGAAATTCCTTCTTCATTTGCTCCTACAAGGGCAGCTTCAATGGTGTTTAATGAGGTTTTAACTTGAAGGTTTCTACCAATATTTTTAATAAATTGCCTTTTATTAATTAACGGAGTGGTTGCCCCTGCCGAGGCCACTTCTAACGCAAAATCCACTTCTTCCCTGTCAAGATTATGCTCTATTGCCCTGCTTACAAACATACAATCTTCTACAGAAACGCCTGTATCCCCATCAATAACAATTTTTATTTGATTATCTTCAGATATAGACATATCAATAAGGAACAAGTCTGTTCTTTCCAATAGTGCCTTTTCAAGCAAATCTGTTACCGTGGTTTTAAACATGTATTATTATAAAAAGAGGGGACTTTCCGTCCCCTCAATTCCTTTTTTTGCCTTTCAACGGCGCAAATATATAATATTTTAATTGATTTGTAAAGTAATATTCATAAATTTATAAGCCAATTAGCTTATTTAACCAGAACCAAATATGAAAAAAATATTAATACCTACTGATTTTTCCGATCAAGCTGAAAATGCGTTAAAAGTTGCGGTTCAGCTTGCAAAAAAGCACAATTCTGAAATTTATTTATTACATACGCTTGAATTGCCTTTAGCTAAAGTAGATCCCTTAAACACGGTGCAAAGTTTACCAGAAGCTTTATATTTTATGAGACTAGCACATAAGCAATTTGAAGAATTGCTTAAAAAAGATTATTTAAAAGGTCTCAATGTGCATGAAATAGTAGAATTTCATGAGATTTTCAAAGGTGTTTTCCAGGTTTGCAAAAAGTATGACATTGATTTGATTGTTATGGGTTCTCATGGCACCAACGGTTTCAAGGAAATGATTATAGGCTCCAATACAGAAAAAGTGGTACGTACCTCAGAAGTACCGGTTTTAGTGGTTAAAAAAGAACATCCTGTTTTTAAGGTTGACGATTTTGTGTTTGCTTCAAATTTTGGTAAAGACTATGAATCTTCATATAAAAAGGCGACAAAATTCGCCAAATTATTACAGGCAAAAATGCATCTTCTCATGGTTAATACCGCTAGTAATTTTATGACAACTGACGACGCTAAAAACCGAATTGAAACGTTCGCCAAATGTTCAGATTTTGATAATTACACTGTTAATATTTATAATGATATGAATGTTGAAAAAGGCATCATGAATTTTTCAAAATCGATTTCTGCAGATTTAATTGGTATGTGCACCCATGGCAGACAAGGTATTTCACACTTTTTTAATGGCAGCATCAGTGAAGATTTAGTAAATCATGCTAAACGCCCCGTTATGACATTTAAAATTGAATAGTTATTCCGGTCAGAACGATATAAAAGCCCATAAAAACAAAAAATCCCAATCGTTTTAAGATTAGGATTTATAATTTTTGTTGGCCTACTAGGGCTTACTTCGACGAAGCCTGTATTGAGCGTAGTCGAAATGCTCAGCATAAACTTCTCGCCTTACATCCTTTTAATATCAACAAAAAACCCTAACTATTTTCATAATTAAGGTTAAATTAATGTTGGCCTACTAGGGCTCGAACCTAGACTCTCCTGGACCAAAACCAGGCGTGTTGCCAGTTACACCATAGGCCAATTTATGCTAAAGAATAAGGCTTTTGGTGGTTGCCATCCCGATAGCTATCGGGAACACCATAGGCCATTGTGCAATTGAGGGTGCAAATTTAGCACAAAGTTTTATTTGCACAAGCATTTTTTTGAAAAATAATATGGAATTCAAATGTGCCCTTAAAATACATAGCGTTTCATCAGTTTATAATTCCCTTTTTCTGTAATAAAATACAATTCGTTATAAAGCAATTGTGTTAACACTAACTAAATATTATAACTCATTTGATATTTATTATTAAATTCGCCATCGTAAACAAACTTAATTCACATGACCTATTTCAACTTTAAAAAATGGAACACCATTACTGGATGGTTCGCTTTTTTAATAGCCTTTATAACGTATAGCCTTACTGTGGAACCAACTGTTAGTTTTTGGGATGCAGGTGAATATATTTTAACATCCTCCAAACTTCAGGTTGGACACCCTCCGGGAGCACCGCTTTTTCAAATGTTTGGTGCATTTTTCGCCATGTTTGCCTTTAAGCCTGACCAAATTGGCTTCATGATAAACATGATGAGTGCTGTGGCTAGCGCATTCACCATTCTTTTTATGTTTTGGACCATTACCCTATTATTAAAAAAACTTGTCATTAACAAAAAAGACCTAAGCCAACAAAAAGCTATTGCTATTCTTGGCAGTGGTTTAGTTGGAAGTTTAGCATTTTCATTTACAGATTCATTTTGGTTTAATGCTGTAGAAACTGAAGTATATGCCATGGCAACCTTAATTATGGCCATATTATTTTGGTTGGGTTTACGTTGGGAACAAGATATGGATACCCCACGTGGCAACCGTTGGTTGGTTTTAATTTCATTTGTAATTGGACTTTCATTTGGGGTTCATTTCATGGGTTTATTAACAATTCCTGCCATTGGGCTTATTTACTATTTTAAAAATTATAAAGATATTACCATTAAAAATTTCATCATCGCTAATGTGGTATCTGTTGCCATATTGTTGTTTATTTTTAAATTATTAGCCCCGAACCTTCTTAAATTATTTAGTGTTTTTGAAATCTTTTTTGTGAATTCCATTGGGCTTCCGTTTAATTCTGGCTCTATCATTGCCGGATTACTTTTAGTGGCCATCATTTATTACGGATTAAAATATACCCATGCAAAAAATTACAAGCATCTTAACACAGGTATACTTTGTTTGACTTTTATTATTATAGGTTTTTCATCATGGCTTCTTTTACCCATTCGGGCAAATGCTGATGTGGTTATTAATGAAAACAATCCTTCAAGCGCCAGAGAGTTATTGGCATATTACAACCTCGAGCAATACCCAGAAACCCATTTGTTTTATGGTCCACAATTCACAGACCAGTATGCTTATTTAGATGAGAACAACCCGTATGTTGATGACAAGCCTAAATACGAAAAGGATGAAGCAAAAGGGCAATATGTTGTAGTAAACGATTATAAAAACGCTAAACAAAATTACAACAGTAAGCATGCCTCTATTCTCCCACGTATGTGGAGTAGTGAACATGCTGAAAATTATATGCTGTGGTCAGGGTATTTAGATTTTAAATTAAAACCTGAATATCAAATGGAAAATCAGTTACGAGACCTTGTTTCAAACTTTAAAAAAGACGTAGCAAATGGGAATGTTGATTATGAAGATTATAACAACTTTTTAAAGCGTTATAAAAATTATATCGAAGTTGAAAAACCGTCCATGGCAAGTAATATTGCTTATATGTTGGAATACCAGATAGGCTATATGTACTGGCGTTATTTTATGTGGAATTTTACCGGAAGACAAGATGACATTCAAGGGAAATACGATAATCATGGCAATTGGATAAGTGGGATAAAACCAATTGATGAATGGCATTTGGGATTATCACAAAACAATTTACCAAGTGATGTTAAAAATAATAAAGCGCGGAATACCTACTATTTTTTACCGTTTATATTAGGGCTTATTGGGTTGTTCTTTTTATTTAATAAAGACAAAAAATTGTTTTGGACCATGTTAGTCTTTTTCCTATTCACTGGTATTGCCATCCAATTTTATACCAATGTGCGCCCATTTGAACCCCGGGAACGTGATTATTCTTTAGTGGGATCCTTTTATGTATTTGCCCTTTGGATTGGATTTGGGGTTTATGCCATTTATGATGGTTTAAAAAAATATGTGCCTTCAAAATTTTTAGCACCGGCAATTACCCTAGTATGTTTAATATTGGTGCCGGGGATTTTAGCTGCAAATAACTGGAATGACCATGACAGATCTGATAAATACACCGCCAGAGCTATGGCAAAAATGTATTTGGACTCTTGCGGAAAGGATGGTATTTTATTTTCTATTGGTGATAATGACACCTTTGCGCTTTGGTACGCACAGGAAATTGAAGGCTATAGAACGGATGTGCGCGTAGTAAACACAAGTTTATTTCAAACAGATTGGTATATTGATCAAATGAAACGTAAAGCCTATGATAGTGACCCGGTGCCATCACAGCTTACTCACGATCAATATAAATATGGCACTAATGATTATATCATTAAAGAAGCTGTTGTAAAAGACACCATAAATTTAAAAGAATTCTTGAATTTTATTTCCAGTGATAATCCTAAAACAAAATACAAATACATCTTACAACAACAAGGTGTTGATATTGGTGCGGTAAGAAATCAGGATTTAAATGCAAGTTATTTACCAACTGAATATTTAAGAGTTCCTGTTAACAAAGCCAATGTATTAAAATATGGCATAGTAAAACCAAAAGATGCTGATAAAATAGTGCCTGATATTGTCATTAGAATCAAGGAAAGCGCCATTTATAAAAACAGGTTGCTGATGCTTGATATTATTGCTAATAATGAATGGAAACGCCCTATTTATTTTACCGGCGGAAGCTTTGGGGATGATGATTATATCTGGATGAAAGATTATTTACAATTGGATGGCATGTGTTACAAACTAGTTCCCATAAAAACCCCTGTAGATAAGGCGAACCCTTTTGATATGGGACGTGTTGATTCAGATTTTATGTATAACAAAGTTAAAAACTGGGATTGGGGCAATAGCGGAAAAAATATTTATCATGACCCGGAAACCAGAAAAAACTCCATTTCATACCGAGGGAATTTGGCGCGATTAATTGAGCAATTGATCAATGAAAATAAACTGGATAAAGCAGAAGAAATTGCTGATATAGCCATGACAAACATGCCTGTGGATTATTTTGGATACTATACCCTATTAGAACCTTATATTAGTGCTTACTATGAAGTTGAAAACAAGGAAAAAGCAGAAACTTTATTCAAAGAAGTAGCACAGAAATATCAAGAAAACCTCACGTATTATGGCGGATTAACAACAGCCAATCAAGAGCATATGTTTGAAGATATTTATACGGATATACAACGTTATAAAAGTTTGGTGGATGTTTTATTGAAATATGATCCAGAGTTTGCAAAAGCTGAAGGCGAAACATTTAATTCGTATTTAAAACTATTCAGTCATTTTTATGAAGATGATGCTGCGGATAAAAACCGTACGGATAAGGATATCCCCAAAGACAGTAGTTTTGAAGAAACCAACTAAACATGTCTTTAGTTCCTGTAAAAACGCCATTAGTAGTTAAAAAAATGTTTCCAAATTATATTTGGGATTTGGCTACCAATGAAAAAACTATTTATCTCACTTTTGATGATGGCCCAACCCCTGAAATTACGGATTGGGTTTTAGATGTTTTAAATCAATTTAATGCGAAGGCTACCTTTTTTTGCATTGGAAATAATATTGAAAAGCATCCTGAAATCTTTCAGAATATAGTAACCCAAGGCCATGTTATAGGTAATCACACCCATAATCATATTAAAGGCTGGAAAACAAAAACCAAAGATTATATTGAAAATGTTTCAAAAGCCCAAAATGAAATAGATAATCAAGTTAATAGTTTAAATAATTCAGAAACCGAAACATCCATAACAGGTATTAAAAAATACCCAATAAAAAACCTGTTCCGCCCACCATACGGACGCATAAAACCAAAACAAGCCAATAAACTCATGCAATTAGGGTATCAAATAATCATGTGGGATGTATTATCCTTTGACTGGGATCATGATGTTGCCAAAGAAAAATGCTTTGAAAATGTGATTGAAAACACTGTTAATGGTAGCATAATTGTGTTTCATGACAGTTTAAAGGCCTCGGAAAATATGCGCTATGTTTTACCTAAAACACTTGATTATTACAGTAAACAAGGGTTTACCTTTAAATCTTTATAAATCAAAAGTACTGTTTAAGTAGCCCAATTAAGGTGTTGGCATCATGTTCGCCACTTTGGCGCCATTTCATTTCGCCATTTTTATAAATAATTAATGTTGGCAACCCTTTTACCCTAAGGGCTTCTGCTAATTCTTGATTTTTTTCAACATCAATTTTTATCACTTTAGCTTTATCACCAAGTGCCGCTGCTACATCTCTTAGTACAGGATGCATGGCCGTAGATTGATCATTCCATTCAGTGAAAAAATCCAACAAAACAGGAATGTCAACATCTATTAATTCCCCAAATTTTGACATAGTTTAATATTTATTAGTCAAATATGTTATTACAAATATAGCATTTCCTCTCAATTATGCGCTATTTGACCCCTTTTTAAGTTCAATAACCGTAATTTCTGGCCATATCCCAACCCGTCCAGGAAATGCATGATACCCAAAACCTCTATTAACATTTATAAATCGGCCATATTCATGATATAATCCGGCCCACTGTTTATAAACATATTGTGATGGACTCCATTTAAAAAACCCGGGTATTTCTATACCCATTTGAAGTCCGTGCGTATGGCCACTTAAGGTTAAATGGTAATTAAAATCATCTTGTTTTACTTTATACTCCCAATGCGAAGGATCATGTGACATGAGTATTTTAAAATCTTCTTTTTGAACCCCAACTGTTGCTTTTTGCAAATCACCGGCTTGATTAAAGCCTTTGCCCCAGTTCTCTATGCCAATTAAGGCAATTTTTTGTCCGTCTTTTTCAATATACCGGTGATCATTCAATAATAAATCAAACCCAATTTTTGGATGAAGCTCTTTAACTGCCTGAAAATTATCTATTTTATCTTCTTTGGATGGCCAATCTACATAATCACCATAATCATGGTTTCCAAGAATTGAAAACTTGCCAAAAGGCGCTTCAAAATCCTTAAAGGCATCAACCCATGCATCCATTTCATCAGCTTTATTATTCACAATATCACCGGTAAAAAGCAATAAATCTGATTTTTGCTCCTTGATTAAATCAATGCCATACTGAATTTTTTCCCGATTGGTAAAACTTCCTGAATGAATATCAGAAATCTGGGTAATGGTAAACCCGTCAAAAGCTTCTGGCAAATCTTCAAAAGACAGCTGATATTTTAAAACCTTGTAATTATACCGTCCTTGTATAATGCCGTATAAAAACGAAGCAAAAGGAATTGCCGCCAATCCTAAAGCTAATTGTGAAACAAAGGTACGCCTTCCATGTAAAGGCTGTGTGGCACTTGGCAACATGAAAGATATTGTTTTTTGAAAAACCCTAACCATGTCTTCACCAAACATGACAATTACAATAAAAAGCTTTGGAATTAAAAATGTAAGGAGAAAACCTGCGGCCAATTGAAACCCTTTGGTTTGTCCTGCACTTCTTGGCGTAGAAAATATGGTATAAAAGAGATTTATATAAATAGCCAGGGCGATAAGAATCCATAGTACTCTTATAAACTTATTTTTAGTAATGGTTTTTAATGCCTGAAACGCATAAAACTCTATTAAAAAAAAGAGTACTGAGAAAACAATAAGCATCACTAAAAACCTTGACATCGTATATTTTTTCTAAATTTAAAAAGTTAAACACATAATGACCTAGTATTTAGTGCAAGTTTAACAATTCATTTAAATATTATGGAAATTACCACTTGAAATTTAATTAATTTCAATACCCTCATAAGTTTTTGTAATTTTATAACCTCATTTAAAAAACCTATGTCAGAACAAAAACGCCTTTTTTTAGTAGATGCCTATGCACTCATTTTTCGCGGTTATTATGCCTTTATAAAAAACCCAAGAATCAATTCCAAAGGCACTGATACGTCTGCTATTATGGGATTTATGAATTCGCTGCTGGATGTTATCAAACGTGAACGCCCAGACCATTTAGCCGTTTGTTTTGATAGAGGCGGCAGTGTGGACCGTGTAGAGATGTTTGATGCCTACAAAGCCAATAGAGATGCCACACCAGAGGCCATTAAAATAGCGGTTCCTTATATTGAAGAAATACTAAGAGCCATGCATATTCCTATTATGGTAAAGGAAGGTTTTGAAGCAGATGATGTGATAGGGACACTATCCAAACAAGCTGAAAAGGAAGGATACAAAACCTTTATGGTGACGCCAGATAAGGATTTTGCCCAATTGGTGAGCGACAATATTTTTATGTACAGACCGGTTTTTGGCGGTGGTTATGAAACTTGGGGCATAGAAGAAGTAAAAAAGAAATTTGAAATTGAAGACCCTTTACAAGTGATTGATTTTTTAGGGATGATGGGTGACTCCTCTGATAACATACCCGGGTTGCCTGGTGTTGGTGAAAAAACAGCTAAAAAATTTCTGGCTCAATATGGCAGTATGGAAAACCTGCTGGCAAACACCCATGAGCTTAAAGGGAAAATGAAAGAAAATATTGAAGGCGCCAAAGAACTGGGGTTGCTTTCAAAAAAACTGGCCACCATTATGCTGGATGTTCCTGTGGTGTTTGATGCGCATGATTTTGAATTGGACCATCCGGATATTGCCAAAGTAACTGATATTTTTGAAGAATTGGAATTCAGGCAACTGCTTACCAATTTTCAGAAAACATTTGCGGTTCAACCAGAAAAAAATTCAACAGATACACCAAGAAATACAACGGTTTCAGAAGAAGCTAAAGCCGAAACCAAAAAAACTGTTGATAAAGCGGGAGCTGGACAGTTTTCGTTATTTGGTGGTGATGACAATGACGTGGTTACTGAACATTACAGTTCACGAAAAAATGCGGAAACCACACCTCATTTTTATCAAAGTGTAAGCTCTGGAATGGCTACCAAATTATTCCTTCAGAATTTATTGAAACAACCCAGTGTGTGTTTTGATACTGAAACCACGGGACTCAACCCCATAACGGCCGAATTGGTTGGTATAGCCTTTTCATGGGAAGCCGGAAAGGGTTTTTATGTGCCGTTCCCTGAAAGCAAAACGGATGCACAAGCATTGATGGAGCAATTGCGTCCGTTTTTTGAAAATGAATCCATTCAGAAAATAGGTCAGAATTTAAAATATGATATTAAGGTACTTCGGAAATACAACATTAAAGTGAAAGGCAAGCTGTTTGACACCATGTTGGCGCATTATTTGATTAATCCAGATATGCGTCATAATATGGATGTATTGGCAGAAACCTATTTGAATTATTCGCCAATTTCCATAGAAACGCTCATTGGTAAAAAAGGGAAAAATCAACTTTTAATGAGAGATGTTCCGTTAGAAAAACAAACCGAATATGCCGTTGAAGATGCTGATGTTACTTTGCAATTAAAAGAACATTTTGAAAAAGAATTAGGCGAAGCCAATACTCAAAAACTGTTTGATATCATTGAGATTCCGTTATTACGCGTTTTAGCTGATATGGAATTGGAGGGTATTAACCTGGATACAAAATTCCTGAATTCGCTTTCAGAACAATTGGATAGTGATATTAAAACATTGGAAGTCAATATTTATAAAGAAGCTGGAGAAGAATTTAATATTGCATCCCCAAAACAATTGGGTGATATTTTATTTGATAAACTCAAACTGGTTGAAAAACCTAAAAAAACCAAAACGGGTCAATACGCCACTTCTGAAGATATTTTAAGCTATCTGGCCAAAGATCATGATATTATTAAGCATATTTTAGAATATCGCGGGCTTGCAAAACTTAAAAGCACCTATGTTGATGCGTTACCGGCTCAGGTAGAACCTTTAACTGGCAGAGTTCACACAGACTATATGCAAACCGTTGCTGCAACAGGGCGCTTGAGCAGTAACAACCCAAACCTTCAAAATATTCCAATCCGAACGGAACGAGGCCGACAAGTAAGAAAGGCTTTTATTCCGCGAAGCGAAGATTATCAGTTACTTTCTGCCGATTATTCACAAATTGAACTGCGTATTATTGCCGCTTTAAGCAACGAAGAAACCATGATTCAGGCCTTTAAAAACGGAGAAGATATTCATGCTTCAACCGCTTCAAAAATATTTAATATCCCTTTAAATGAAGTGACCCGTGAACAACGAAGCAATGCCAAAACAGTGAATTTTGGAATTATTTATGGCGTTTCAGCTTTTGGATTGAGCAATCAGACTGATTTATCAAGAGGCGAATCCAAAGAACTCATTGACACGTATTATGAAACCTATCCTAAATTAAGATTATATATTAATGAGCAAATCAATTTTGCCAGAGAACATGGTTATGTGCAAACCGTTATGGGCAGGCGCCGATATTTAAAAGATATCAATTCCAGAAATGCCGTTGTTAGGGGTGCTGCAGAACGCAATGCCGTAAACGCGCCCATTCAGGGCAGTGCTGCTGATATCATTAAAATTGCCATGATACAAATTCACAACAAATTAGAGGCAGGCAATTATAAAACCAAAATGCTTTTACAAGTACATGATGAATTGGTTTTTGATGTGTATAAACCCGAGTTGGAAAAAATCAAAACGCTTGTAAAATCCGCAATGGAGAACGCCTATAAACTGGAAGTGCCTTTGGATGTTGATTTAGGTGTTGGCAATGACTGGTTAGAGGCGCATTGATTTTAATTTTCGGGTTTTCTCACGATAAGGATTGTATCATCAGAAAAAGACATCCAAGCAAAATCGTATATCCAATGATAGGTTTTACCCTCTTTGTTGATATGATAATGCGTAAGATAATTAAACCTAAATTTTTTTTGTTCCAGGATTATTCTGTTCACTTGTATTTGCTTCCTGTTTTTCCCAATAATTTCAAGTAATATCGATCGGTTTCTGTGAAGTAATCTGTCTATTTTCTGAGATGCTTCCAACGTTACACGTCGCAGATTGGTATGGTAGTAGTTTTTGCATCTTATAGAACAAAACAATTTGTCCTTTCTTCCAATAATTAGTTTACTGCATATTTTACATTTCATTTGCTTGTTTTTATGTTTATTTCAACATTTAAGCCATTGGTTTTAGGCATTTTATGATTTAATCGTTTTTAACGGTTAAAATACTATTATTATTTTTAAAAACCTTTTTTATTGCCCTTTTTTATTACTTTTAAAAATCAAATGATTCACCAAAAACCAAATATCATGCAACCAATTATATATGAGCCTTTTAAAGAAGCAAGGCGAATTAAAATTTTTGTGCCATATGAATTGGAAAGTATAAGAAATAACGTTAAAAAAATGAATGGTAGTTTTTGGCATCCCCATCAAAAATTATGGTCTGTTATAAATACCTCACAAAATTTTGAATCCTTAAAAAAAATGTGTGAAGGAAATTATAAAATTGAAAAAGACATTCGCTTTACGCCTATACCAAGTGTGGCTTTAAACCAAAATGCTATTGAGGCAATGTTTGAACTGGAGAAAGCATTGGTTTTAAAACAATACAGCAGCTCAAGTATTCAGGTGTATAAGAAAATGTTCAGCGTCTTTTTAGCGAAATTTATGCAGCGCAACCTAAAAGAAGTCAGTAAAGAGGATATTGAAGGGTTTGTATATGAGCTCATTAAAAAAAACAAGATTAGCGAAAGCTACCAGAACCAGCTTATTAACGCCATAAAGGCCTATTATGAACATGCCCTGAAAATGCCGAGAGAGTATTATGCTATTCAACGACCAAAAAAAACGGTCAATATCCCGAATGTATTGAGTAAAAAAGAAGTTTATAATATCATTCAATCGCCACAAAACATTAAACATAAGGCTATTTTGAGTACAATTTACGGTAGTGGTTTACGTATTTCGGAGCTTTTAAATTTGCGAATTGCAGATGTACATTCTGCCGATGGATATTTGTTTATTAAAGACAGTAAAGGCAAAAAAGACAGAAAGACCATTTTATCAGAACAATTAGTAGTGTTATTAAGAGCATATTATAAAGTGTACAAACCATCTTATTGGCTGTTTGAAGGTCAATCAGGAGAAAAATACAGTACAACCAGTGTTAGGTCCATTTTTAGAAAGGCCGTAAAGGATACGAATTCAAATCCATGGGCAACAGTACATACGCTACGTCATTCATTTGCAACTCATTGCATTGAAAACAATATAAGCATGCGCCATTTACAGAACATGTTAGGTCATAGTTCACCTAAAACTACCGAGATCTATACAAAGACCATTGAAATTAACAACAAAACAATTACAAGCCCTTTGGATTCTCTACTAAAAAATATTACATTGCAGCTATAAATGATATAACTCCAATTGCAACGGTATAATTGTGGTTATACAGTTGTTAGCGGTCATTGAAAACAAACATAGAACTAGAAACAACAAACTTTACGAATGAAGAGAATTGAAGAAATAGATGCATTACGAGGTTTTGCATTATTTGGAATTGTAATGACCCATATGTTTGAAGGTTATTTGGCAAGTTTTACACCACCTCAATATGTTGGATTCAATATTTTATATCCGATAGATTCAGTTTCTCAAACTATTATTCAAAACTTGTTTGTAGGCAAATTCTATGCGATTTTTTCGATGCTTTTCGGATTAAGTTTCTATTTAATATTAGGTAGTAAGAAGGATTCGAGTTCGTTAAAATTTGCTTGGCGTCTTATATTACTCTTCTTGATTGGCTATATCCATCATATACATTATCGTGGAGATTTTCTAACTGTTTATGCAGTCTTTGGTATGGCTTTAATTCCATTTAGAAAATTACCAACGAAGTTAATATTTGTCCTTGGTTTATTCTTTGCACTCAATGGACCAAGTATTATTTTAAAAACTATATCACTCATTCAGCCACCTTTAGAGATAAACCAACCAATCTCAATAAGTCCAAGTCCAGTAGAACAAGCAACTAGTTATTTTCAATTGATACTTGATGGTGAGTACAGAAAGCTAATTGTTTCAAATAGCACTATCGGATTTATCAATAAATACAACTATCTGAAATTTAGTGGCAGACTTTGGGTAATTCCAGGTTTGTTCCTTTTGGGTCTTTGGGTTGGGAGAAAAAAATGGCACGAGAACATTGAAAAAATTCCGCTTATTAAATTAATTCTTGTAACGGCTTCCTTCGGAATTCCATTAATTTTAATTAATTTCTATTTATCAACACCGACCAACTCTGAATTAGTTCGTTATTTCGGCTCAATTGCCAAAGATGCATCAAATATTTTTATTCCACTTCTTTACATTGGATTAGTACTTCTTTTATATAAATCAAGCCTGATGCAGAGATTCGTAAAGCAGTTAATACCAGTCGGAAAAATGGGTCTTACAACGTATGTTCTACAATCTGCTTTCGGAATTTTCATTTTTTACGGTTATGGATTAGGCTTTTTATTGAAATTATCAGGAACAGGAGCATTGGGTCTTGGACTACTATTCTTTATTGGACAAATATACTTTAGTAAATGGTGGTTTAGTAAATATAAATATGGCCCATTAGAATGGCTATGGAGGAGTGGGACAAATAGGAGTTGGCAATCAATAAAATTATCAAAATCTGAAATTATACAAATGACCATTAAATAATAAACAACGAACCGCTAACACCGTATAAAATTAATGGCTAGTTCTCGCCTACTTACGAAAATCCTCGCGGATTTTCTATCTGGTGTTTATTTGCTAAATTAGGTGCTTAAACACGCCACTAATCTTATACAAACACGTTGTGTGCCATTTGAAAAAAACGCGTGAACTACCAAGAAAAACATACCAAAGGATTTATTTCCAACTTCATAAAAAGCTTTTGGGAGTTTGAAACTTGCGAAAATGAATGCAACTACGAAATACTTCCAGACGGATTTTTCGACTTGATTATTGAAATCAAAAATGGGCAAATTACTAAAGTTTCGCTGACAGGAGTTTGGACAAAACAAATCCAAATTTCCATACCAAAAAACACCAAACTGATTGGAGTTCGCTTTAAGCTGATTTCTGCCGAATATGTTTTCAAACAGTCAATCAAAGAAATCAAAAACACAAAAACGGAACTACCATTGACTTTTTTTGGCTTCGAAAATTTTGAGTTTTGCAGTTTTGAGAAGTTTACCGATTCGATAACCGAGAAACTGCAATACGGACTCAAAAACCTAAAAGAAATCGACAGCAGAAAATTTGAACTTTTCAAGATTCTTTACGAACGAAAAGGCGAAATTTCAGTCCAAGAACTTTCAGAGCGGATTTTTTGGAGCAGTCGGCAAATTAACAGATATTTCAACAGCCGTTTCGGATTTTCGCTCAAAACATTCTGCAATATCCTAAAATGTCATTCTTCGTTAAAGCATATTGCGAACGGCAAACTTTTCCCAGAAAACGATTATTACGACCAAGCCCATTTTATCAAGCAAGTAAAGCAAATCACGGGTTCGACACCAACAAATCTGTACCTCAACAAAAACGACCGATTTTTACAATTGACCACCATTCAGGAAACGTAAATTTGTGCTTTCAATTAAAAAACAGAGAAATGAAAGCAAACAAATTAACGCCCAATTTTGAGGTAAAGAACATTAGGGAAACCATAGAATTTTATCAAAATGCTTTAGGTTTTTCGTTGGTAATGGCAGTTCCCGAAACACAGGACGGAATTGAACAATCATTAACGGACGGAAAGGAATACGTTTACGCCTTGGTAAGCAAGGACAGCGTAGAAATGATGTTCCAAAGAACCGATAGTTTTAAAGAAGATGTTCGTCTTGCAAAAGAACTTTCAATGGGAGCGAGTGTTTCGTTCTATATGGAAATTGACGGAATTGACAACTTTTACGAGCAAATAAAGGACAAAGGCTTGAACCCGACCGAACTGAAAACGGCTTGGTACGGAATGCGTGAATTTTACTTAAAGGACAATAACGGCTACATACTTGGATTTGCAGAAAAAAGTGAGTAATGGACATAGAAACCTACCGAAACTACTGCCTTTCCCTAAAAGGTGCAGAAGAAAAAATGCCATTTGACAAAACGACTTTGGTATTTTCCGTTAAAGGCAAAATGTTTTCCTCGACCAACATTGAGACCTTTGAACTTATCAATGTAAAATGCGAGCCCGAAAAGGCTCTGTTGCTTCGAGAAAAGCACGAAGAAGTAATCCCAGGCTATTATATGAACAAAAAACATTGGAACAGTATTTTGACCAATGGAAAAATAACGAACGGACAGATGGAAGAATGGATTAAAGATTCATACGACTTAGTGGTTTCGGGACTACCGAAAAAGATACAGAACGAACTTGAAAATGAATAAAAAACGGCACACAACACGGTGTATAAGCAATAGCGGTTTAGGTACTAACCTGAACCGTTTTTTCATTTTAAAAAAGTATATTGTTATCCGAAAAGTAGTCGCTTGAAACCCGCTACTGCTCATACACAAGACCGTTAGCTTGCATTAAAAAAGCTCACTCAAATGCAAATTTTACGGAACTAAAAAAATGAGATTTTATCGGAAATTTATAGTGAATTGAAATTTGTAACCGAAAATAAGCGGTTGCGGAAATTTAGCAAGTTTGCGGAACTAAAAAAAAGAAAAAAACCAGTTTGCGGACTGAAAAACTGAACGAAATTGGTTGCGGAAATTTGAGCATTTAAACGGAATTGGAAAACGACCGAACTCACTCTTCCGATAACTATCGGAACCCTAAAAAAGGAGAAAAATAAAAAACGGAATTGTAAACCAAAATTTAAAAACGCAAGCTAACAATGTATAAAAATAATGCGGACAAATTGCTTAATCAAAAGTCAGTGCCGTTTTGCCAGCTTCCGATTTTCCTGCGGAAAATCCTCGCTAACAAAACCGCACTATTCTTATACCGACCGTTACCTTGCATAGAAACGCTCACTCAAACGCAAGTTTTATGGAAAAAATATCGAGATTTAAACCAAAAACCCTCGTGATTCAAAAACAAAAAAAAACATATTTTCCGGAACCTTAGCCCGTTTGCGGAATAAACAAAAACAGAAAAACCAATCACAGCGGAAAAACCAATCACAACGGAAAAATGAGCAAGTTTGCGGAATCACTAAACGCAGAAAATCACTCAAAAAAGGAGGAAAAAAGAGAAAAAAAACACTAAATTTAACGGATTAAGAAACTGCAAAATATTAAAAACGCAAGGTAACAATGTATAAAAATAATGCGGACAAATCGCTTAATCAAAAGTCAGTGCGTGTTTGCAAGCTTCCGATTTTCCTTCGGAAAATCGCCGCTCACAAACCCGCACTATTCTTATACTAGCCGTTATGTGCCAATACAAAAAATGATAATTATATGAAACAATACATTTTATTCTTAATCATCTTCTTGACAATTACATCAATACAAGCCCAGTCCAAATTAATTAAAGCTTCTGCTTACTTGGATGTGAAGTCTGGAAAATTGATACAACCAGCAAATATTCTTATCGAAAATGGATTGATTAAATCAATTAATCCACAATCTATTCCTGAAAATATTGAAGTAATAGATTTGGGTAGCAAAATTCTTTTACCAGGTTTGATGGATATGCACGTCCATCTAAATCTAGATTTCATTCCTAACTATTCCACTCTGCTCGTAACCGACAACGCAAGTAAAAGTGCTTTAAGAGCTTCAAAGAATGCTGAAGCAACTTTAATGGCAGGTTTTACTACCGTTAGAAATATTGGTCAGGTGCACCCCTCTATTGAATTAATTGATGTTTCTTTAGCAGATGCCTCTGACAATGGCTGGATCAATGCTCCTCGTATTATTCCTACAGGACATATGCTAGGGATTACTGGAGGACATGCTGACCTTTCAATGCAGGGTGGTTTTGCTGAAACCGTTATGGATTTGGGACCTGAATATGGTATAGCTAACGGAACAGATGAATTTGTAAAAGCTACACGTTATCAAATCAAATATGGGGCAAAGGCAATTAAGATTATGGCCACCGCAGGTGTGACTTCTTTGGAGGGGCCCGTAGGAGCTCAACAAATGACAACAGAAGAAATGACCGCTGTAGTGGAAGAAGCGAACAGGCACAATATAACTGTGGCTGCACATGCACATGGTACTGATGGTATTATCGCGGCTCTCCAAGCAGGCGTCACCTCGATAGAACATGGTTCCCTTCTTTCAGATGACGCAATCAAACTATTTATCCAAAAAGGAGCCTATTTAGTACCCACGACCGCTTTATTGGACATAATGCCTTTGAGCTATGATAAGATGAACCCAATTGTTGTTGAAAAGGCAAAGTATGTTGTACCCTTGGCAATAGAGAGTCATGAAAAGGCAATAAAGGCAGGGGTTAAAATTGTACTAGGTACTGATGCCCCGCTAATACCACATGGGAAAAATGCACTAGAACTTTCCGCAATGATGAAAAGAGGAATGAACTCCATTGATGCAATAAGAGCGGCTACCATAAATAGTGCGAAAATGTTAAAAATTAGCGATAGAGGAGAAATAAAAGAAGGTCTATTGGCAGATATAATCGCAGTTGAATTAAACCCATTAGAAGATATTAAAACTCTAGAAAACGTAAAATTTGTTATGAAGGGTGGAACAATCTATAAGAATGAAAATTAAATCGGCACATAACAATGTATCCTATGAAAAGCCCTAGTCCAGTTCTCTAAAGATAATTAATATTTTGTTTTTTTACTTAAACCACCTTTTTTTTCTTTTTATATAACTTGCTCCGCATCCTATATGTAATCATTTCTGTTTA